>WBZM01000098.1_pt1 | contig 144166 bp, 124 predicted proteins | sample 5204271 | NCBI WGS metagenome assembly WBZM01 (sample SAMN12344346, study PRJNA552823) | activated sludge metagenome | biome: Activated sludge suspended growth; feature: Nitrification reactor; material: Wastewater; isolation source: activated sludge from nitrification reactor of wastewater... | reverse complement strand
CTCAGCACGGCCAGCCTTCCCGCTTCCTTCACACTCATCAGCACCTGCACCTCGTACCCCTTCGTGTCCACAACAAGGGGACACTTCTATCTGGGGCAGAGGGGACATTACTGTTTGGGCGTCACAGGGTCCTTGAAATGAGGCGGATCGTGCTATAATTAATAGCTTGTCACTGGCAAGAGCGACAGCAGCACCTCCGGACCGGCCACGCGCCCGCGTCACGCGCGACACCCCCACAGCGGGGACGGCCACCTTACCGCAAGGACTGCACCCCAAATGTTCGCCCACCCATCTTGCCCCTGACGCTATGCCGGTCCGTCGATCGTGGCCGCTGCCGTAGCCAGGACGTTTCATGTGTGTTGTTTTCGAGTCGTTGTGCGAGGCGCCTGCTCGTGCGCGCGCGACGGCTCCCAGCCCGAGGTGCATTGATGTCAACCCGCCAGAAGCCTGCCACCAAGAGTTCCGCCCCCAAGCCCGCCGCAAAGACCGCGGTCAAGGCGGCCGCCAAGAAATCGGCCAACCCTGAAGCCGCGGAACTCGACAAGAAAAAGCCCGTGACCGCGGCCGTGGCCAAGAAAGCCACGGCGGCGGCCGGCAAATCCGCGCCTGCCAAGAAGCCGGGGCGACCGACCAAGGGCGCGGTGGCGGCTGAAAAATCGGCGCCGCCCAAACGCGGCCGTCCCGGCAAGGGGGCAGCACGCGAAGTGGACGAAGAGGATCTGTCCGACATCGAGGCCGACCTGGAAGGCGAGCCTGAAGTGGACGTGGCGGTCGACCAGGGCGCGGTGGAAAAGCCCAAGCCGCTGCGCATGAAGATCAGCAAGGCCAAGGAACGCGCCCTGATGAAGGAGTTCGGCCTGGACGAAGGCGTGCTCTCCGAGGAGGAGATGACCACCCGCCGCGCCAACCTGAAGACGCTGCTGAAGCTGGGCAAGACGCGCGGCTACCTGACGCACGGCGAGATCAACGACCACCTGCCCGACAAGCTGGTCGACACTGAAACGCTCGAAGCCGTGGTGTCCATGCTCAACGACCTGGGCGTGGCCGTGTACGAACAAACCCCGGACGCCGAAACCCTGCTGCTGACCAACACCGGCACCAGCACCGCGACCGAAGAAGAGGCCGAGGAAGAGGCCGAGGCGGCGCTGTCCACCGTGGACAGCGAATTCGGCCGCACCACCGACCCGGTGCGCATGTACATGCGCGAGATGGGGACGGTGGAACTGCTCACGCGCGAGGGCGAGATCGAAATCGCCAAGCGCATCGAGGGCGGCCTGATGGACATGATGGAAGCCATCAGCGCCAGCCCCACCACGATCGCCGAGATCCTGCGCATGGCCGGTGAAATCCGCGAGGGCAAGGTGGTCATCAACACCGTGGTCGACGGCTTTGCCGACGCCGACGAGAACGACGACTACGTGGCCGAGGAAGATTTCGACGAATACGACGAGGAAGACGACGACGACGGCAAGGGCGGCTCCAAGGCCATGACGCGCCTGCTGGAAAAGCTCAAAAACGAGGCGCTGGAGCGCTTTGACGAGATCGCCGCCCTGTTCGACAAGGTGCGCCGCGCCTACGACAAGGAAGGCTGGGGTTCGCCCGCCTACACCAAGGCGCAGCATGCCCTGTCGGCCAAGCTGATGACGATCCGCTTCACCGCCAAGACCATCGAAAAGCTGTGCGATCTGCTGCGCGGCCAGGTGGACGACGTGCGTCGCTACGAGCGCGAGCTGCGCCGCATCATCGTCGACCGCTGCGGCTATCCGCAGGAGCAGTTCATCACCGATTTCTCGGGGCGCGACAAGGCCGGTCACCGGGCGCCGACGCACCTGCTGAACCTCAAGTGGTCCGAGAAGCAGGCCGCCGCCGGCAAGCCCTGGAGCGCCATCATCGGGCGCAACATCCCGCCGATCCAGGACCTGCAGCAGAAGCTGATCGACCTGCAGGCCCAGGTGGTGGTGCCGCTGGACGAGCTCAAGGCCATCAACAAGCGCATGAACGAGGGCGAAGCCAGCTCGCGCGAGGCCAAGAAGGAAATGATCGAGGCCAACCTGCGCCTGGTGATTTCCATCGCCAAGAAATACACCAACCGCGGCCTGCAGTTCCTGGACCTGATCCAGGAAGGCAACATCGGCCTCATGAAGGCCGTGGACAAGTTCGAATACCGCCGCGGCTACAAGTTCTCGACCTACGCCACCTGGTGGATCCGCCAGGCCATCACGCGCTCGATTGCGGATCAGGCGCGCACCATCCGCATTCCGGTGCACATGATCGAGACCATCAACAAGATGAACCGCATCTCGCGCCAGCACCTGCAGGAGTTCGGCTTCGAGCCCGACGCCGCCCTGCTGGCCGAGAAGATGGAGATCCCCGAGGACAAGATCCGCAAGATCATGAAGATCGCCAAGGAGCCGATCTCCATGGAAACACCCATCGGCGACGACGACGACAGCCACCTGGGCGACTTCATCGAGGACCAGAACAACACCGCGCCTGTCGACGCCGCCATGCAAGCCGGCCTGCGCGACGTGGTCAAGGACATCCTCGACAGCCTGACCCCGCGCGAGGCCAAGGTGCTGCGCATGCGCTTCGGCATTGAGATGACCAGCGACCACACGCTGGAAGAAGTGGGCAAGCAGTTCGACGTCACGCGCGAGCGCATCCGTCAGATCGAGGCCAAGGCCCTGCGCAAGCTCAAGCACCCCAGCCGCAGCGACAAGCTGCGCAGCTTCATCGATTCGCTGTAAGCCGATTCAACGATAAAACCTACGCTGGCCGGCGCCCAGACTGCGCGGCCAGCTTCTTTTTTTATAGCATACTGGTTCCCATGCACCCCGACGCCGCCCGACTCTGGACAGCCCCGCGCTGGGCCCTGGCCATTCTGCTGGCGCTGCTGGGCATGCTGGGACCGTTCTCGATCGACACCTACATTCCGGCGTTTGCCGCCATCGGCCAGTCGCTGCAGGCGACGCCGGTGCAGATGCAGCAGACCCTGAGCGCCTACCTGCTCGGCTTCGCCTTCATGAACCTGTTTCATGGCGCGCTGTCCGACAGCTTCGGGCGCCGGCCGGTCATTCTGTGGGGCCTGGCGCTGTTCGCCCTGGCCTCGGTCGGCTGCGCGCTGTCGCAGAGCGTCGGACAGCTGATCTTCTTTCGCGCGCTGCAGGGCTTTTCCACCGGCGCCGGCATCGTGGTCTCGCGCGCGGTCATCCGCGACATGTTTCCGCCCCACGAGGCACAGCGCGTGATGAGCCAGGTCACCATCTTCTTCGGCGTCGCCCCGGCGGTGGCGCCGATGATCGGCGGCCTGATCGCCCAGTACCTGAACTGGCACGCCATCTTCTGGTTCCTGGTCGCCGTGGGCGTGCTGCTGTGGCTGGCCAACTGGCGCCTGCTGCCCGAAACCCTGCACGCCAGCCACCGCCAGCCGTTCCAGGTCGGCCACCTGATGCGCGGCTACGGCCAGCTGCTCAGCGATCCCCGCTTCATGCTGCTGGCGCTGGCCTCGGGCGTGCCCTTCAATGGCCTGTTCCTCTACGTGCTGTCGGCGCCGGCCTTCCTCGGCGAGATCCTGCAACTGGCGCCGACGCAGTTCTTCTGGTTCTTCGTGCTGAACATCAGCGGCATCATGGCCGGCTCCTGGCTGTCGGGGCGCAAGGCCGGCAAGGTCAGCCCCAAGAACCAGATCCTGCAGGGTTTTCGGATCATGCTGGCGGTGTCGCTGATCAACCTCGTGGCCAACGCCCTGTTCGACCCTCACCCGCTGTGGTCGATGTGGCCGATGACGGTGTTCGCCTTCGGCTGGGCGCTGATGGTGCCGGTAGTGACCCTGCTGGTGCTCGACCTGCACCCCGATCGGCGTGGCATGGCGTCGTCGCTGCAGGCGGTGGTGGGCTCGACCGCCAACGGCATCGTGGCCGGCGCGGTGGCCCCGCTGGTCATGCATTCGGCGCTCGGGCTGGCCGTGATGTCGGCCGCCTTCATGCTGGTCGGCCTGGTGGCCTGGCTGTGGCTGCGCCGGCGCTGGCCCGAGATCGGCGGCTGAGCGAGACCCGCCCGGTGCCCCAGCGGCGGGCAATGCACGCAATTTGAACCAAGTCAAGGTTCAAACCGGGCTGTGCCTGCAAGATTGCGCTGACCGGGAGTGATATCCAGCAGCCATCACCCGGCCCTCGAATCCGGCTGCTGCGGTGACACGGAACAACATGATGAACACCTTCAAGAGGAAGTCCAAACTTTCGCCGCTGACTGCCGTACTGAGCACGGCGCTGCTGCTCGGTGTCAGCGGTGCATACGCCCAGGCGGGCGGCGAACCCGCGAAGCCGGGCGGCCCCACCACCTCGCCCTCCAGCGCTGAAGCCAAGTACGAGGGCGCGCCCTATGCGGTCGACCCTTCGACCATGCACCAGTCCAGCAACCCCAAGGCGCCGCCCATGACGGAGGCCGAATTCACCCGCGCCCGCCAGATCTACTTCGAGCGCTGCGCTGGTTGCCACGGCGTGCTGCGCAAGGGCGCCACCGGCAAGGCGCTGACGCCCGACCTGACCGTCGGCAAAGGCACCGAGTACCTGAAAGTCTTCATTGCCTACGGTTCGCCGGCCGGCATGCCGAACTGGCTGACCAGCGGCGAAATGGACGAAAAGACGGTCGACCTGATGGCCCGCTACATCCAGCACGACGCGCCGACGCCGCCCGAGTTCTCGCTGGAGGACATGGAGAAGTCGCGCAAGGAATACGTGCCGGTGGCGCAGCGTCCCAAGAAGAAGATGAACAACTACAACATCAACAACATCATGTCGGTCACCTTGCGTGATTCCGGCGAGGTGGCGTTGATCGACGGCGACACCAAGCAGATCATCAACATCGTCAAGACCGGCTACGCGGTGCACATCTCGCGCCTGTCGGCTTCGGGGCGCTACCTGTACGTGATCGGCCGCGACGCCCGTCTGAACCTGATCGACCTGTGGATGGAAAAGCCCGACAACGTGGCTGAAATCAAGGTTGGACTGGAAGCGCGCTCGGTCGAGACCAGCAAATTCAAGGGCTGGGAAGACAAGGTGGCGATCGCCGGTACCTACTGGCCGCCGCAGTTCGTGCTGATGGACGGTGACACGCTCAAGCCGCGCAAGATCGTCGGCACGCGTGGCATGGACGTCAACAACGAATACCACCCCGAGCCGCGCGTGGCCGCCATCGTGGCCAGCCACCAGAAACCCGAATTCCTGGTCAACGCCAAGGAAACCGGCAAGATCTGGATGGTCGACTACACCGACCTGAAGAACCTGAAGACGACGCAGATCGACACCGCCAAGTTCCTGCACGACGGTGGCTTCGACTCGACCCGCCGCTACTTCCTGACGGCCGCCAATGCGTCCGACAAGATCGTGGTGGTCGACACCAAGACCAGCAAGCTGGAAGCCATCGTGGACGTGGGCAAGACCCCGCACCCCGGCCGCGGCGCCAACTTCAAACATCCGAAGTTCGGTCCGGTGTGGGCCACCTCGGGTCTGGGTGACGAGCGCATCGACATCATCGGTACCGACCCGGCCAAGAACAAGCAGCACGCCTGGAAGGTGGTGCAGACGCTCAAGGGCCAGGGTGGTGGTTCGCTGTTCATCAAGACGCACCCGAAGTCGACCAACCTGTGGGTCGATACGGCGCTCAACCCCGATCCCAAGATCAGCCAGAGCGTGGCCGTGTTCGACGTCCGCGACCTGAGCAAGCCGCCGCAGGTGATCGACATCGCCGCCTGCGCCAACCTGAAGGACGACGGCGCCAAGCGCGTGGTGCAGCCGGAATACAACCAGAAAGGTGACGAAGTCTGGTTCTCCGTGTGGAGCGCCAAGAACAAGGAATCCGCCGTGGTGGTGGTGGACGACAAGACGCGCACCTGCAAGACGGCGATCAAGGATCCCAAGCTGATCACGCCGACCGGCAAGTTCAACGTCTGGAACACCCAGCACGACGTGTACTGATGGCCTAGCCCCGCACCAAGGGCCGCCGCCCCGGCGGCCCTTGGTGTTTGTGGCGCCCCGTTTTTGCTATCTTCGCCCGATGTCCCGACGCCCCCTGTTGCTCTTCGTCTTGTCCCTGGCCTGGCTGCCCGCCTGGGCGCCGGCCGCCGAGCCCGGACCTGAACGCCAGGCGCAGCTGATCCGCATGGTGCGCCAGGATTGCGGCTCGTGTCATGGCATCCGCCTGACCGGCGGGCTGGGGCCGGCGCTCTCCCGCGAACGCATGCTCGACATACCCTTCGACAGCCTGCTCGCCACCATCTACAACGGCCGCCCCGGCACCCCCATGCCAGGCTGGAAAAGCATGATCTCGGAGGCCGACGCCACCTGGATCGCCCACCAGCTGCAGGCCGGTTTTCCTCTTGAATCGGGCCCTTCACGATGACGTTTCCCACACGCCGAGCGGTGCTCGGCCTCGCCTTCTCCACTTCCCTGCTGGCCGGCTGCGCGCCCGCCCTGCTGGTGCCGCCGGAGCGCGGCGGCAGCGATCTGGGGCTGGTGATCGAACGTGAAAGCGGCTCCATCGGCGTGCTCGACACCTCGGCGCGCACCCGCCTGGGCACCATCGATGGGCTGGGCGACCTGTCGCACGCCTCGGTGGTGTTTGCCCGCGACGGCGCGCGCGCCTACATCTTCGGGCGCGATGGCGCGCTCACCAAGGTCAACCTGCGCACCGGCCGCATCGAAGGCCGCGTGATGCAGGCCGGCAACTCGATCGGCGGCGCCATCTCTCAGGACGGCACGCTGGTGGTGGCACAGAACTATCAGCCGGGCGGCATCAAGGTGTTCGACGCACGCACGCTGGCGCCGCTGGCCGACATTCCGGCACTGGTCGACGGCAAGGCCTCGCGCGTGGTTGGCCTGGCCGATCTGCCGGGCCAGCGCTTCATTTTCTCGCTGTTCGATGCGGGTCAGATCTGGATCGCCGACCTGTCGCAGCCCACGCGCCCGGTGTTGACCAAGTTCGAGCAGATCGGCAAGCAGCCCTACGACGCGCTGGTTTCCCCGAACGGCCGCCACTACATCGCCGGCCTGTTCGGCGAGGACGGCCTGGCCATGATCGATCTGTGGGCGCCGCAGCCGCGCGTGCAGCGCATCCTGCCCGGCTACGGCAAGGGTGAACAGCCGCTGCCGGTGTTCAAGATGCCGCACCTGCGCGGCTGGTCGATCGCCGGGCGCCACGCCTACCTGCCCGCCATCGGGCGGCGCGAGGTGCTGGTGGTGGACACCGACAGCTGGCAGGAGGTCGGCCGCATCCCGGTGGCCGGCCAGCCGGTGTTCGTGATGGCGCGGCCCGACGGCCGCCAGGTGTGGGTCAACTTCGCCGTGCCCGACTACGACACGGTGCAGGTCATCGACACCCAGACGCGCCAGGTGGTGCACAGCCTCAAGCCCGGCAAGGCGGTGCTGCACATGGAATTCACACCGCGCGGCGACACGGTGTGGATCAGCGCACGCGACGACCACCATGTGTCGGTCATCGACACCGCCAGCTTCAGAACGCTGGCCGTGCTGCCGGCCAAGTCACCCAGCGGCATCTTCTTTGCCTCGCGCGCCGCGCGCACCGGGTTCTGACGCCGTGCCCCGGGTTCTGCCCCAGCTGTCGCAGCGCGCGGACCCGGCCGCAGCGTCCGAGTGGTCCACGTCGTCGTGGGACAACGACCCCGGCATGCAGGCTCGCCTGCTGAACGAATGGCAACGTGGGTTTCCCCTGTCTGACAGGCCGTTTGCGCAGATCGGGCAAGCGCTGGGCGCTACGGAATCTGAAGTTATCCAGGCGTGCGCCGAGCTGTCACGGCTGGGCATCATCAGCCGCATCGGTGGCGTCTGGGCACCGGGGGTGGGCGGCAGCGCGCTGCTGTGCGCCATGGCCGTGCCGCCCGCTCGGCTCGAAGCGGTCGCCGCCCGGGTTTCGGCCCACCCGGGGGTGAACCACAACTACGAACGCGAGCATGCGCTCAACCTCTGGTTCGTGATCACCGGCCACGACGCGACGCAGACCGAACAGGCGCTGGCAGCCATCGAATCCGACACCGGGCTGCCGGTGCTGCGCCTGCGCATGGTGCGGCCCTACCGCATCGACCTCGGCTTCGACCTGCACCGCCCGGCGCGCGCCGGCACCGCACTGCGGCAGCGCCCGCCCCGCGTCGCCGAGACCGACATCCCCCTGGCCGCCTGCGTCGAGCAGGGCCTGCCGCTGCTGCCGCGGCCCTACGACCTCTGGGCCGCACGCCTGGGCAGCAGCCCCGCGCAACTGCATGCGCAGCTGCAGGCGTGGCTGGACGCCGGCACGCTGCGCCGCTTCGGCCTGGTGGTACGCCACCACGAGGTCGGCTTTGCCGCCAACGCCATGACGGTGTTCGATATCGAGGACGCGCAGGTCGATGCCCTGGGCGAGCGCCTGGCCACGCAGCCTGGCGTCACCCTGTGCTACCGGCGCGAGCGCGCCCAGGGCTGGCCCTACAACCTGTACTGCATGGTGCACGGCCGCAACCGCGAGCAGACCCTGGCGCTGCTGAACGCCGCCATCGCCGGCGCCGGCCTGGGCGAACGGCCGCGCCAGGTGCTGTTCAGCCGCCGCCGCTTCAAGCAGACCGGGGCCCGCTATTTCCGCCCGCTGGAAGCACCCGCCGATGGCCGCTGACACGCACCGCGACGCGCCACGTCTGCCGGCCGACATCGACCTGCAGGACGCCCGCCTGATCGATCGCCTGCAACGCAGCGTGCCACTGACCGAGCGCCCGTTCTCCGATCTGGGCACCGAACTGGGCCTGAGCGAGGCGGCGGTGCTCGATCGCCTGACGCAGCTGCTCGGTTCGGGCGTGCTGACGCGCCTGGGCCCGCTCTACCAGATCGAGCGCGCCGGCGGCCAGTTCATCCTGGCGGCGCTGCAGGTGCCGCAGCAGCGCTACGCCGAAGTCACGGCCCAGGTCAACGCCCTGCCCGAGGTGGCCCACAACTATCGTCGCGAGCACGCGCTCAACATGTGGTTCGTGGTTGCCGCCGAGACCCCGGCCGTCGCCTGGGCCACCTGCGACCAGATCGAAGCCGCCACCGGCCTGCCGGTGCATGCCTTCCCGAAGGAGCGCGAATACTTCGTCGGCCTGTACCTGCCGCTGCTGGACCGCCCTGACCCGGCGCCGCCCGCCGCGCAGGCGGCGCCGGCTGCGACCGCGCTGGTGCTGACCGAATTCGATCGCGCGCTGATCGCCGCCACCCAGTCCGGCCTGCCGCTGGTGCCACGTCCCTACGACGCCGTGGCGGCCATGCTGGGCAGCAGCAGCGCGGCGGTGCGCGAGCGCCTGGCGGCGCTGCTGGCCGCCGGCGTGGTGCGCCGCATCGCCGCCGTGCCCAACCACTATCGCCTGGGCTACACCGCCAATGGCATGAGCGTGTGGGACGTCGACGACGCCGAGGTCGATCGCCTGGGCGAGCTGCTGGGCAGCCAGCCGGGCGTCAGTCACTGCTACCGCCGCCCGCGCAAGCCCGGCGTGTGGCGCTACAACCTGTTTGCCATGCTGCACGGCCACTCGCGCGAACAGGTGCTGGCCCAGGCCGAGCAGGTGGCCGCCCTGCTCGGGCCTGCCTGCCGCGCGCACGACGTGCTGTTTTCCAGCGCCATCCTCAAGAAAACCGGTCTGCGGCTGCGCCAGAACGTCTGAAGCCCGGCTGCGGCCGGCGCAGTCGACCGATTACCATGCGCCATGGCCACACTGGAATTCGACGTACTGATCGTGGGCAGCGGCCTGGCCGGCCTGTCGGCCGCCTTGCACCTGGCGCCCACGCGGCGTGTGGCGGTGATCACCAAGCGCGAGCTGCAGGAAGGCTCCAGCCGCTGGGCGCAAGGCGGCATCGCCGCCGTGCTGGCCAACGACGACAGTTTTGCCGCCCACATTCAGGACACCCAGGTGGCCGGCGCCGGCCTGTGCGATCTGGCCACCACCCGCTTCGTGGTCGAGAACGCCCCCGCCGCCATCGGCTGGCTGCGCGGCCTGGGCGTGCCGTTCACGCTCGAAGGCGAGGAGCTGCACCTGACGCGCGAAGGCGGCCACAGCGCGCGGCGCATCGTGCACGCCACCGACGCCACCGGCGCCGCGGTGCAGAAAACGCTGATCGACGTGGTGCGCGAAACGCCCGGCATCCGCGTGTTCGAGCACCACACCCTGGTGGACCTGATCACCAGCCGCAAGCTGGGCCTGGCCGGCCAGCGCTGCCTGGGCCTGTACGCGCTCGACGAGGCGCGCGACGAGGTGGTGACCTTCCGCGCCCCGCAAACCATCTTGGCCACCGGCGGCGCCGGCAAGGTCTACCTCTACACCACCAACCCCGACACCGCCACCGGCGACGGCATCGCCGCCGCCTGGCGCGCCGGCTGCCGGGTGGCGAACATGGAATTCATCCAGTTCCATCCCACCGGCCTGTACCACCCGCAAGCCAAGTCCTTTCTGATCAGCGAGGCGGTGCGCGGCGAAGGCGGGCGCCTGCTGCTGCCCCCCTCGGCCGGGGGTACGCGCTTCATGCCCATGCACGACGAGCGCGCCGAGCTGGCGCCGCGCGACGTGGTGGCGCGCGCCATCGATTTCGAAATGAAAAAGCACGGCCTGGACTGCGTGCACCTGGACATCTCGCACCAGAGCCCGCAGTTCCTGCGCGAACACTTCCCCAACATCCTGGCCACCTGCGCCAGCCTGGGCATCGACATCACCCGGCAGCCCATCCCGGTGGTGCCCACGGCGCACTTCACCTGCGGCGGCGTGCTCACCGACCTGGCCGGCCGCACCGACCTGGCCGGCCTGTACGCCGTCGGCGAGGTGGCCTACACCGGCCTGCACGGCGCCAACCGGCTGGCCAGCAACTCGCTGCTGGAATGCCTGGTGTTTGCGCGCGCGGCCGCGCAGTCGATCGACGCCGCCACGCCGGCGCCCCTGCCTGCCCTGCCGCCCTGGGACGACAGCCGCGTGACGGACGCCGACGAATCGGTCGTCATCTCGCACAACTGGGACGAGCTGCGCCGCTTCATGTGGGACTACGTGGGCATCGTGCGCACCAACAAGCGCCTGGAGCGCGCGGCGCACCGCATCGCGCTGCTGCGCGGCGAGATCCACGAGTTCTACGCCCGCTTTCACGTCACCCGCGACCTGCTGGAGCTGCGCAACCTGGTGCTGGTGGCCGACCTGATCGTGCGCAGCGCCCAGATGCGCCACGAAAGCCGCGGCCTGCACTTCAGCCGCGACTGGCCCGAGCTGGCCGCACCGGCGGCGCCCACCATCCTGGTGCCGCCGGCTTCACCCTGAGCTGGACGCTCGTCAACCACCGGAGCGCTGTCCCATGCCCCACCTGACCATCGAATACAGCCCCAACCTCGGCGCCTTCCCCGAAGCCCAGGCCGCCGCCGAGCTCAACGCAAGCGTCTGCGCCAGTCCCGAAGTGCTGGACGAGGCCGACCTCAAGACCCGCTTCGTGCGCTGCGCACCCACGTTTCAGATCGGCACCGTGCTGGCCGGCCGCGCCTTCGTGCATGCCCAGCTGCGCCTGCTGGCCGGCCGCAGCCCCGAGGCCAAGCAGGACCTGGCAGGCCGCGTGGCCAGCGTGCTGCGCCGCGTCACCCCGCGCCCGGACGGCGTGATGGTGCAGCTGAGCGTGGAGATCGTCGACATGGACCGGCCGTCCTACGTCAAGGAGCGGCTCTGACGGGATCTCGCCCTCAGGACGACAGATGACCGACAACCTCGCTGCGCGTCGATGACAAAGAAGGCATCGGTCATGCCGGCGCAGGGGGTTCGGCCGGCCTCGATCAGGACGGTTAAAAACGGCTGCAGCGCAGACCCAGAAAGCGCCAGCAGCTATGTTTTAGATAGCATCAGACGGCACCCAGATCGGGCACCAGGCGTGCCGCCGGGACGCCCTGGCGCAGGCCTGCGGTGAACGCCAGCATGCGGTCGATGGGCCGGCGGGCGCGCGGGATCAGGGCCGGATCGACATGGATGGCGTTGGCGCCGGTTTCCAGCGCATGCACCACGCCGGCCAGGCTGTTCATGGCCATCCATGGGCAGTGGGCGCAGCTCTTGCAGGTGGCGCTGTTGCCGGCGGTGGGGGCCTCGTAAAACGTCTTGCCGGGGTTGAGCTGGCGCAGCTTGTGCATCATGCCCTTGTCGGTGGCGACGATGAATTCGGTGGCGTCCATCTCCTGCGCCGCGCGCAGGATGGCGCTGGTGGAACCCACGGCGTCGGCCAGGGCGATCACGCCGGCCGGGCTTTCAGGGTGCACCAGCACCCTGGCCTGCGGGCGCTGCGCCTTCAGCAGCTCCAGCTCCAGCGCCTTGAATTCGTCGTGCACGATGCAGGCGCCGCTCCAGAACACCATGTCGGCGCCGGTCTCGCGCCGGATGTAGTCGCCCAGGTGGCGGTCCGGCCCCCACAGGATCTTCTGGCCCGCGTCCTTGAGCGCGCGCACGATGTCGAGCGCGCAGCTCGAGGTCACCACCCAGTCGGCGCGCGCCTTCACGGCCGCGCTGGTGTTGGCGTAAACCACCACCGTGCACCCGGGGTGCTCGTCACAGAAGGCGCTGAACTCCTCCACCGGGCAGCCCAGGTCGAGCGAGCAGGTGGCGCCCAGGTCGGGCATGAGCACGGTTTTTTCGGGGCTCAGGATCTTGGCCGTCTCGCCCATGAAGCGCACGCCGCTGACCACCAGCGTGCGCGCCGCGTGATCGCGCCCGAAGCGCGCCATCTCCAGCGAGTCGCTGACGATGCCGCCGGTCTCTTCGGCCAGGTCCTGCAGGTCGGGGTGCACGTAGAAGTGCGACACCATGACGGCGTTCTTTTGCTGCAGCAGGCTGCGGATGCGCGCCTTCAGCGCGGTGCGCTCCTGCGGCGACGGTTCGGCCGGCACGCGCGCCCAGGCGACGTGGGTGGAACACGCGGCCGCGCCTTCGGGGCGCTCGTATTCGACGTCGATGGTGGTGCTCATGGCAGCTCCTGCAGACGCATGGAAAAGTCCGTGGCCTTCACGTCCTTGGTCAATGCTCCGACGGAGATGCGGTCGACCCCGGTTTCCGCAAGGGCACGCAGGCTGTCCAGGGTGACGCCGCCGGAGATTTCGAGCACCGCGCGCCCGGCGTTCAGGGCCACCGCCTCGCGCAGCATGGGCAGCGGCATGTTGTCCAGCAGCACCATGCGGGCGCCGGCGTCCAGCGCCTCGCGCAGCTGCGCCAGCGTCTCGACCTCGATCTCGACAAACGCCGCCCGCGCCGCCACCGCCTGTGCGGCGCGCAACACGGCGGTCACCCCGCCGGCGGCGGCAATGTGGTTTTCCTTGATCAGCACGGCGTCGTGCAGGCCGATGCGGTGGTTCACGCCACCGCCCACGCGCACGGCGTACTTCTGCGCCAGGCGCAGGCCGGGCAGGGTTTTGCGGGTGTCGACGATCTGCGCGCGCGTGCCCGCGACCGCCTGCACGTAGCTGGCGGTCTTGCTGGCCACCGCCGACAGCAGCTGCAGGAAGTTGAGCGCGGTGCGCTCGGCCGACAGCAGCGCGCGCGCATCGCCTTCGGCCTCCAGCACCACCTCATCGGCGGCGCAGCGCTGACCTTCGGTCACCTGCCAGCGCAGCTGCACCTGCGGGTCGAGCGCGCGCAGCGTCGCCTCGACCCAGGGCGCGCCGCAGATCACGGCGGCCTCGCGCGCCAGCACGCGGGCGCGGGCGCGGCGGCCCGCCGGCACCAGGGCGGCGGTCAGGTCGCCGCTGCCCACGTCTTCGTCCAGTGCGCGACGCACGTCGGCACGCGCCAGGGCGGCGATCGCCTCGAGGCTCATCCAGTCAGGGGTGGTTTGGCTCATGGGAGACGAAGCATAGCGCCTGGCCCGCGCCAGCGTCTGCCGGCCCGCGGCACCGGCTGGAATTGACACATGTCATGGCCAACGCCGGCAGGCTGCCTATCATCGACCCTGGCTGTTCTGGAAGGTTTCCTCATGTTCCGCATCTCCCAATTCATGCACGAGCTGGCGCGCGCCGAGGCCACCGGCACCTTCCCCGAGCCGGCGCGCCGCGGCGGCCCGCCCGGCCCGGTGGTGATCTGGAACCTGATCCGCCGCTGCAACCTGACCTGCAAGCACTGCTACGCCTTCAGCGCCGACCACGACTACCCCGGCGAGCTGAGCACGTCGCAGGTGTTCGAGGTCATGGACGATCTCAAGGCCTTCAAGGTGCCGGCGCTCATCCTGTCGGGTGGCGAGCCGCTGCTGCGGCCCGACATCTTCGAGGTGGCCGAACGCGCCAAGGCGCTCAAGTTCTACGTCGGCCTGTCGACCAACGGCACGCTGATCGACCAACCGCTGGCCGAACGCATCCACGCCACCGGCTTCGACTACGTGGGCATCAGCCTGGACGGCATCGGCGCCACGCACGACAAGTTCCGCCGGCTCGATGGCGCCTTCGACCGCTCGCTGGGCGCCGTGCGCCACCTGCAGAAGCTGGGCACCAAGGTGGGCCTGCGCTTCACCATGACCGAGCTGAACGCCTTCGATCTGCCCAACCTGCTGCGCCTGATGCGCGACGAGGGGGTGGACAAGTTCTATTTCAGCCACCTGAACTACGCCGGCCGCGGCAACATCCACCGCGGCAAGGATGCCCACCACCTGGCCACGCGCCAGGCGCTGGATCTGCTGTACGACTGCGCCTGGCAGGACGCGCAGGCCGGCGGCCGGCACGAATACGTGACCGGCAACAACGACGCCGACGGCGTGTACCTGCTGCAGTGGGTGCAGCAGCACCTGCCGCGCTGGACCGAGCCGGTGCGCCAGCGCCTGATCGCCTGGGGTGGCAACAGCTCGGGCGTGAACGTGGCCAACATCGACAACCTGGGCGACGTGCACCCCGACACCATGTGGTGGCACCACAAGCTGGGCAACGTCAAGTCGCGCCCGTTCTCCGCCATCTGGACCGACCTGTCCGACCCGCTGATGGCCGGCCTGAAGGCACGACCGCGCCCGGTGCACGGGCGCTGCGGCGCCTGCCGACACCTGGCGATCTGCGGCGGCAACACCCGCGTGCGGGCGCAGCAGGTCACCGGCGACGCCTGGGCCGAAGACCCGGGCTGCTACCTGACGGACGAAGAGATCGGCGTCGAGCCCAGCGCCACGCGCATCGAAACCACCGCCTTCCAGAGCAAGAAGCGGGTCATCAACGTCGTCCACTGAACATCAGAACGAAAAAGCACTCCAGCGCCCGACTGACGTGCGCAAGCAGCTATGATTTTTGAAGTTATCAAAGGCACTGGCCTGCTCGTTCTGGCGCTGCTGGCCGACCCGGTGGCGGCCCAGGCGCCGACCCCGGCCGCCGCGCGCGCCATCGACGCGGCGGCGCTCTACCAGCAGCACTGCGCCAGCTGCCACGGCGAGCAGCGCCTGGGCGGCATGGGCCCCGCGTTGCTGCCCGAAAGCCTGGCGCGACTGCGCAAGCCGGAAGCGCTCAAGGTGATCCGCGACGGCCGCGCGGCAACCCAGATGCTGCCGTTTGCCAGCGCCCTGAAGGCCGACGAAATCGCCGCCCTGGCCGAGTGGATCTACACCCCGGTCACGCCGCCGCCGCGCTGGAGCGACGCCGACATCGCCGCCAGCCGCGAGGAAACCGCAGGCTGGCGCGACTGGCCGGCCCGCCCGCGGTGGCAGGCCGACCCGATGAACCTGTTCGTGGTGGTCGAAGGCGGCGACCACCACGTCTCGCTGCTCGACGGCGACCGCTTCGAGGTCATCCACCGCTTTGCCAGCCGCTTTGCCCTGCACGGCGGGCCCAAGTTCACACCGGACGGGCGCTACGTCTACTTCGGCTCGCGCGACGGCTGGATCACCAAGTACGACCTGTGGAACCTGAAGGTGGTGGCCGAGGTGCGCGCCGGCATCAACATGCGCAACATCGCCGTCTCGGGCGACGGCAAGTGGGTGATGGCCGCCAACTACCTGCCGCACACCGTGGTGCTGTTCGACGCCGAACTGAAGCACCGGCGCACCTATGCGGCGCGCTCGCTCGACGGCAGCCAGAGCTCGCGCGTGTCGGCCGTGTACGACGCCGAGCCGCGGCGCAGCTTCGTGGTGGCGCTCAAGGACATCCCCGAACTGTGGGAAATCAGCTACGACCCCAAGGCCGAGCCGATCTACGACGGCTTCGTGCACGACTACAAGATGAAGGAAGGCCTGCCCAAGGACGGCTTTCTGGGCGTGCGCCGCACGGTGCTGGACGAACCGCTGGACGACTTCTTCTTCAGCCAGAACTACGCCTACGCGCTGGGCGCCTCGCGCCCGCACGCCGACGGCTCGCCCAGCGGCCAGGTGGTCAACCTGGACGTGCGGCGCAAGATCGCCACTCTGCCGATCGCCGGCATGCCGCACCTGGGCTCGGGCATCACCTTCGACCGCGGCGACACGCGCGTGTTGGCCAGCCCCAACCTGCAGGACGGCGTGATCAGCGTGATCGACATGAAGAGCTGGCAGCTGGTCAAGAACATTGCCACCCCCGGTCCGGGCTTTTTCATGCGCAGCCACGAAAAGACCCCCTACGCCTGGACCGATTCGATGATGAGCCCCAAGGCCAAGCACATCCTGACCATCATCGACAAGCGCACGCTGGCGCCGGTGGCCCGCATCGAGGGCACGCCGGGCAAGACGCTGGCGCACATCGAATTCACCAAGGACGGCAGGTACGCCCTGGCCAGCCTGTGGGAGGACGATGGCGCCCTGATCGTCTACGACGCCGCCAGCTTCAAGGAAGTCAAGCGCCTGCCCATGCGCAAACCGGTGGGCAAGTACAACGTGTTCAACAAGATCACGCGCTCCGAAGGCACCTCGCACTGAGGGCGTCGACGGCCGTCACAGCGGCTGGTGGTTGGCCAGCCGGGCGGTGTCCGGGATGCGGATGTCGCGCTTGTCCACCTGGATCAGGCCGGCGGTTTCGAGCTCGTTGAGCACGCGCGAGAAATATTCCGGCGTCAGCGACAGGCGCGACGCGATGGCCGCCTTGCTCACCGGCAGCGACACCGTGATCGATTCGGACGCCACCTCGCTCTCGCTCACCCGGTCGCCCAGCAGGTAGCCGATGACCCGCTGCACGCCGCTGTGCAGGGTGTAGGCCTCCACGTCCTTGACCAGCCCGTGCAGGCGGCGCGCCAGCCCGGCCAGCATGCGCAGCGAAAAGTCGGGGTTGGCGGCGATCTCGCCCAGCACCGCCGCCTTGCCGACGGTCAGGATGAGCGAATCGGTCAGGGTCTGCGCCGAGATCATGTAGGGCATGTCCATGAACATGACGGCTTCGGCAAAGCTGTGGCCGGGCCCGCACAGCTCGATCACCTTCTCGGTGCCATTCGGCGCGATGGCGAACAGCTTGACCTGACCCAGCACCGTGACATGGAACTCCTGGCACGGCTCGCCGGTGCGAAACACCAGCTTGCCGCGCTCCATCCGGCGCAACTGGCAGCCGCTGGCCAGGCGCGCCAGTTCCTCGTCACGCATGTTCGAGAACAAAGGCAGCGTCGCCAGGTAGCGCGGCAGATTGAATTTCTTGAGATCCACGGCAGGAACGGGGGCCGACGCCAGCTGCGCCGCGCCCTCTCACAAAGCAGACGAGTCTAGCGCACGGCCGCGGTCAGCCGCACGTAGACCTGGGTCAGCGCCCGCGCCAGTTGCTCCGGCCGATGCACCAGCGCGAACCCCTGGGTGCCGAACAGGCGCGGCAGGTAGGCGTTGGCCTGCTGGTCGATGGTGACGCAGAACGGCACCAGGCCGGCCTGGCGCGCCGCATGGACGGCGTGGCGGGTGTCTTCCAGGCCGTGCCGGCCTTCGTAGTGATCCAGGTCGTTGGGCTTGCCGTCGGACAGGATCAGCAGCAGGCGCTGGCGCTCCGGCCGTGCGGCCAGGCGCTGCGTGCCGTAGCGAATGGCCGCGCCCATGCGGGTGTAAAAGCCCGGCTTGATGGCGGCCACCCGCTCTCGCGCAGCGTCGTTCCAGCGCTCGCCGAAGCGCTTGAGCTCATGAATGCGCACGGCGCGCCGCACACTGGAAAAGCCCAGCATCTCGAACGGATCGCCCACGGCGTCCAGCGCGTTGCCGAACACGAACAGGCTGTCGCGCACCAGGTCGATCACGCGCGCGCCCGGCCTGGCGTAGGCGTCGGTGGACAGCGACAGGTCGGCCAGCATCAGGCTGGACAGGCTGCGCTCCGAGCGCACCCGGCGGGCGTACACGGCGGGCGCCTCGACATGCCGGTGCGCCACGTCGCGCCGATCGACCTGGTGGCGCACCCAGGCGTCCAGGTCCAGCTCCTCGCCCTGCGTCAGTCCATGTTGCCAGCGCGGCGCAGCGCGCAGCGCCTCGAAGCGCCGCCGCACCTGCCTTGAAGTGGTTTTCAGGCGTTTTTCCAAGGCTGGGACTGCGCCGGCAGCTTCCGAATCGATAGCATCCGGCGAGGCTGCGCGGTGCCGCAAACGCTGCGCCCGGCAATGCTCGGGCAGCAGCAGGCCACGCTGGTAGTCCCACTCGGGCAGCGGCTCGCCCTCGCCCACCGGCAGATCGTCGGCGGCGGCGCTGGGCAGGTCGAGGTCGAACTTGATGCGCGCCGCCAGCGTCTCGCCCGGCTTGCGTGGCGCCAGTGCCAGTTCCTGCATGTCGTCCGCCACCTGGCTGTAGTCCTGGTTGTCCTCGTCGTCCGCGGTGCGGTTGACGCGCACGAACTCGCTCCAGCTCAGGATCGACTCGGCGCGAAAGAACATCACCAGGCCATGCTTGCTGCTGGTGTCCTCGGTGCGTTGCGCGCGACGGCGCTTGGGGTCCTGCGGGGTCGGCTGCTGTTGCGGGCGGGGCGGCGCGCCGTCGGCAGCGTCCGCCTCGGGCGCGGTCGCGGATGGGCCGACCGCTGTCTGCATGGCTTGCAGCCACAGCCAGACCGGCGCCACGCTGGCCGGCTGGCGGGCACGGCCGTCGAGCGACGCTCCCTGATCCTGCGGGGCGCACGGCTCGCGCGCCGCCGGCGGGGTTGTGTCACGACCTGCATCGACGCCGTCCAGGGACGCGCGCAGCGCCGCCTGGATGGCCCGTTCAAGCTCGCGCGGCGTGCCCTGCAGGCGCTCGGGGGCCGGGCGTTGCGCCAGATGCGCCTGCAGCAGCCGCGCATAGCGTGTGCGCAAGCCGGGAAAGCAGGCCAGCGCGCGCCGCGTGGCCGCCAGGTTGTCGGCCAGCCAACCGGCCGGCGTGGCCACATGGCAGGCTGCCTGCGCCGCCAGCCAGAGGTACAGGTCGCGATTGAGCGCGGCGTCGGCAAACACCGCGATCACCGGCGGCAGGGCCAGCGTCTGCTCGTCCAGGGTGCCGATGCTGGCGCGCTCGCCCTGGCCGGCGAGCTTCTGCAGCCAGCTGCGCGGACCGCCCACCTTCTCGGCGCTGGCCGGAGCCACCCGCACCAGCGGATCGCCGCCGCCGGCGCGAAACAACAGTTGCACCGCGCGCTGCACCTCCTCCAGTCGCACGGCCGCGTGCGCAAAACTGCGGTCTGCGGCGCGCCAGATGAAGCGGTGCCAGCGTTCACCCACCCACTCTTCCATCAGGGCCCTCCCCGGCGCCGGCGCGCTGGCTTCGTTGCCTCAGGCGTCATGCGACAGCACGGCCTGCACCACTTGGTCCAGCGCCGAAGCGGTGTCCAGATCGTCGGTCAGCGCGTCGACGATGGCGGCGCGGCAGGCGGTCAGCGGCGGCAGGCCCGAGACGATCAGCCGCGCGGCCACCACCAGCAGGCGGGTGCTGACGGTCTCCTCGAGGTCCTGATCGATCAGACGCCGCAGCGCCGTGGCCAGCTTGATCAGGCGCGCACTCAGCGCGGCGTCGGCACCGGCTTCGGTTTCGATGATGCGCTGCTCGACCTCGGGCCGCGGATAGTCGAACACCAGCGCCACGAAGCGCTGGCGGGTGCTGGGCTTGAGGTTCTTGAGCAGGTTCTGGTAGCCCGGGTTGTAGGACGCCACCAGCATGAACTCGGGCGTCGCCTGCAGCAGCTCGCCGGTGCGCTCGATCGGCAGCACGCGGCGGTCGTCGGCCAGCGGGTGCAGCACCACCGTGGTGTCCTTGCGCGCCTCGACCACCTCGTCGAGGTAGCAGATGGCGCCGGTGCGCACGGCACGCGCCAGCGGGCCATCGTTCCACACCGTGTTGCCGTCGCCGATCAGAAAGCGGCCCACCAGGTCGGCCGCCGTCAGGTCGTCGTGGCAACTGACCGTGACGAGCGGCCGACCCAGGCGCGCCGCCATGTGCTCGACAAAGCGGGTCTTGCCGCAGCCGGTCGGCCCCTTCAGCAGCACCGGCAGGCGCTGCCGGAAGGCGTGTTCGAACAGCCGGCACTCGCCGGCCTGCTCGGCATAGAAGGGGGTGGTGGCCGGGGAGGTGTCGGTGCGGTCCATGGGGCTGGGTGGATGACGATGCAGAAAAAAAGCATCGCCGCCGTGCGCTGCCGATGACGGGAAATCCTGCGGAGTTCGGATCGTCATCGCCACCGCGCCGGCGGCGAGGTCTCAGGGCGCGTCAGGCGCTCAGTCGTGCCTGAGCCGGCGCTGGGCGGGGCTGGGCATCAGGCCGCCGCGGCGCTCGATCAGGGTTTCCTCGGCCGGCGCGCCACCGACGAAGAAGCTCCACACGTACATCACCAGGCCGATCAGGAACACCACGCCGGACCACAGGCGCATCCAGTAGAAGAACACCACCTGGTCCTGCGCCGCCATGAAGGGCATGGCACCGCTTTCGGGCATGCGCTGCAGCCAGACCTGCACGATGCCGGCGCCCGTCAGGGCCAGCACCATCACGCCCATGCCGATGCTCATGACCCAGAACGACCACATTTCCAGCGCCTGCGCCTGGTAGCTGTTGGCGATGCGTCCACGCAGCGCCGGCATGGCGTAGCTGATCAGGGCAATCACCACCAGCACGTAGGCGCCGTAGAACGCCAGGTGACCGTGCGATGCGGTGATCTGCGTGCCGTGGGTGTAGTAGTTGACGAAGCTCAGCGTGTGCAGGAAGCCCCACACGCCGGCGCCCAGAAAACCCAGCACCGCGCAGCCCACGGCCCACAGCACGGCCGCCTGGTTGGGGTGGTCGCGCCGGCGCCGCTGCACCATGCGGAAGGCGAACATGGTCATCAGGAAGAACGGGATCGGCTCCAGCGAAGAGAAGATGTTGCCCACCAGATGCCAGTAGCCCGGCAGACCGATGAAGTAGTAGTGGTGCGCCGTGCCCAGGATGCCGGTGAACAGGGCGAAGGCGATGATCACGTACACCCATTTGTCCACCACCTCGCGGTCCACGCCGGTGGTCTTGATCAGCACGTAGGCCAGCAGGGCGGCCAGGATCAGCTCCCACACGCCCTCCACCCACAGGTGCACCACCCACCACCAGTACATCTTGTCGCGCACCAGGTTGTGCGGGTTGACGAAGGCGAACAGGAACAGCAGCGCCAGGCCCCACAGGCCGAGCAGCAGCACGGTGGTGATGGTGGTCTTGCGGCCCTTGAGGTAGGTCATGCTGATGTTGAACAGCATGGCCAGCGCCACGATGACGATGCCCACTTTGGTCGGCAGCGGCTGCTCCAGGAACTCGCGTCCCATGGTGGCCAGCAGGTTGTTGCCGGTGGCCTCGGCCAGCCGGGCGTAGGGCACCAGCAGGTAGCCGACGATGGTCAGCGCGCCGGCCACCAGGAAGATCCAGAACATGACCAGCGCCAGCCGGGGGCTGTACAGCTCGGTTTCGGCCTCTTCGGGCACCATGTAGTAGGCGGCGCCCATGAAGCCGAACAGCAGCCACACGATCAGCAGGTTGGTGTGGACCATGCGGGCCACGTTGAACGGAATCAGCGGAAACAGGAAGTCGCCGTAGATGTACTGGATGCCCATGACCAGACCGAACAGGATCTGGCCCACGAACAGCGCAATCGCCGCAATGAAGTACGGCTTGGCCACCGCCTGCGACTTGTACTTGAGGATGGTGTTGTTGCTCATCTGGGTTGCTCCTCGGCGATCAGCCTTCGATGTTGGGCGGCCACTGCTCGGCATTGATGCCGCCAGTCCACTTGAGGAACTCGACCAGGTCGTCGAGTTGCTGCTCGCTCAGGTGAAACTGCGGCATCTGGCGCCGGCCCGGGGTGCCAGTGGGCTGCGCCTTCATCCAGGCCTTGATGAAGACGGCGCCCGAGGCGTCGCCACCACGGCGCTGGTAGACGTTGGCCAGCTCGGGCGCGAAGTAGGCGCCCTCGCCCAGCAGCGTGTGGCAACCGATGCAGTTGTTCTGCTCCCACACCGCCTTGCCGCGCACCACGGCGTCGGTCATGGCCGCCTGGTTGGTGCGCTCGGGCAGGCGCTGCTCGGTATGGAACACCAGTCCGAGAAAGATCAGGATGAAAAACAGCGACCCGCCATAGAAGATGTTGCGTGCCATCTCCTTGGTAAAGCCGCCTGAGGCTGTGCTGCTCATGTGCGTTTCCTCGCTCATTTAGGTGGTAACCCGCATAGGGTAGAACCCAGGTGATACCCAGACCTTAACTTGCGTCAAGAACGAGCAGCCGAAACCCAGAATTTCTTGACCGTCATCAACCGCAGGACGCTTCTATATCGATAGCTGCTGGCGCTTTCTGGTCAATGTCGGAGACCTGAAATCGATCTCGGACAGGCATCGTGGGATTGGATCCCCGTCGTCGGCCAGGCGCAGCACAACGCCAGCGCTCCCGCGGGGCCAGGCAGCGCAGGCTGCCAAGGGTTAACCCCAAGAACGGCCGTAGGTTGCTGGTCATTTCCGGGGGGGCCGGATCCATGCAGGGTTTGGCGGCTTCAACCTAGAAACGGCAGTTGGACGCCCCCGCCCGTGCCGTGATCGGCGTGCCAGGCAAGACGCAACGCCGCCGCGGGCTGGTGCCCGCAAGGAGGAGCAACGCCGCATGGCGCGCCGAGCGCGGTGCGGGCGGGTGGGTAGCGGGCTCACCCAGGAGGTCAAGGCCATCGCAGCGGCGAAACCCCGCATCGATGCGGCCCGCCCGAACTTGACAAGCGGTCAACTGCCGTTTTAAGGTTCAATCGCCTTCACCTGTGGGGAGATCGTGCTGCACACCCGCCCGCACCGCGCTCGGTACCGGGGCGCGGGCGGGCGGCCAAGGTCTGGCGTGTGGGCGCGCCGCGCACCCGCCCGGGCCGTCCTGACGCTGTGCCGGACGCCCTCAGGCCGGCCGATCGCCCGTGACCGCCGCCAGCATGGCCGGCGAGCCCTGCACCGCAGCGCGCTGCAGCAGGTGCCTGACGGCGCGCAGACCGCCCAGCTCTTCGCCACCACCGGCGCGACCGGGGCCGCCGTGCTTGAGGTAGGGCAAGGCCGAGCCATGGCCGGTGGCCTCGGGTGCGGCGGTGCGATCGAGGATCTGCAGCCGGCCGTGCAGCTGCGCCATCGCCGGTATCACCTGCGCCGCCACCTGGGGGCTGCGCGTGACCAGGGTGGCGGCCAGGCTGCCCTGACCCTGCGCGGCCAGCGCCAGCGCCTGTTCGATGCCGTCGTAAGGCATCAGCGTGCTGACCGGGCCGAACGCCTCGACGTCGTGCGCGGCATGCTGCTGCGGCTGGCGCGCCAGCAGCAGCGTGGGCTGGAAGAACGCCCCACCCTGCGTGCCTTCACCCAGGGGCGCAAAGTCGGCGTCGCCGCCGCACACCACCTCGGCGCCCTGGCGCAGCTGGGCCACGCGCTCGGCCACATCGCGCTGCTGCGCGCGGCTGGCCAGGGCGCCCATGCGCACGCCCTCCAGGCGCGGGTCGCCCACGGTGGTCTTGGCCAGGCGCTCCTTCAACCGTGCGGCCACCGCGTCCAGGTGCTGCGACGGCACCAGGGCGCGCCGAATAGCGGTGCACTTCTGGCCTGCTTTCTGCGTCATCTCGCGCACGACTTCCTTCACGAACAGGTCGAACTCCTCGTCGTCCGGGGTCACGTCGGGCGCCAGGATGGCGCAGTTGAGCGAATCGGCCTCGGCGTTGAAGGGAATGCTGCGCTGCACCAGGTTGGGCGTGACCCGCAGCCGCGCCGCGGTATCGGCCGAGCCGGTGAAGGTGACCACATCCTGCACCTGCAGGCGATCCAGCAGATCGCCCGTGCCGCCGATCACCAGCTGCAGCGCACCGGCGGGCAGGATGCCGGACTCGTGGATCAGACGCACCAGCTTTTCGGTCAGAAAGCTGGTGGCGGTGGCGGGCTTGCCGATGCAGGGCAAGCCGGCCAGAAAGGTCGGCGCGAACTTCTCCAGCAGCCCCCAGACCGGGAAGTTGAACGCGTTGATGTGCACCGCCACGCCGCCGCGCGGCACCAGCACGTGGGTGCCGGCAAAGGCGCCGGTCTTGCCCAGCGGCATGCTCGGGCCTTCATGCCACAGGTTGCCGCAGGCGGGCAGCTCGCGCGCCATGCTGGCGTAGGCGAACAGGGTGCCGGTGCCGCCTTCGATGTCGACCCAGCCGTCGGCGCGCGTGGCGCCGGTGTGCAACGACAGCGCATACAGCTCCTCCTTGCGCTCGCCCAGGTACTTGGCCAGCGCCTTGAGCATGGCGGCGCGCTGCGCGAAATCGGTCTGGCGCATGGCCGCCAGGCCAACGCTGCGCGCGTGGTGCAGCGCCTCGCCGAAGTCCAGCGCCTCGGCATGCGTGTGGGCCACGGTGGCGCCGTCGATGGCGCTGCTCAGCGCCTGCGCGGGCTGCTGGCCGATCCAGCGGCCGGCGATGAAACTCTGCAAAGTGGTCATGGCAAGGGCTCCGTTCCAAGGGTCGGGGCGGTGGCCGGCCAGGCCTGTCGGCCTGGTCGCCCCACCCGCTGATGATGAGTCAAATTGGGCTTCAGCGCTTGTCTGGAGAGCGCCGACAGCTATGCTTTCGATAGTATTCGAGCGCGATCAGGCGGCCGCGCGGGCGCCGCCCACACCCAGGTAGGTGTCGATCACGCGCTGGTCGTGCATCAGCTCGCCGGCGTCGCCCTGCACCGCCACCTCGCCCATTTCCAGCACGTAGCCGCGATCGGCCACGTTGAGCGCGGCGCGCGCATTCTGCTCCACCAGCAGCACCGACACGCCGGTGCGCCGCAGCGCCGACACCGTGTGCAGCACCTCGCGCACGATCAGCGGCGCCAGGCCGAGCGAGGGCTCGTCCAGCATCAACAGGCGCGGCCGGCTCATCAGGGCGCGACCGATGGCCAGCATCTGGCGCTCACCGCCCGACAGGGTGGACGCCATCTGGGCACGTCGCTCCTCCAGGCGCGGGAAGATGCCGAAGATCTCCTTCATGCGCGCCGCCTGGTCGCGCTGGCCACGCCGCCACAGGGCAAAGCCGCCCAGCAGCAGGTTGTCCTCGACCGACATCTCGCCGAACAGCTCGCGCTTTTCGGGCACCAGTGCAACACCGTGGCGCACCATGGTCTCGACCGTCGGCCGGGCGACGCTGTGCCCCGCCAGGCGCAGCCCGCCCTGCGAGGGCAGCAACCCCATGATGGCGTTCAGCAGCGTGGTCTTGCCGGCGCCGTTGGGGCCGATCACGGTGACGATCTCGCCCTCGCCCACATGCAACTCGATGCCATGGATGGCCTGGACCGGGCCGTAGAAGACCGAAAACTGCGGCAGGCTCAGCAGTGGCGCACTCACAGCACGTCCCCCCCCAGGTAGGCCGCGATCACGCGCGGGTTGGCCTGTACCTCGGCCGGCGTGCCGTGGGCGATCACGGTGCCGAACTCCAGCACCGTGATGCGGTCGGCCAGGTTCATGACGAATTCCATGTCGTGCTCCACCACCAGGATGGCCAGCCCCTCGCTGCGCAACTGCGTCAGCAACGTGGCCAGACCCTGCTTTTCGAGATGCCGCAGACCGGCCGCCGGCTCGTCCAGCAGCAGGATGGCTGGCTGCCCGGCCAGCGCGCGCGCGATTTCGACGATGCGCTGCTGGCCCAGTGGCAGCGCCGCGGCCGGGGTGTGGGCCACCTCGGCCAGGCCGCAGCGCTCGATCTGCCGCATGGCCTCGGCCAGCACCGCCGCCTCTTCGGCACGGTCCAGCCGCAGCATGCTGGCCAGCCAGCCCTGGCGGCCGCGCCGGTGCGCGCCCAGAGCCACGTTTTCCAGCACGCTGCGCTCGCCCAGCAGGCGCACATGCTGGAAGGTGCGGCCCAGGCCCAGCGCGGCGAAGGCGCGCGAGGGCTGGCCCTGCATCACCTGCCCCATCAGGCGCACCTGGCCTTCGGTCGGATCGTCGACGCCGGAGATCATGTTGAAGAAGGTGCTCTTGCCGGCGCCGTTGGGGCCAATCAGCGCATGCACCTCACCGGCGCGCACATCCAGATCGACCGCGTTGTTGGCCAGCAGGCCGGCAAAGCGCTTGGTGACCTTGTCGGCCTGCAGGATCAGTTCGCCCGCCGGTGGCAGCTGGCGCTGCGCCAGCGTGGCCGCGCCGGCGGCCAGCCGCCGGGGTGCCGCCGCTCCGGTGAAGCGCTGCAGGGCGCCAGCCAGCATCGGCCACAGCCCGTTGGGCGCGCGCTGCAGCACCAGCAGCATCAGCAGGCCGAACACCACGATTTCGAAGTTGCCGCTGCTGCCCAGCAGGCGCGGCAGCCAGTCCTGCAGCTGCTCCTTCAACAGCGTGATCAGGGTGGCGCCCAGCACCGCACCCCACAGGTGACCGGAGCCACCGACCACCGCCATGAACAGGTACTCGATGCCGATGTTGAGCGCGAACGGCGTCGGGTTGACGAAGCGCTGCAGCAGCACGTACAGCCAGCCCGACAGCGCCGCCAGCAGCGCCGCCAGCACGAACACCTTGATGCGCTGGCGCGCCGTGTCCACACCCATCGACTCGGCCATCAGCCGCCCGCTCTTGAGCGCCCGGATGGCCCGGCCCTCGCGCGAATCCAGCAGGTTGTGCAGGCCCCAGATGGCCAGCAGCAGCACCGCCCAGATCACCAGGCCGAGCCGCCGCGGCGAGGCCAGCGAGACGCCGAACACCTCCAGCGGCGCGATGCCCGACAGCCCGGTGAAGCCGCCCAGCATCTCCAGGTTGCCGAACACGTAGTACAGGCTCAGCCCCCAGGCGATGGTGCCCAGCGGCAGGTAGTGGCCCGACAGCCGCAGCGTGACGGCGCCCAGCACCCAGGCCACCGCCGCCGTCACCGCCAGTCCCAGCAGCAGCCCGACCCAGGGGTAGGCGCCCTTGGGCAGTGCCCCCAGCCACTGCGCCGCCTCGGGCGACAGGCTGATCCAGGCGGTGGCGTAGGCCCCCAGGCCGACGAAGGCCGCCTGGCCAAACGAGGTCATGCCGCCCACGCCGGTCAGCATCACCAGACCCACGGCCACCAGCGCATACAGGCCGATGTAGCTCAGCAGCGTGACGGTGAACGGTGGCAGAAAGCCCCAGGCCGCGCCCAGCAGGACGATGAAGGCCAGAACCAGGTGCATCGGCTTCATTCCTCGTCCTCCACGTGGTGCGTGTGCAGCGAGCGCCACCAGAGCACCGGAATGATCAGCGTGAACACCAGCACTTCCTTGAACGCGCTGGCCCAGAACGAGGCAAACGATTCCAGCTGTCCCACCAGCAGCGCGCCGGCCAGCGCCAGCGGGTAGCTGGCCAGCCCACCGACGATGGCGGCCACGAAGCCCTTCAGGCCGATCAGAAAGCCGGTGTCGTAGTAGATGGTGGTTACCGGCGCGATCAGCAGGCCGGAGACGGCGCCGATCAGCGCCGCCAGCGCGAAGCTCAGGTCACCCGACAGCGCCGTCGGGATCCCCATCAGGCGCGCGCCGACCCGGTTGATGGCGGTGGCGCGCAGCGCCTTGCCGACGATGGTGCGCTCGAAGAACAAGAACATGCCCACCACCAGCGCCGCCGTCACCCCCAGGATCACCAGCGACTGACCCGACACCGTCAGGCCCAGCAGGTCCCAGCGGGCGTCGGAGAAGGCCTCGGTGCGGGAGCCCTCGGCGCCGAAGAAGAACAGTCCCAGCCCGACCAGCGCCAGGTGCAGCGCCACCGACACGATCAGCAGGATCAGCACCGTGGCGTCGGCCAGCGGCCGGTACGCCAGCCGGTACAGCAGCGGCCCCATGGGAGTGACCAGCAGCAGCACCGCCAGCGAGCGCAGCAGCATGGCCTGCGGCTTGAGCACCAGCAGCATCAGCGCCGCCAGCAGCGGCAGCAGCACGGCCCAGAACAGCGTGCTGCGCCAGTCCACCTCGGCGCCGCGCGTCTGGCGCACCAGCTCGACGATCAGCACCAGCGCCGCCAGCCCCAGCAGCATCCACAGCAGCGGCGGCGACTGACCGGCCTGCAGCGCCGCCATCGCCAGCGCGGCGTAGGCCACGAACTCACCCTGCGGAATGAAGATGACGCGGGTGACCGAGAACACCAACACCAGCGCCAGCGCCATCAGGGCATAAATGGCGCCATTGATGATGCCGTCCTGCACCAACATCACGGCGATCTGAAGATCCATGCGAGCGGCGCCGGGCAAGCGGCGCATTCGGTTGAAAACGTGCGCGGCGACCCTCGGTCGCCGCGCCGTGGCCTGAAGGCCCCGGGTTTACTTGACTTCCTGGTACTTCCAGCGGCCGTTTTCGATCTTCACCATCACGCGGGCGCGCTGGTCCAGACCCAGGTGGTCGGAGGCCGACATGTTGAAGATGCCATGCGCGCCGGGCACCTCCTTGACGCCTTCCAGGGCATCGCGCAGCGCGTTGCGGAACTGCGGCGTGCCGGGCTGGCCGCCCTTGAGCGCCACCGGGATGGCCGCCTTCAGGATCTGGCCGGCGTCCCAGGCGTGGCCACCGAAGGTGGACACGCTGCCCTTGCCGTTGGCGCCCTCATAGGCGTTGATGTATTCCAGCGCCGACTTGCGCACCGGGTTGGCGGCCGGCAGCTGGTCGGCCACCAGCACCGGGCCGGCCGGCAGCAACGTGCCTTCCACGTCCTTGCCGCCCACACGCAGGAAGTCGTTGTTGGCCACGCCGTGGGTCTGATAGTACTTGCCGGTGTAGCCGCGCTCCTTGAGCGTTTTCTGCGGCAGCGCCGAGGGCGTGCCGGAACCGGCCACCAGCACGGCGTCCGGCTTGGCGCCGATCAGCTTCAGCACCTGGCCGGTGACGGCGGTGTCGGTGCGCGAGAAGCGCTCGTTGGCCACCAGCTTGATCTTCTTCAGGTCCAGCGCCTTGACCGTCTCGCGGTACCAGCCCTCGCCATAGGCGTCGGAAAAGCCGATGAAGCCGACCGTCTTGACGCCGTTGGCGGCCATGTGCTCGGCGATCGCCAGCGCCATCATGATGTCGTTCTGCGGCGTCTTGAAGGCCCAGCGCTTCTTGCCGTCCTGCGGCTCGATGATGGCGGCCGAGGCGCCGAGCGAAATCATGGGCGTCTGCGCTTCGGCCACGACGTCGATCATGGCCAGTGACGTGGGCGTGGTGGACGAGCCGATGATGACGTCGACGTTGCGCTCGGTGATCAGCTTGCGCGTGTTGGTCACCGTCTGGGTGGTGTCGGAGGCGTCATCGAGCACGATGTAGTTGATCTTCTGCCCGCCGATGGTCTGCGGCAGCAGCGCGATGGTGTTCTTCTCGGGGATGCCCAGCGAAGCGGCCGGCCCGGTGGCCGACAAGGTGACGCCGACGTTGATGTCGGCCCAGGCGGCGGTGCAGCCGAAGGTGATGGCGGCAGCAAGCAGCGCCTTCTTGTTTGCGAGCATGTGGGTGGTCTCCAGGAGAAAGTTGAACGGCGGGCATCGACTCGGCCCGAGCCCAATAAACAGACCGATCGGTCGGCGAATGATTCTACGTGCGACTGACGCAGGTCAAAGCCATGCTCTCGTCGGTGATTTCCCTAGCCGCGCGGCGCGCCGCAGCGTCCCCACGCGGCCGACCGAGGCGCCCAACAACCCCGCAGCCTGGGCTGCGGCGCGCATGGGCAGCGCCCAGCCGGTGAGCCGGAGCGGCCGAGCGGGCACGCGGGGTCGTTCACACCTGCTCAGCCCAGCACATGGGCCAGTGTCAGCAGCACCAGCAACAGCAGCCACAGCGCCACGGTGCGCCACACCAGGCCCACCACCTGGGTGAAATGGGCCGTGCGCGGCGGCTCGCCGGGCAGCCCCTCGCCCGACACGCCGGCCGCGCTGACCGGCACCGCCGCGGCGCCCTCGGGTGTCAGCGGCCGCAGCGAGGCACCGCCCAGTCGCACCCCCAGCGCACCCGCCGTGGCCGCCAGAATGACGCCGTCGTTGCGATCGGCAAAGCGCGACGCGTGGCTGCGCCAGACTTCGATCGCGTCCTCGAAGCTGCCGACGATGGCAAATCCCAGGGCGGTGGTGCGTGCCGGCAGCCAGTTGATGAGCTGCCATGCCTGCTCGGCCGCCAGGCACAGCGCCGGGCTGCTGGGCTGGTCGGCCGCCTGCGCCTTGCGGCGCCAGTAACGCGCCACGTACTCGGCGCTGCGGAAGAACACCGCCCCGGCCGGCCCCAGCCCCAGCAGCGCTCCGATGCAGAACCAGGCCAGCACACCGAACACATGGCGATGCGCGGCCAGCACCGAAACCTCGATCACATGGCGCACGATCTCGCTGCGCGGCACCGTGCTTGCGTCCACGTGCTGCCAGTGCGCCAGCAGGCCGCGGGCACGCTCCTCGTCGCCGGCTTCCAGGGCGTCCCGGATGCCGGTGAAATGGTGGCTGAACTGCCGAAAACCCAACGTCAGGTAGAGCATGGCCACGCTCCAGACCAGCGCCAGCGGCCAGCCGCCCAGCCACGACAGCAGCAGGTGCACGGCGCTCACCGCCAGCGCCGGCACGGCCACCGCCAGCACCCAGGCCAGCCAGCCATGCTGGGCCGCGCCGGCGTCCACGTTGCGCCCGACCAGGCGCACCCAGCGGTGCAGGCCGACCGCTGCCGGATGGTCCGACGTCAGGGGACGCACCTGCTCCAGCAGCAGCGCCAGCGCGATCGCAAAAAAGGCCATGGCCCGATGATAGTGAGCCACCGACAGGTGCCAGAGGCAGGGCGGCTCAGGCGGATAGAAATCTGTAGAAGTTGCGCAACATGCCGGCGGTGGCACCCCAGATGAAGCGCTCCACCGCTGCGCCCGGCAGCGACTCGCCACTGCCCGCCACCACGCTCAGGGGCTCCACGTAGGGCATGGAAAACCACTCCCGCGCCTGCCCCTCCCAGGTCAGGCGATGGCGTCGGTGGTGGGCCGGATTCATCAGCCACGCCAGCGGCACCTCGAAGGCATGGGCCACCTCGCGCGGGTTGGGGCGCAGCACGAAGCCGGGCTGAACCACCGCCACCACCGGCGTGACGATGAACTGCGTACCGGTCACGTACACCGGCAGTTGCCCCAGCACGTCGACGAAGCGGCGCGACAGATCGACCTCCTCTTCGGCTTCGCGCAGCGCCGCCGCCACCGCGTCGGCATCCTCCGGATCGACCTTGCCACCGGGAAAGGCCACCTGACCGGAATGGGTGGAAAGGTTCCCCGAACGCTCGGTCAGCAGCACCGACAGCCCCTGCGGCCGGTCCACCAGCGGCACCAGCACGGCCGCCGCGGCCGGTACGCGGTCGGTGAAGCGCGGCTCCTGGCGCAGTTCGGGCTGCCACGGCGGCGGCGCCTGGAAGCGCCGGCGCAGCGCAGGCAGCGTCAGCGCCTCGGCCGGCACCGGCGGCAGATGGGCATCGATTCCCGTCACCGGCACCTGGCGCGGATCGAAGTTGGGCAGCTTGGACAGCGGGGTGGGCGTACTCATGGCGCACATGCCGGCCAGCTCGCCAGCGGTCGTCCGGACATGAAAAAACCGCCTGAGCCAGGGGCCGCAGGCGGTTCCGATTGTGAGCGCAAAGCTGCCGATCAGTCGGCGGCGGTCGGCGAAGCCGCGCGGCCGGGGAGCTTTTCCTTGATGCGCGCCTTCTTGCCGCTCAGGCCGCGCAGGTAGTACAGCTTGGCACGGCGCACGTCGCCGCGGCGCTTGACTTCGATCTTGGCGATCAGCGGACTGTAGGTCTGGAAGGTGCGCTCGACGCCCTCGCCGTTGGAGATCTTGCGCACCGTGAAGCCACTGTTCAGGCCGCGGTTGCGCTTGGCAATCACCACGCCTTCGTAGGCTTGCACGCGCTTGCGGTTGCCTTCGACGACGTTGACGCTGACGATCACGGTGTCGCCGGGGGCGAACTCGGGGATGCTTTTGCCGAGGCGCTCGATCTCTTCCTTTTCGAGCTGCTGGATCAGGTTCATGGTTTCCTCATCTCTCGATCGTGCGCACGCTACGCTAGGGGCGGCCACACTGAACATGCATCCAGCGTGTTGAATCTGTGCCGCGGCTGGCAGAGGATCGAAAAGCCTTTGATTATAGCCTGACCGTCGCCTTCAGGCCATCACCCTGGTCCGCCGCGCCCAAGCTGGGCCAGCAGCACCTCGTCGTGCGCGCTCAGGCGCCCGGCGGCGCGCGCGGCCACGATCAGGTCCGGGCGGTGGCGCGCCGTCAGGCGCAAGCGCTGCTCGCGCCGCCAGCCCTCGATGCGCGCATGGTGTCCCGACAGCAGCTCGGACGGCACCGGCACCCCGTCCCAGACCTCGGGCCGCGTGTAGTGCGGGCAGTCCAGCAGGCCATCGACGGCCAGGTTGAAACTGTCCTGGTGGTGGCTGCCCTCATCGCCCAGCACCCCCGGCTGCAGGCGCGCCACCGCGTCCAGCAGCGCCAGTGCCGCGATTTCGCCGCCCGACAGCACGAAATCGCCCAAGCTGATCTGGTGCGTCACATGGCGGTCGATGAAGCGCTGGTCGATGCCCTCGTAGCGGCCGCAGATCAGCACGGCGCCGGCACCGGCGGCCCAGCGCTCGACGCCGGCGTGTGTCAGGGTCTGGCCGATGGGCGAAAACAGCACCACGGGGGCGGCGCCGCCCGCGCGCTCGGCCTGCACCGCCGCCAGGCAGCGCGCCAGCGGCTCGGCCAGCATCACCATGCCGGGGCCACCGCCGAAGGGACGGTCGTCGACGCGGCGGTAGTTGCCCTCGGCGTACGCGCGCGGGTTCCACAGTTTCAGGACGATCTGGCCACTGGCGTAAGCCCGGCGGGCGACACCAGCTTCCAGAAACGGAGCAAACAGTTCAGGAAACAGGGTGATGACGTCAAAGCGCAGCGCGCCGCCGGCGCGGTCGCTCACTGCACCGACCCCGGTTGCGGCGACTGCTGGGCCGCCGGGGTGAACAGGCGCGCCACATCGACGGCGTCGAAGCGCTGCTGCTGACCGCAGAAGTCGCAGCCGACCTCGATTTCGCCGCGTTCGGCCAGGATCGATTCGGCCTCGGGTTGGCCCAGCCCCTGCAGCATCGCCGCCACTCGCTCGCGGCTGCACGAGCACGCAAAGCGCGGCCCCTGGTGGCCGGCCAGCGGGGCGAAGCGCAGCAGCGGCTCCTGCCAGAACAGGCGGTGCAACAGGGTGTCGGCATCCAGGCTCAGCAGCTCGGCGCGCTGCAGGCTGTGCGCCAGCAGGCGGATGCGTTGATAGTCGTCGTCGGCCGCGCTGCCGGCGTCCTCGCGCGCCACGCTGCTTTGCGACAGGTTGTCCTGGCCCTGCACCGGCAGGCGCTGGATCAGCAAACCGGCGGCCACCTGCTCGTCGGCCGCCAGCACCAGCGTGGTGTCGAGCTGTTCGGACTGGCGCATGTAGTGCTCCAGCACGCTGGCCAGCGTCTGCAACGGCGCACCGCCCTCGTCCACCAGTGGCACCACGCCCTGGTAGGCCTGCTGGCCTTCGCGCCGGCGACGCGGATCGAGCGTGATGGCACAGCGGCCGCGGCCGTGGCGATTGACCAGCTCGGGCAGCGCCATGCCCGGTGTCACGCTCTGCACCACCGAGGCGGTGGCGCGCAGGCGCAGGTCGGGCTGCACCTCGGCCACCGCCAGCTTGAGCGGGCCGTCGCCGAAGATCTGCATGATCAGCGCGCCGTCGAACTTGATGTTGCCCTGCATCAGCACGGTGGCCGCGGCCATCTCGCCCAGCATTTCGGCCACCACCGGTGGCCAGGCGCCGGTCTGGGTGTTGGCGGCGCGCCGGCGCAGCACCTCCTGCCAGGCGTCGGTCAGGCGCACCAGCTGGCCGCGCACCGGCAGGCCGTCGAAGATGAATTTGTGCAGTTCGGACATCGGAGGCAGATGGGGCTTCAGCCAAGCCGCTTCAAGCCAGCCTGAAAGCGCCGCGCGTTGTCGACGTAGTGGCGCGCGCTCTGGCGCAGGCCCTCGATCTGCTCGGGCGTGAGCTGGCGCACCACCCGCGCCGGCGCGCCGACGATCATGCTGCCGTCCGGAAATTCCTTGCCCTCGGTCACCAGCGCACCGGCGCCGACCAGGCAGTTCTTGCCGATTCGGGCGCCGTTGAGCACCACCGCGCCGATGCCGATCAGCGACTCGTCGCCGACGGTGCAGCCGTGCAGCATCACCTTGTGGCCGACGGTGACGTGGCGGCCGACGGTCAGCGGCTGGCCGACGTCGGCATGCAGCACGCTCAGGTCCTGGATGTTGCTGCCCTCGCCGATCATCATGCGTTCGGTGTCGCCGCGCAGCACGCAGCCGAACCACACGCTGGCGCCGGCGCCCAGACTGACGTTGCCGATCACCTCGGCCGAATCGGCGATCCAGGCCGCCGGATCCACCTGCGGCGCCACGCCGTCCAACTCATACACCGCCATCGCTGGTCTCCTTCGCTCGCTGCTGCGCGAAACATAGAATTCTACGAATGGACCTGCGCCCCCTGGCCCTGGCGGCCCTTTGCGAAGCCGATGTGGAACGAAAACTGGCTCTGGTGGCCGCCCTGCAAGCGCCGGCAGCTACGCTTTACATAGCGCCCGAGACCGCTCTCGAGGCGCCACCCGGCCTGCCCGGTCGTCCCTTGCGGCCGCCGCTGATCGATCCGGCGCGCGTACCGCAGCGCAGCGTGCACACGCGCGAGGGCCGTGCGGCGCTGGTGCACGCCATCTGCCACATCGAATTCAACGCCATCAACCTGGCGCTGGACGCCATCTGGCGCTTTGCCGGCATGCCCGAGGCGTATTACCGCGACTGGTTGCGCGTGGCGATCGAGGAATCGCACCACTTCAGCCTGCTGCACGCCCATCTGCAGACCCACCACCAGCTGCGCTACGGCGACTTCGAGGCACACGACGGGCTGTGGGCGATGTGCGAAAAAACCCGTGACGACCTCACCGCCCGCATGGCGCTGGTGCCGCGCACGCTGGAGGCGCGCGGCCTGGACGCCACGCCGCTGATCCAGCGCAAGCTGCGCGCCGTGGCCACGCCCGACGCGCTGGCCGCCTGCGACATCCTCGACCTGATCCTGCGCGAGGAAATCGGCCATGTGGCTATCGGCAACCACTGGTACCGCTGGCTGTGCGCACGCCAGGGCCTGGAGCCGCTGGCGCACTACCGCCGGCTGACGCGCCAGCACCGCGCCCCGCGCCTGCGCGGGCCGTTCAACACCGAGGCCCGTCGACAGGCCGGCTTCAGCGACGACGAACTGCGCGCGCTGAGCGCCGACCCGCCAACCCCCAGCTGAGGCGGCGCCAAACCAGCCCTGGCGCGCCTGCCGTCAGACCGGATCGGTGCCGAAGCGCTTCATCAGCTCGCCCTGCACCGCCGCCGGCGACAACGCCTGCCCGGCCCGCTCGCGCGCGAACACGGCCGCCGCCGCCGGGTCGGGGTGGAACTTCAGGTACAGGCGCCGCAGCTGGTCCTCGTCCGCGTGGCCCAGTTCGACCTGCTCGTCGATGCGGCCGGCGCGGATCAGCGCCGGGTCCAGCCGCTCCAGGTGGTTGGTGGTCATGAACAGCAACGTGCCCTCCTGCGTGGCCACACCGTCCAGCGCGTTCAGAAAGCCGCTGAACGACAGTCGCACCTGCGCGTGCGCGGCCTCGCGTTCGCGAAAGAACGCGTCCACGTCCTCGATCAGCAGCAGCGCGCGCTGCGGCACCGCCGCCAGCAGAGTGTGGATCTTCTCGTCGGTGACGACGGGCGAGGCCAGGCTGAGCGTGCACACGTTCAGGTGCAGCTCGCTGGCCAGCGCCGTCACCAGCGAGGTCTTGCCGGTGCCCGGCGGCCCGTACAGCAGGTAGCCGCGCCGCCACGGAATGCCCAGCTCGGCATAGCGCTCGCGGCTGGCCAGAAAGCGCCGCAGGTCGGCCAGCAGCGCCTCGGCCTGCCCGGCCTTCAGCACCACCGAGGCCAGCGGCCGGCGCCAGCCCAGTCGCGCGCGCATCCAGTCGCCACCGTGAAAGGGGTTGGGCAGGTAGACCGACAGCCGGTCGGTCTCGCGCGCCGCGCGGGCGTCGATGGCGGCTTGCAGCAGGTCCTGCAGGTAGCGCGGCGAACGCCCCAGCGTCGACAGGCTGAGGCGCTCGAACACGCTCTGGCCCACCTGCAGTTCGCGCCGCAGCCACAGCCAGCGGCCGTCCACGCGCAGGATGTGCACGCCTTCGCCCGGGCTCAGAAAGGCGCGCGGCGGCTGACCGGCGCGCAGGTCCTCGGCCAGGCTCTGGTGCTCGGTGCCGCGGCGCACGCTGCGCGCGGTGAACTGGTTGACGCCCGCCAGGCCCGGGTGCTGATCCATGTGCTCGACCAGCGCCGGAAACAGGAACTCGTCGCGCGAATCCACCGTCAGGGTGCTGACGAAGAAGCGCCGGCCCCATTGCAGCAGCAGCCGCGGCAGGTCCTTGAGCCAGTACGCCAGCGCGCCGGCCGCAGCCAGCAGCGCCGCTTGCAGCGCGGGTTGGGACAGCAGGCCGACCGGGCTTTCCATGGGCGCGCTCGCATCAGATGAAAGCCCGATCGTACCCCAGAGCTTGCCGATCGGGCGCCAGCAGCTATCGCTTTAGGAGTCCGCCCGGCCCGCCCCGACGCCGCCCGCGCCAGTCCACCACCCACGCACGGCAGGCTTTTGCTACGCTGCCATCCATTGCCCACCCCGACGTCCGCCATGCACCGCTCACCCGCCCTGGACCGCGCCCTGCGCCCCACCCTGCTCGTCCTGTGCGGCCTGGCCGCCAGCGTCGGCGCGCACGCCCTCGGCATCCGCTCGCTCAGCCCGCAGGGCGAGGTGGCGCGCGTGAACCAGGTGGTGGCCAGTTTCGACCAGGACGCGGTGCGCATGGGCGATGCCGGCGCGCCGGCGCCGCTGCGGGTGGACTGCGACCAGGCCGCCGCCGCGCGCGGCCAGGGGCGCTGGCGCAGCGCGCGCGAGTGGGTGTTTCAGTTCGAGGCCGACCTGCCGCCCGGCGTGCGCTGCCGCGTCACCCCGGAGCCCGGGTTCCAGTCGCCCACCGGCGCCCCATGGACGGGGGCCCGGAGCTATTCATTCCACACTGGCGGGCCGTTCGTGCAACAGCTGGTGCCGGCCCCGACGTCGACCATCGAGGAAGACCAGGCCTTCGTGCTGCGGCTCAATGGCGAAGCCAGCGCCGACAGCCTGAACGCCCACCTGTGGTGCGCCGTCGACGGCCTGGGCGAGCGCGTGCCGGTGCGGCTGGTCGAAGGCGCGCCGCGCGCCGCGCTGCTCAAGCACTTGGGCTGGGACAAGGCGGCGCAGCAGACCCCGGGCCGCTACGTCGCGCTGCAGTGCAACCGCCGCCTGAGCGCCGCCGCGCGCGTGCAGCTGGTGTTCGGCGCCGGCGTGGCCACGCCCAGCGGCGTGCTCAACCGCGTCGAGCGGCGCTTTGCCTTCACCGTGCGCGAACCGTTCAGCGCCAGCCTCAGCTGCGAGCGCGAAAACGCCCAGGCCGCCTGCATGCCGATCCGTCCGCTGACGCTGAAGTTCAGCGCCCCGGTCACGCGCGCCCAGGCTGCACAGGCGCGGCTGCGCGCCGACAAGCTGGAGTACGAGCCGGTGTTTGACGAGCCGCAGGACGGCGACGCGCTGATCGAGCAACTGCGCTTTCCCGCCCCGCTGCCCGAGCGCCGCAGTTTCACCCTGCACCTGCCGGCCGATCTGAAGGACGCCAGCGGCCGCGCCCTGACCAATGCCAGCAGCTTCCCGCTGCGGGTGTCCACCGGCCCGCTGCCCCCGCTGGCCAAGTTCGCCGCCGCGCCGTTCGGCGTCATCGAACGCTTTGCCGAAGGCCCCGATGGCCCGGCCCTGCTGCCGCTGACGCTGCGCCGCGTGGAACCGGCGTTGCAGGCGCAGGCCCTGCACATCCACAGCCTGCAACCGCAAAGCGACGCCGACATCATTGCCTGGTTCAAGCGCGTGCAGCGCTACGACGAGGCCTACGTGCCGCGCGCGCTGGCCCGGCGCGACCTGGGTGAACGGCTGCCGCCGCCGGTCAACGAGCAGACACGCGATCAGGTCGAGTCGCGCACGCTGTCGCTGCTGCAGGGCCGCAGCGGGCTCAACACCTTGACGCTGCCGGCCGCGCCCAAGGAAGGCGAGCGCCCGTTCGAGGTGGTTGGCGTGCCGCTGCCACCCGGCTTTCATGTGCTGGAACTGGCCTCGCAGCAGCTGGGCGAAGCGCTGCTGGACGCCAGGTACGGTGCCCGGCGCCCGATGTTCGTGCGCAGCTCGACCCTGGTGACCAACCTGGCGGTGCATTTCAAGCTCGGGCGCGCCGGCTCGCTGGCCTGGGTGACGGCGCTGGACAGCGGCAAGCCGGTGGCCGACGCCCTGGTGCGCGTGTCCGATTGCCACGGCAAGCCAGCGGCGGAGGCGCGCACCGACGCCCAAGGCATCGCCCGCTTCGATCGCCTGTCGCCCGAGCCGCCCAGCTGCTCGGGCGAGGACGAGTTCTACGCCGACTTTCAGCAGGCCTGGTTCGTCAGCGCGCGTGCCCGGCAGGCCGGTGTCGACGAGCTGGCCTTCACCTGGTCGTCCTGGCAGCGCGGCATCGAACCGTGGCGCTTCAACGTACCCACCAGCAGCCAGCCGCAGCCCGACCTGCGCGCCCACACGGTGTTCGACCGCGCGCTGCTGCGCACCGGTGAAACGGTGTCGATGAAGCACCTGCTGCGCAGCGAGACGCCTGGCGGCTTCGGCCTGCCGCCGCAGATGCCGGCCACGCTGGTCATCACCCACCTGGGCAGTGGACAAACGTTCACGCAGCCGCTGCAGTGGCGCCGCACCGCCACCGGCGGGCGCAGCGCCGAAAGCAGCTTCGCCATCCCGCAGGCGGCCAAACTGGGCGTCTATCAGGTGACGCTGCGCCACGGCGGCGCAGCGGGTGCGGACGGCGGCGACGACGCCGGCGACATCGAAACCGGGAGCTTTCGCGTCGAGGAGTTTCGCCTGCCGGTGCTGCAGGGCCGCGTCGCCCCGCAGTCGGGCGAGCCGCTGGTGGCCGCCACCCAGGTGCCGGTGCAGGTGCAGGTCAGCTACGTCTCCGGCGGGCCGGCGGCGCGGCTGCCGGTGCGGGTGTCGGCGCTGACGCGCGGCAAGACGCTGTCCTTTGCCGACTACGAGGCCTTCAGCTTCGAGCCGCCGCGCCCGCCCGCCGCCGGGCCCGACCGCAGCGACGACGCCGAACCGCCGGACGCGGCACGCCAGGACCAGCAGGTGGTGGCCGACAAGCTGGCCGTCACGCTCGACGCGCAGGGCAGCGGCCAGACCCGCATCGAAGCCATCGCCGCCGCGCCGCAGGCACGCGAGCTGGTGCTGGAAGCCAGCTACGCCGACCCCAACGGCGAAATCCAGACCCTGCGCGGCAGCACCACGCTGTGGCCGGCCGGCGTGATCGCCGGCATCCGTGCCGACAGCTGGACCTCGGTGCAGCAGACGCTCAAGATGCAGGCGCTGGCGCTCGACCTGGACGGCCAGCCACGCGCCGGCGTGCCGCTGGACGTCAAGGCCGTGGCGCGCAGCACCACCAGCAGCCGCAAGCGCATGGTGGGCGGCTTCTACACCTACGACAACCGCACCGAAACGCGCGAGCTGGGCACGCTCTGCACCGGCCGCAGCGACACGCGCGGCCTGCTGACCTGCGACATCCGGCTGACGCACCCGGGCGAGGTCGAGCTGGTGGTCAGCGCGCGCGACCCCCAGGGCCGCGCCAGCCAGGCCGCGCGCAGCGTGTGGGTGACGCGCCAGGGCGAGCTGTGGTTCGGCGGCGAGGACCACGACCGCATCGACGTGCTGCCCGAAAAGCGCGAGTACGCGGTCGGCGACACCGCGCGCTTTCAGGTGCGCATGCCGTTTCGGCGCGCCACCGCCCTGGTGGCGGTGGAGCGCGAGGGCGTGATGCAGACCCAGGTGGTGGAGCTTCGCGGCGACGACCCGACGCTGACGCTGAAGGTCGGGCCGGACTGGTCGCCCAACGTCTACGTCAGCGTGCTGGCGCTGCGCGGGCGGCTGGTCGAGGTGCCCTGGTACAGCTTCTTCACCTGGGGCTACCGGCGCCCGCGCGACTGGTGGCAGGCGTTCTGGCACGAGCGCGGCGACTACGCCCCGCCCACCGCGCTGGTGGACCTGAGCAAGCCCGCCTTCCGTCTGGGCATGGCCGAGATCCGCGTCGGCACCGACGCCCACCGCATCGCCGTCGACGTCCAGGCCGACCAGACCAGCTACCCGGTGCGCGGCAAGGCGCGCGTGCGCATCCAGGCGCGCCTGCCGGGCGGTCAGCCGGCCGCCCACGCCGAGGTGGCGGTGGCGGCGGTGGACGAGGCGCTGCTGGAGCTGCTGCCCAACCGCAGCTGGGACGTGCTGCCGGCCATGCTGCGGCGCCGCGCCTGGGGCGTGCAGACCGCCACCGCGCAGATGGAGATCGTCGGCCGCCGCCACTACGGTCGCAAGGCGGTGCCCGCCGGCGGCGATGGCGGCACCGCGCCCACGCGCGAGCTGCTGGACACGCTGCTGCTGTGGCAGCCGCGCGTGGTGCTCGACGACCAGGGCCGCGCCGACATCGAGGTACCGCTGAACGACGCCCTGAGCACCTTCCGCGTGGTGGCCGTGGCCGACAGCGGCACGGCCCTGTTCGGCAGCGGCCACACCCGTCTGCGCGTGACCCAGGACCTGCAGATCATCGGCGGCCTGCCGCCGCTGGTGCGCGGCGGCGACCGGTACCGTGCCCTGCTGACGCTGCGCAACACCACCACCCGGCCGATGCAGGTGCAGGTCAGCCCGCGCGCCACCCTGGTCGAGCTGAAGCCGCAGAGCGTCGACATCCCGGCCGGCGAGGCGCGCGAGGTGGGCTGGGACGTCACCGCCCCGCCCGAGCTGGCGACGCTGCGCAGCGGCGAGATCCTGTGGGAAGTCGAGGCCCGTGACCGCGCGAGCGGCGCGCGCGACGCGCTCAAGCTCAGCCAGCGCGTGCTGCCGGCGGTGCCCGTGACGGTGCAGCAGGCCACGCTGACGCAGCTCGAAGGCCCGCTGACGCTGCAGCTGGCCGCGCCCGCCGCGGCCCTGCCCGGGCGCGGTGGCGTCGGGCTGGCGCTGCAGCCGACGCTGGCCGATGGCCTGCCCGGGGTGCGCGACTGGCTGGCGCGCTATCCCTACGCCTGCCTGGAGCAGCAGACCAGCGTCGCCCTCGGCCTGCGCGATGCGACGCGCTGGCAGAAGACCGCCGCCCAGCTGCCGGTCTACCTGGACGCCGACGGCCTGGCGCATTACTTCCCGCCGCGCGCCGGTGACGAGCACCGCGGCAGCGACACCCTCACCGCCTGGCTGCTGGCGGCCACGCACGAGGCGTCGCGCCTGGACGCGGCCTTTGCCCTGCCGGCCGCGTTGCGCGCGCAGATGGTGGCCGGCCTGACCCAGTTCGTCGAAGGCCGCATCGAGCGCCGGCACTGGTCGCCACGCGGCGACCTGGACGTGCGCAAGCTGGCCGCACTGGAAGCGCTGTCGCGCCATGGCGCCGTGCGCCCGGCCATGGTCAGCAGCCTGACCATCGCGCCCCAGCAATGGCCCACCAGCGCCGTGATCGACTGGATCAACCTGCTGCGGCGCGTGCCCGGCATCGCCGACCAGCGCACGCGGCTGCAGGAGGCCCAGCAGGTGCTGCGCGCGCGCCTGTCCTTCCAGGGCACGCGCCTGGCGTTCAGCACCGAGCAGGACGACCACTGGTGGTGGCTGATGGCAGGCGGCGACGTCAACGCCGCGCGCCTGCTGCTGAGCGCGCTGGACGACCCGGCCTGGCAGGCCGATCTGGGCCGCCTGGCCAGCGGCCTGATCGCGCGCCAGCAGAGCGGCGCCTGGACCACCACCACCGCCAACCTGTGGGGCAGCCTGGCGCTGGAGCAACTGGCTCGCCAGCGCGAACGCGAGGCCGTGGCCGGCACCACCCAGGCCGCCCTGGGCGACGCGCGGGACAAGGTCGACTGGTCCAAGGTGGTGCGCCTGAAGGCCGACGAGCCGGGCAGCGCCGCGCACGCGCGCAGCCTGTTCGGTGCCCCCGCCAGCCCCGGCCAGTGGACCGGCAACCGCCTGCTGCTGCCCTGGCCCGAACCGCCCGGCGCCCCGGCGCCGCTGACCGTGACGCACCAGGGCAGCGGCAAGCCCTGGCTGACGCTGCAAGCGCTGGCCGCGGTGCCGCTCGCCGCCCCGGTGGCCGATGGCTACCAGATCACGCGCAGCGTGCATGCCGTCGAGCAGGCCAACCCTGCGCTGCCGGCGGGCCAGTACTCGCGCGGCGACGTGCTGCGCGTGACGCTGGACGTGCAGGCGCGCGCCGACATGACCTGGGTCGCCATCACCGACCCGGTGCCGGCCGGCGCCACCGTCCTGGGCAGTGGCCTGGGGCGCGATTCCGACCTTGCCACCCAGGGTGAGCGGCGCAGCGGCCAGGGCTGGCTGGCCTATGAGGAACGCAGCTTCGAGGCCTTCCGCGCCTACTACGAGTTTCTGCCCAAGGGCAAGCTCAGCCTGAGCTACACCGTGCGTCTGAACAACCCCGGTCGGTTCCAGTTGCCGCCCAGCCGGGTGGAGGCGCTGTACGCCCCCGAAATGCACGGCCTGACGCCCAACGCACCGCTCATCGTGCACTGAGCCCAGGGTGAATCGAGGGCCTCAGAATGCTATCTTTAAGATAGCTTCTGGCGCTTGCCGGATAAGCGCTAGCGACATCTTTTGCCAGGGTTCAACCCATTGCTCCGGCTGCCCGAAGTTGACAGGCGGTCAACTGCCGTTTCCGGGTTCAATAGGTTCAGTGAACCGAGACGCTGGCCTCGGCTTCCTGCAGGGTGCGCCACATCACCTTGCCGGTGCCGCTCTTGGGCAGGGCGTCGACGAACTGCACCGCGCGCGGCGCCTTGTAGGCGGCCATGTTGGCGTGGCACCACTCGACGATGTCCTGCTCGCTGACCTGCCCCTTGTGGCTGGCGCGCAGCACCACCACCGCCTTGACCGACTCGCCCCGGTAGGCGTCCTTGAAGCCGATCACGCAGGCTTCCTGGATCGCCGGGTGCTTGAACATCAGCGCCTCGACCTCGGCCGGCCAGACCTTGAAGCCGCTGGCGTTGATCATGCGCTTCAGGCGATCGGTGATGAAGAAGTAGCCCTCCTCGTCGACGCGACCCAGGTCGCCGGTGCGGAAAAAGCGCTTGCCGTCCAGCTCGAAGAACACCGCCGCCGTGGCCTCGGGGCGCTTCCAGTAGCCGGCGAACACCTCGGGGCCGCAGACCACGATCTCGCCGGTCTCGCCCTGCGGCAGCTCCTTGAGCGTCTCGGGGTCGACCACGCGCGCGTCGGTGCTCATGAACGGGATGCCCAGGCATTGCTGCTTGGGCCGGTCGGGCGGGTTGCTGTGCGAGGGCGCGGCGGTTTCGGTCAGGCCATAGCCTTCGGCGTACTTCAGGCCGTACTGCTCTTCCAGCCGCTGGGCCACCGCCGCCGGCATGGCGGCGCCGCCGCCGCCGATGGTGCGCAGGCTGGACAGGTCGAAGCTGGCGAAGTTGGGGCTGGCCAGCAGGTCGATGATCATGGTCGGAATGTTCGTCCAGCCCGTCACCTGCCAGCGCGAGATCAGGCGCCCGGCCAGTTCACGGTCCCAGCGCGGCATCAGCACCATGGTGGCTGCGCTGTAGACGGCCGAGTGCATCACCGACACCATGCCGGTGATGTGGAACATGGGGACCACCACCAGCACCACCGATTCCGAATGCCCCGTGCCCCACAGGCTGGAGGCCACCGCGTTGTGCATGATCGAGCCATGCGTGTGCATGCAGCCCTTGGGCAGGCCGGTGGTGCCGCTGGTGTAGGGCAGCACCGACAAGTCCTGCGGGCCGACCGTGGTTTCGGCCAGCGGGCCACCGAAGGCCAGCGCGTCGCGCCAGGTGTGCACCTGGCCGCCGGCGAGCTGGGGCAGCGCGCGCGCGGTCAGCAGCCAGTCGCGCCAGTGCTCGGGCGGGGCGTCGTCGCCCTGCACGCCGGCGTCGAAAGCGTCGCTGTACTGCGTGACGATCAGGTGCGCCAGCCGCTGGGCTGCGGGCAGCGCGTCGGAGGCGGCCGCCAGCTCGCTCGCCAGATCGGCGCTGGTGATGGCCACCTTGGCGTCGGGGTCGGTGATGTAGTGCTTGAGCTCCTCGGCCTTGTTCATCGGGTTGACCGGCACCACCACCGCATCGGCGCGCAGAATGGCAAAGTGCGCCACGATCAGCTGCGGCGTGTTTTGCAGCATCAGCAGCACGCGATCGCCCTTGGCCACGCCCAGCGCCTGCAGGCGCGCGGCCAGGCGCTCGGCAGAGAGCTTCAGCTGCGACCAGCTGAGCACCGTGCCGAAGAACACGGTGGCGAGCTTGTCAGGGTAGCGCAGCGCATTGATGGCCAGGTTCTGCCACAACGAGGTGGCTGGCGGGGTCAGGCTGTAGGGCAGGCGCTTGGGCCAGAAAGCATGATGGGGGCGCACGGATCGGTCTCCTGTGTGGCCTCGCGACGAGGTCAGTCAAGGTTGAACTGGGCGCAACATACATCAAACATCGACGTCTGCGTAGCCGGCTGTCTCCCGGGCGACCTTCGCCGTTCGGCTGCCATCGTCCGTGCGCGGGCACGCGGTGCGCCGTTGCGGGTCCGCCGAACCCGAGCCAGCGTGCCCGTGCTGCAAGGCCCCGTCCCGGACGGCCTGCAAGGCGCATTCGTCGCCGGGTCCCGGCACTGAACCTAGAAACGGCCGTTGACCGCTTGTCAACTTCGGGCAGGCCGCATCCGTGCAGGGTCTCGCGGCTGCGATGACCTTCACCTGCTGGGTGAGAGCGCTACGCACCCACCCGCGCCGAGGCGGCCGCTCAACCGGGCCGCTTGACGCAACGCACCTTGCGCGGAATCGACTGGCGTTCACTGCCGCCGGTGACCTCCTTCACCTCGCCCTTGGGACAGCTGCGATCGTCCACGTAAACCACCTTCCGATGCGGCAGGCTGCCCTTTGGAGGGTCCTCCGTCAGGTACTCCACTCGCGGCTGCGCCTGGGCGGGCACCCCCAGCGAAACCCACAGCGTTGCGGCAACCAACCAGACATGCATCGTCATCTCTCGTCCTCCGTCGGGCCACGCATGGCGAACGCGACCCGGCCAGTCACCATCGTGCGCCCGTCATTGAAGACCGGCCGAACTCCGGGCGCACCCCAGGCCCTGATCAAAGATACTTGCTTTCGGTCCCGATGGCCATCCAGTACCGGCGTCGATCGGTCGGATGCAGATGGACCTGGATGTGATCTCCGACCGCCAGCCGGGGGCGCGGATCGGCACGCAGGATGTCGCTCTTGAACACGGTGGGGGCGGCGGTGCCGGTGGGCGCCACGGCGAGCGCCTGCACGCGCCAGCCCTTGCCGCGGCGGCCGATCTTGACCACCTCGGCCTGTACCGCCCGGCCGTGCCGCCGCAACCAGTCGGCGTCGCGCGCCTTGCGGTCGGCCAGCAACGCATACAACAGCGTATGCAGCGTCAGTATCAGGGCAACGAAACCGGCAGCCCACGCGAACATCGACGCTCTGGCCGACGCGCCCGCACCACGGGCCAGATAGGCGGTCAGCAGCCACCCCAGGACACTCAGGATGCCGAACACCAGGGTGCCGGCAGTTTTTCGAGTCATGGCAGCGCCCGGTGCACGCACAGGCCCGGTCAGAAGCGGGCGACGCCCCACGCGCCGCGCCGAGGCAGTGGCCAGCTACCCATGGCGTCGGTCAGACGGCAGCGTCGTCTTCTTCGCCGGTGCGGATGCGCACCACCCGTTCCACCGGGGTGACGAAGATCTTGCCGTCACCGATCTTGCCGGTGCGGGCGGACTTGACGATGGCCTCGACGCAGCGATCCACGTCGGCATCGGTCACCACCACCTCGATCATCACCTTGGGCAGGAAGTCCACCACGTATTCGGCGCCACGGTACAGCTCGGTATGGCCCTTCTGGCGACCGAAGCCCTTGACTTCGGTGACCGTCAGGCCGGTGACGCCGACCTCGGCCAGCGCCTCGCGCACTTCCTCCAGCTTGAATGGTTTGATGATGGCGGTGATCTGTTTCATGGATGCTCCTGAAGCGGTCAGACTCGGTATCTGTTGGTCATAGGATAACGCCAGTCCTTGCCAAAACTGCGGCGGGTGACGCGGGTGCCGACGGCCGCCTGCTGGCGCTTGTATTCGCTGGCCTTGATGAGCCGAGTGACGCGCTCCACATCGGCTGCGGCAAAGCCCTCGGCCAGCAGATCGGCGATGCTGGCATTGTCCTCGACGTAGCGGGCCACGATGGCGTCCAGCACCTCGTAGGGCGGCAGGCTGTCCTGGTCGGTCTGGCCCTCGCGCAGTTCGGCGCTGGGCGCGCGCGTGATGATGCGCTCGGGCATCGGGTTTGCGCCCGTGCCGTGGGGGTCGTGCGCGTTGCGCCAGCGCGCCAGCCGGTAGGCGGTGGTCTTGGCAACGTCCTTGATCGGCGCGAAGCCACCGCACATGTCGCCGTACAGCGTGCAGTAGCCGACCGCGTATTCGCTCTTGTTGCCGGTGGTCAGGATCAGGTGGCCGAGCTTGTTGGACAGCGCCATCAGCAGCACACCGCGCACGCGCGCCTGGATGTTTTCTTCCGTCACGTCCTCGCCGCGGCCGGCAAACAGCGGCGCCAGGGTGGCGCGCAGGGTCTCGAAGGCCGGCCGGATCGACAGCTCGTCGTGCCGCACGCCCAGGCGCCGCGCCATCTCGTGCGCGTCCTCCACGCTCATGCCGGCGGTGTAGGGGCTGGGCATCATCAGGGTGCGCACCCGGGCGGCACCCAGGGCATCGACCGCCAGTGCCAGCACCAGGGCCGAGTCCAGCCCGCCGGACAGCCCCAGCGCCACGCCGGCGAAGCCGTTCTTGTCCACGTAGTCGCGCAGACCAAGCACCAGCGCCTCCCACAGCTCGGCCTCCGGCGTCGGCTCGGGGGCCATATCTGCTTTCAATTCGATAGCTGCCGCCGCACGACTGGCCTGCACGAAGAACAGATTTTCCTTGAAACTGGCGGCACGGCCGGCGAGCTGACCATCGGCGCCGATGGCCAGCGAGCGGCCATCGAACACCACCTCGTCCTGCCCGCCCACCAGGTTGGCGTACACCAGCGGAAGACCGCTGGCGCGAGCGCGGCGCGCCATCGCCGCCTCGCGCTCGGCGCCCTTGCCCTGGTGGTAGGGCGAAGCGTTGATGACCGCCAGCAACTCGGCGCCGGCCTGGCGCGTGGCGGCGGCGGGTTCATCGAACCAGGCGTCTTCGCAGATCAGCAGGCCCACCCGCACGCCATCGACCGTGAACACGCAACTGCCCTGTCCGGGGGTGAAGTAGCGCCGCTCGTCGAACACTTCGTAGTTGGGCAGCAGGCGCTTGGCGTAATGCGCCACCCGCCGGCCTTCGCACAGCACGCTGGCGGCATTGGCGCAGCGCGGCCCGACGTCGTCGACCGGCGCCACCGCGCTCGGATGCCCCACCACGATGGTCAGCCCGCCCAACCCCGCCGTCTCGCGGGCCACCCGATTCAGGGCATCATCGCAGGCGGCGATGAAAGCCGGGCGCAGGAACAGGTCTTCGGCGATGTAACCGCTGATGGCCAGCTCCGGCGTCAGCAGCAGGCGTGCGCCCTGGGCGTGGGCGGTGTGGGCAGCGTCGATGATCTGCCTGGCGTTGCCCGGCAGGTCGCCCACCACGAGGTTGAGCTGGGCGACGCAGATCTTGAGAGACATGAATGCAGGCAGGTGGCAGACCGGGCGAGTATCGTAACGCGGCGCAGCGGCCGGCCGACGCGGCGCCCGCGCTGCAGGTGCTGGACACGCCGGCCGCGCTCGACGCCGCGCGCTGGAACGCCCTGCTGGCGCGTCAGCCCAGCCCCACGCCCTTCATGCGCCACGAATACCTGCTGGCGCTGCACGCCAGCGGCAGCGCCGTCCCGCACACCGGGTGGGCGCCGCGCTTCATGCTGCTGTGGGCCGGCAGCGAGCTGATCGCCGCCTGTCCGCTGTACCTGAAAAGCCATTCCTTCGGCGAATACGTGTTCGACTGGGCCTGGGCCAACGCCCACGCCGAACACGGCCTGCCCTACTACCCCAAGGCGGTGGTGGCCGTGCCCTTCACGCCCGTGCCCGGCACGCGCCTGCTGGCGCGCGACCAGGCGGCGCGCGCGGCGCTGATCGCCGCCGTGCGCGACTGGTGCGCCGACCAGCGGCTGTCGTCGCTGCACCTGCTGTTCGGTGATGAAGCCGATCTGGCCGCCTGCGAAGGCGCCGGCCTGATGCGGCGCAGCCAGGTGCAGTTTCACTGGAAAAATGGAGCGCCCCCACGCTCCGCGGCTGCGCCTGCTGCGCTGCCCCCCGTGGGGGCCCTCGCCGCCTTGGGGCGGCCCGGCGACGGCGAGATGGTGCCCCCACGCTCCGCGGCTGCGCCTGCTGCGCTGCCCCCCGTGGGGGCCCTCGCCGCCTTGGGGCGGCCCGGCGGCGGCGAGATGGTGCCCCCACGCTCCGCGGCTGCGCCTGCTGCGCTGCCCCCCGTGGGGGCCCTCGCCGCCTTGGGGCGGCCCGGCGGCGGCTCGGACGCGCCGGCGGAGCGTCCGTTTGCCGATTTCGACGACTTCCTGGCCGCGCTGACGCAGGACAAGCGCAAGAAGATCCGCCAGGAGCGGCGCCGCGTGGCCCAGGCCGGGGTGCGTTTTCGCTGGGCTGCGGGCAACGACATCACGGCCGAGGACTGGGCCTTCTTCTACCGCTGCTACCGGCGCACCTACCTGGAGCACGGCAACGCGCCCTACCTCACGCCGGCCTTCTTTGCCCACATGGCGCGCCACATGGCGGACGTCTGGGTGCTGTTCACGGCCGAGCGCGAAGGCCACCCGATCGCTACCAGTTTGATAGCTGTCGGCGCACGCCCAGAAAGCGCTAGAGGCTCAAACGATGCCTATGCCGGAGCGGTGGCCTACGGCCGCTACTGGGGCGCGCTGGAGCGGGTGGACTGCCTGCACTTCGAGCTGTGCTACTACGCGCCGCTGGACTGGTGCATCGCACACGGCGTGGCGCGCTTCGAAGGCGGCGCCCAGGGTGAACACAAGATGGCGCGCGCCCTGCTGCCGGTGGCCACGCACAGCGCCCACTGGCTGGCGCACCCCGGCTTTGCCGACGCCGTGGCGCGCTTTCTGGCGCGCGAATCGCTTGCCGTCGATGGCTATCTGGGCCAGTTGGGCGAGCGCTCGCCGTTCCGGCGACCGGACGGCTGAGGCGCGCGCGCGCCGCCGCTCATTCGCGGTCGCGGCGCGGGGTGCGCACGCGCCGGCTGTCGGGGCGCAGCGCCGCCGGGGTCAGCGCGCCGCCGTCGTGCAGCTCGACTTCCTGCCCGCAGGGCGCATCGAGCAGACCGAACACCATGTGGGCGCCCGGGCCGAAGCGCTCCGGCACGCTCAGGTGCAGCGGCAGCGACATGTCCACCGGCGGGTTCGGGCTTTCCGACAGGATCTGACCCTTGGGCCCCAGCACGGTGTAGCAGGCGGCCTGCGCGCCCACGGCGGCGCCCAGCACGGCGGCGCCGATCGACAGCCTGGCAATGGAAAGTTTCATGGTGGTCCCCCGAGGTTGAACGGCCGGCGTCGGCACCGGCCCCGCTGACGCTGAGTGTATGCCGCTCAGCGCCCGACGCTGCTGCCCGGCACCCCCAGTTGCGGGATCAGGCGGTGATAGAAACGGATCGCGTTGGCGTAATGCGTCACGCCCAGCCGTTCGTCGGTGCCGTGAAAGCGCGGCAGGTCGTCGCTGACGGCGCGGATGGGCGAGAACTTGAACACATGCCGGCTGATGGCCTCGTAGTGCACCGAATCGGTGCCCGCCACCATCAGCCCCGGCGCCACCAGGGCGTCGGGAAACACCTCGCGGACCGTGCGCGCCAGCATCTGGTAGGGGGCCGAATCGGTGGGCGCGACCTGCGAGGCTTCCTTGCCGCCAGGCAGGGCGGTCACTTCGAACTGGCCTTCGGGCACCACCCGAGCGAGCTGCTGGCGCACGTGGCGCAGCACCTGCTCGCGCGTTTCGCCCGGCAGCATGCGGAAGTTGACCGTGGCCTCGGCGCGGCCGGGCAGCACGTTGTCCTTGTTGCCGGCCTGCAGCATGGTCAGCGCGGTGGTGGTGCGCAGCATGGCGTTGGTGCTGGCCCCGCCTTCCAGCTGCTTCTGCACCAGCGGGCCGAACAGCCACAGGTTGGACAGCGCCACGCGCGCCAGGCCGCCCATCTCGGGCGCCAGGGTGCCGAACATCTCGCCCGCCACGCCGCGGATGCCGGCCGGCATCGGCGCGTGCTCCAGCCGGTCCAGGCCGGCGCTCAGCAGGGCGATGGCGCTGCTGCCGGGCCTGGGCGGCATGGACGAGTGCCCGGGCGGCGCCGTCACCGTGATGCGCACCGACAGATAGCCCTTTTCGGCCACGCCGATCAGCGCCGCCGGCTGCTTCAGGCCGGGCATCACGCCGTCGAGCACCAGCAGCCCCTCGTCCAGCACGAAGTCGGCCTGCACGCCGCGCGACTTCAGCAGCTCGGCGATGCGGGCCGCGCCACGGTGGCCACCGACCTCCTCGTCGGCGCCATAGGCCAGATGGATGGTGCGCGGCGGCCGGTAGCCCTCGGCCAGCAGGCGCTCGACCGCCTCCAGCTGGGCCAGCAGGTTGCCCTTGTCGTCCCAGGAGCCGCGGCCCCAGATGAAACCGTCCTTCACCAGCCCGGCAAACGGCGGCTGCTGCCAGTCGCCCTCGGTGCCGGGCGCCACCGGCACCACGTCCTGGTGCGCCAGCAGCACGATGGCGTTGGCTTTCGGGTCGGCGCCTTCCCAGGTGTAGAGCAGGCTCAGCTCGTTGACGATTTCGCGCTTGAGCGTGGCGTGCACGCGCGGAAACTGCGTCTGCAGCAGCGCGTGCAGGGCGCGGAACTGATCGGCGTTGAGCTGCGCGTCGCTGGCCGAAGACACGGTCTGCAGCCGCACCGCCTGCGCCAGCCGATCGGCCACCGCGGGCTCGTCGATCGCCAGCGGCGCCAGCGGCGCCACCTGCAGCTGGCGCGACGACTGGCGCCAGGTGTTGCCCGCCACCCCCGCCGCCAGCGCCAGCAGCACGGCCAGCAGGCCCAGCACGATCTTCTTCAGCATCAGCGGTCTCCCGGAATTCGTGAGCGATGGTAACCGCAGCGCGGCGCACGGCGGCGCCCCATTCAGCGGCCGCGGCCGCAGGCAAGATCAAGCCGGCTGGCGCTCGAGCGCTGGCCGCAGCGCGCCGGCCAGCGCCTCCAGCAGGCGGGCGCGCTCGGCATCGTCCAGTGCGCCGGCGACGCCGCGCTCCCACGCCGGGTGGCCGCGGGCGGCGCTCAGCGCGTCGATCAGCGCCTGCCCGTCGTCGCCCAGGGCGCCGGCAGCTTCGGCGCCCAGGCGCAGCCGCTGCTGCGCCGCATGGCCACGCTGCGCCAGCGCGCGCGCCAGCGCCAGCAGGCGCTCGGCCAGCAGCCACAGCACCGGGTCTTCCACCGTCAGCTCCTGCACGCCATCCAGACGGTTCTGCAGCTTGCGCCACAGCGGCTGCCAGCCGCCGGAGATAGCGCCACCCAGGGTGGCGCCCAGGGTGGTGGCGGCGCCCAGCGACAGACCGGCCAGCGCCACGTCGGCCACCGCGCCCATGCCGGCACCGATCATGGCGCCCAGGCCCAGGCGCCTGCCGGCCTGCTTGAGCAGCTCGGGATTGAACAGGTCGTCTTCCCAGCGGCCGCCGGGCAGCGGCAGCTCGGTCAGCTCGGCGTCGTCGGCGCCGAAGGCGTACAGCGTCAGCAGCTCGTCGACGGCGCGGCGCGCGTGGCGGCCAGTCTGGGCCTGAAAGTCACGCACCCAGGCCTGCTGCTGCTCGGGGTCGGCAAACGCCTCGGCCGACAGGCTGCGGCGCTGGGCGGCAACGTCGATCAGCGTGCTGGCGATGACGCGGCAGGCCGCCAGGCGGCGCTCGCGCTCGGCCTGCGCCAGCGCTTCGACGATGTCCTGCAACTGCGCGCGGCGCGCCGGCAGCAGGGTGGCCAGGTCGGCGTACAGGCGCTGCTCGGCGCCGGTGAAGGGCGCCACCACGTCGAACTCGGCACGCGCGTGCAGATTGCTTTCTTCCAGCGCGCGGTGCCAGTCGGCCAGGCGGCTGGCGCCGTCGCGCACGAAGTTGAGCACCGGCATCACCGGCTTGGCGCAGCTGGCCAGGATTTCGATTTCGGCGCGGTGCTTGGGCAGCACCGGCTCGCGCGTGTCGATCACCAGCATGGCGCAGCCGGCCTGCTCCAGCAGGGCGCGCAGCACCTTGGCCTCCTGCTCGAAGCTGGCGCGCGCCTCGGGCCCGGCCAGGAAGGCGCGCACGCGCTCGGGGCGCGAATCGCCGCTCTGGCGCGCCAGAAAATCCAGCAGCGCCACCGAATCTTCCAGCCCCGGCGTGTCGATGAAGCGCACCGCCTCGCGCCCGTCCAGCCGCAGCGCCACCGCCTCGGCATGGCGCGTGGTGCCGGGGCGATCCGACACCTGGCCAAAGTCGACCCGGCGCGTGAGCGTGCGCAGCAGCGAAGTCTTGCCCGCGTTGGTATGGCCGACGACGGCGATGGTGAGCGCTTCAGTCATGGTGTGCGGCGTCGCCGGATGCTATCCATTCGATAGCTGCTTGCGCTTGCTCCACAAGCGCCACAGCCTCAAAACCCTCTGAATCCAGCCAGGCGCGCCAGCGCCCTGCCCCGCTCGACCCACCCGCCCCCAGCGCCAGCAGCGCCATGCGGTGACACAGCGCCTGCGCCTCGCGCACGAAGCGCGCCGTCCCGCGGTCGGGGCTGGACGGGCCATGCACCACCAGCAGCAGCGACTCGGGCCGGCTGGCCTGCAGGCGCGCCAGCGCGGCCTGCCGATCGGCGGTGCTGCCGGCGATGCGCTGGGGTGGCTCGCTGCCTGCAGACAAACCGGTGGGCAAGCCGGGCAGCGGCCAGGGCTGCTCGGGCGGCAGCTCGAAACCCAGCACCGCCAGCGAACCCGGCGCGCCGGGCGGGCCGGCACGCACGGCGTAGGTTGGATGGGCGCTGCGCTGCTCGGCGTCGATCACCTGCGGCGGCGGCTCCAGCGCGTCGAGCCGCGCCACGATGCGGCGCACGTACGGGTCGGCCATGTCCGGCTGCGCCAGCCGCGCCTGCCCGGCGCGCCAGCGCCAGCCGCACAGCAGCGCCAGCAGCACCCGCGGCAGCAGGCCATAGGCCACCACGCAGCCGATCAGCCACCAGGCCCAATCGCTCTGGGCGATGGCGGTTGCACCCACGGCGGCATGGCCCGCCTGCGTCACCGCCGCCGCGTCGGGCACGGCAAAGCCCAGCAGCGCCGGCAGCGCGCCCGTGATCTGCACGAAGCGTTGGAAGAACGACGCGCTCAGGATGGTGCTCTCCCAGGTCAGCGCGTAGGCATGAAAGGCAAAGCCGAACACCAGCACCGCCCCCATGATGACAAAGCCCAGCGCCCACACCGCATGGCTGATCGCGCCCGTCAGCCACACCAGCAGGCCGTGGCGGCCCAACACCGCGCCCAGCGCACGCAGCAGCGTCAGCGCATGCGGCCCGCGCTCCAGCGGCAGGCGCGCCGACAGCCACAGCGCCAGCCGCCCCAGCGGCGCCCCGCCGCGCCGTCCGGCCGGCAGCAACAGGCCCAGCAGCCACAGCACCAGCGTCAGCGCGTGCAGCCCCAGCAGACTGACGAACGCCGCCACCGCGTTGATGCTGCGCCCCTGGCCCAGCACCGCCCGCGCCAGCCCCAGATCGGCCAGCGCGAGCAACAGCGCCAGCCCCAGCAGCACCCCCGCGCCCAGCCGCCGCCAGCGCGCCCATTCAACCGGCAGCCCCAGCCGCTCGGCCAGCAACTGCGAGCGCGCCAGCACCTGCGCACCCCGTCCGCCCGGCATGCGGTGCGCCTGCGCCAGCGCCTGGGCGTCGTCCAGCGGACCGGCGTCTTCGATGCGACGCACGGTTTCGTGCAGGACTGCTGCGGCGACGGGCGTGCTGGGACTGGTGGATGTGGTGACGCGCATGAGGGCGTGAAGTGCTGCAAAGCATGATAGCGAGGGACCTGCACCGCAAACGGATTGGCCGGCGCAACGACCGACGCCCATCGCCCGGTCCGATCACGCTTCAGCGCATGCGCACTAACTGATCCACCTCGATCATCGACCGCTGCCCGACTGCACCGTTGCGCGTATCCTGCGCCTGGTGTGCAACCGCTACGAGTCCCCCCAAGCCCGCGAAATCGAGCGCCTCTGGCACGTGGGCCGCGATCAGCCCAGCCGCTGGTGGGACGAGGTGCTGCACCCGCGTGGACAGGGGCCGTTCATTCGCCGCGCGCGCGAGGGCGGCGGGCGCGAGCTGGTGGTGGGCCAGTGGGGGCTGATTCCGTGGTTTGCGCCGCAGGCGCGCCTGGCGTACAGCACCAACAACGCGCGCAGCGAGGAGCTGGCGAGCAAGGCCTCGTACAAGCAGCCCTGGGCGCGGGGCCAGCGCTGCATCATCCCGGCCTGCTCGTTCGACGAGCCGTGCTGGGAGACGGGGCGCAACGTGTGGTGGCGCTTTCGGCGCGCCGACGGCCAGCCCTGGGGTCTGGCAGGGCTGTGGAACACCTGGATCGACCGCGCCAGCGGCGAGGTGCACGAGAGCTACACCATGCTGACGATCAACGCCGACCAGCACCCGCTGATGCGCCGCATGCACAAGCCCGACCCCAAGCTGGCGCCCGACCAGCAGGACAAGCGCAGCGTGATTGCCATCGAACCGGGCGACGTGCCGCAGTGGCTGGAGGGCACGCTGGACGAGGCGCGCGCCCTGCTGCGCGCGCCGGCGCCGGAGCTGTTTGACGCGGGCCCGGCCGTGCAGCTGCCCGCTTTATGAGCGCGTTTCGCCTGCTGCGCCCGTCCAGCAAACGCTAACAGCTATTGTTTTGACAAGACAAGCGGGGCTGATGGGGTGAATTGGGATCAGAGAGGTGAAGTAGGGTCAAATCATGATTTTCATGAGAGTTTTAGCCTTCACCCTTCACCCATCAAGCGCGATCAGCTACCAATTCGATAGTGCTCAGTAGATAGTGATTGACCGCATCAGTCAGTCGCCAGCCCCGCCTCCAGGCCGGGCTCACCCTGCGGGCGACGGGCCGGGCGGCCGGCTTGGCGGGCTTGTCCGGGCGCGCGCGCGCCGCGCTACCATTGCCGCATGACGCCACACCCGATCGACGCCTGGCACGCCCTTGTCCGCTCTCACGACCCGCGCGGGCTGGACGCGCTGCTGGCCGATGACGCGGTGTTCATCTCGCCGGTGGTGCACACGCCCCAGCGGGGCAAGGCGGTCACGCGGGCCTATCTGTCGGCGGCGTTTCAGGTGTTCGTCAACCCGACGTTCCGCTACGTGCGCGAGATTCGCGGCCCGTCGGACGCGATGCTGGAGTTCGAGACCGAGATCGACGGCATCCTGGTCAACGGCGTGGACATCATCCGCTGGGGCGCCGACGGCCGCATTGCCGAGTTCAAGGTGATGGTGCGCCCGCTGAAGGCGATCCAGTTGATCCACCAGCGCATGGCGGCCCTGCTGGCCGCCGCCCCGCGATCGGCCTGACTTGGCATGCGCAGGCCCGCCGGGGCCAGGGCGCTTGTGCCCCTTGGCGCGCAAGCCGCAACCCAGGCGGCCGCGCGCCGGCTTACAGCGTCAGGATGGTCGATCCGGTGGTCTGGCGCGCTTCCAGGGCGCGATGGGCGGCCTGCACGTCCTGCAGGGCAAAGCGCTGGTCGATGTGGATCCTGACCTGGCCGGAGCGCACCACGGCAAACAGCTCGTCGGCCATGGCCTGGCAGCGCTCGCGCGTGGCGATGTGGGTGAACAGGGTGGCGCGCGTGACGTACAGGCATTTGGGCGCCAGCACGGCGGGGGCAAACGGCGGCACCGGACCGCTGGCGTTGCCAAAGCTGGCCATCAGCCCGAACGGGCGCAGGCATTGGAGCGAGCCTTCCCAGGTGTCTTTGCCGACCGAGTCGTAGACCACCTTGACGCCCTGGCCGTCGGTGATCTGGGCAACCCGCTGGGCGAAGTCTTCTGCTCTGTAATTGATAGCTGCTTGCGCACCATTGGCAAGCGCCAGCGCGCATTTTTGTTCTGAACCGGCGGTGGCGATGAGGCGGTAGCCCAAGGCCTTGGCCCACTGGCAGGCGATCAGGCCCACGCCGCCGGCGGCGGCGTGCCAGAGGATGTGGTCGCCCGGCTGCAGACCCTCCACCGGCAGGGTGCGGCGCAGCAGGTACTGCGCGGTCAGGCCCTTGAGCATCATGGCGGCGGCGGTGTCGAAGTCGATGTCGTCGGGCAGCCGGCACACGGTCAGCGCGGGCATCACGCGCACCTGGCTGTAGCTGCCGGGCGGGTTGCCGGCGTAGGCGGCGCGGTCGCCGGGCTTGAGGTGGGTGACGCCCTCGCCCACCGCCTCGATCACGCCGGCGCCTTCCATGCCCAGGGTCAGCGGCATGGGCAGCGGGTACAGGCCGGTGCGCTGGTAGACGTCGATGAAGTTCAGGCCGATGGCGTGGTGGCGGATGCGCACCTGGCCGGGGCCGGGCTGGCCCACGGGCAGATCGACCAGTTTCATTTCCTCGGCGCCGCCGGGGCGCTCGATCTGGACGGCGATGGGCATGGGCGATCTCCTCGGGGGCGGGTGCGTGAAAGCCGCGATGTTGCCACGCCGGCGCGGGGGATGCCCGGCGTGGCAACATCGCCCTACATGGCCCATCCACCCCTGACGCTGAAGAACGCCGCCCTGCTGACCCTGCCGCCGCTGCTGTGGGCGGGCAACGCGGTGCTGGGGCGGCTGGTGGTGGATCTGGTGCCGCCGGCGACGCTGAACTTTCTGCGCTGGCTGCTGGCCTTCTTCATCCTGCTGCCGCTGGCCGGCTGGGTGCTGCGCCCGGGCAGCGGCCTGTGGCCCCACTGGCGGCGCTTTGCCGTGCTGGGCCTGCTGGGCGTGGGGCTGTACAACACGCTGCAGTACCTGGCGCTGCACACGTCGACGCCGGTCAACGTGACGCTGGTGGCGTCGAGCATGCCGCTGTGGATGCTGGCGCTGGGGCGGCTGTTCTTCAACGCCCCGGTGAGGCGCCCGCAACTGCTGGGGGCGCTGCTGTCGATGCTGGGCGTGACGGTGGTGCTGGCGCGCGGCGATCTGGCCAACCTGGCGCGGCTGCAACTGGTGCCGGGCGATCTGTACATCCTGGCGGCCACACTGGCCTGGGCGCTGTATTCGTGGCTGCTGGCGCGGCCGGCCGAACCGGCGGCGATCCGCGCCGACTGGGCCGCCTTGCTGCTGGCACAGGTGACCTTCGGGCTGGGCTGGTCGGGCCTGCTGGCGGGCGGCGAATGGCTGCTGACCGACGCGCAGATCCGCTGGGGCTGGCCGCTGGCGGGGGCGCTGGTGTTCGTGGCCTGCGGGCCGGCGGTGCTGGCCTACCGCTGCTGGGGCCTGGGGGTGCAGCGCGCCGGGCCGGCGCTGGCGGGCTTTTTCTCGAACCTGACGCCGGTGTTCGCGGCGCTGCTGTCGACCGTGCTGCTGGGCGAAGCTCCGCGCGACTACCACGCGCTGGCCTTCGGGTTGATCGTGCTGTCGATCTGGGTGTCGTCGCGGCGCTGAGCCGGCCCGCCGCCGGTCTACACTGGCCTGCCCTACCCGATCCCTGAAAGGCGCCCCATGATCCCCAACGTGAGCGAAGACGAACTGATGCTGCTGGCCACGCTGCCGCAGGCCATCGGCTCCTGCGTGGCCACGGCGGCGGGCAGCGGCGTGCTGGGCACGGGCAAGGAACTGTTCGCCTCGGGCCAGGCGGTGATGGCGGGGCTGAAGGACTACCCCGACAACGCGCTGATCCAGGCGCTGGTGCCCGACCCGGCCGCCGCCGACAAGCACGGCGAGCTGGCGCAGGCGCGCGCCACGCGCGACTGGGCGCTGGCGCGCCTGAAGGAGCGCAACATCCGCACGCCGGCGCAGATGGCGGCGCTGACGCTGGAGGACGCGCGCGCGGTGGCACTGCTGCTGGACAGCCGCGTCGAGCCGGCGCAGGCGGCGCAGTACCGCCAGTGGGCGATGTCGGTGGCCGAGAAGGTGGCCATGGCGGCCACCGAAGGCGGCTTTCTGGGCTTTGGCGGCACCCGCCTGAGCGAGGCCGAGCAGGCGCTGATCGCGCAACTGCGCGCCGCCCTGGGCGCCTGATCAGGGCCGCACCAGCCGGTGGTGCAGGGCCAGGCGCTTGGCCAGCACGGCCGAGGCCAGGTAGGCGTTGGCGCTGTCCAGACGGTGCGTCACCACGGTGATTGGCACGCGCGCGCCCACGATCACGCCGCAGGCGGTGGCGCCGGCCAGGTACAGCAGCTGGCGCGCCAGCATGGAGCCGGTTTCCATGTCCGGGGCCAGCAGCACGTCGGCCTGGCCCGCCACGGCCGAACGCGGGTGCTTGCCCTGCGCCGACGCCGGCGAGACGGCGCTGTCGAAGGCCAGCGGCCCGTCGATCAGGCCGCCGCCGATCTGGCCCGCGTCGACCATCTTGCACAGCGCCGCGGCGTCGATGGTGGAAGGCACGGCGGCATCGACCTGCTCGGACGCCGACAGCACCGCCACGCGCGGCTGCTCCACCCCCATGACGCGCAGCAGGTCGATGGCGTTGCGCGCGATGTCGGCCTTGTCTGCCAGCGTGGGCGCCGCGTGCAGCATGGCGTCGGTCAGCCACAGCGGCCGGGCGTGGCCCGGCACGTCGAGCCGAAACACGTGCGACAGGCGCCGGCGCGTGTGCAACGCGGTCTGCGCGCGCACGGCGTCGAGCAGCTCGCTCAGGGCCAGGCTGCCGGCGATCAGGGCTTCGAGCCGACCATCGGCCGCGCGCTGCGCCGCCACGACGGCCGCCGCGTCGCTGTGCGGGGCCTCGATGATCTCCACGCCCTGCAGGTTCAGCCCCGCCTGCTCGGCGGCGGCATGGATGCGCTCGGGCGGGCCGATCAGCTGCGGCACGATGAGCCCGGCATGGGCGGCGCGCAGCACGCCCTCCAGCACCCCGGGATGGCACGGGTGGACCACGCCGCAGTGCACCGCGGGTGTGCCGGCGGCCTGCGCCACCCAGGCCTTGAGCCGCGCCTCGGGGTCGAACAGGCGCAGCTGCGGCAGTGGGGTGCGCGGCTGACGCACTTTTTCGGTCGGCGCCAGCACCTTGGCCACGCCGGACAGCACCCGCTCGCCATGCTGGTTGCTGACCTGGCAGTCCAGCTCGACCCGCTTGCGGGCGTCGTCCTTGCTCAGCACGGTGGCGGTGACGGTCAGTGTGTCGCCCACCCGCACCGGGCGCGAAAAGCGCAGGGCCTGCTCCAGGTAGATGGTGCCCGGGCCCGGCAGCTGGGTGCCCAGCACGGCCGATATCAGTGCCCCGCCCCACATGCCGTGGGCAATCACGCCCTGGAACAAGGTGGCGTCGGCGTACGCCGGATCGAGGTGGGCCGGGTTGGTGTCGCCCGAGACGGCGGCAAAGGCCTGGATGTCGGACTGGCTCAGCGTGCGCACCAGGCGCGCGCTCTGCCCGATGGCAAGCTCGTCGAACGTGATGTTCTCGATGAAGTCGTCGCCCGCCGCAGCGGTGCAGGTGGTGGCGGTCATGTGAAGGTTCGGTTGCAGGCTGGCCCGGCACGGCCGCGCCGGCGTGGCGCCGGGCCGATGACGTCAGAAGCTGCCGGGATAGGCGCCGCCGTCGGGCAGGATGTTCTGCCCGGTCAGGTAGGCCGCCTGCTGGCTGCACAGAAAGGCGCAGATGGCGCCGAACTCGGCCGGCGTGCCGAAGCGGCGCGCCGGAATCTGGGCCTGCTGGGCGGCGCGCACCGCCTCCAGCGGCTGGCCCGACTTCTGCGCCGCGCCCTGGAAGGTGGCGGCCAGGCGGTCGGTATCGAACTTGCCGGGCAGCAGGTTGTTGATGGTCACGCCGCGGGCGGCGATCTGCGGGTTGCGCGCCAGCCCGGCGACGAAACCCGTCAGCCCGGAGCGCGCGCCGTTGGACAGGCCCAGGATGTCGATCGGCGCCTTCACCGCGCTGGAGGTGATGTTGACGATGCGCCCGAAGCCGCGCGCCAGCATGCCGTCGAGCGTGGCACGGATCAGCTCGATGGGCGTGAGCATGTTGGCGTCCAGCGCGCGGATCCAGGCCTGGCGGTCCCAGTCGCGAAAGTCGCCGGTGGGCGGCCCGCCGGCGTTGGTGACCACGATGTCGAACTCGGCACGCCGCGCCAACACCGCCGCGCGGCCTTCGGGCGTGGTGATGTCCTGTGCCACGAATTCGACGCTAACGCCCGCCCGGTCAGCGCCGGCAGCTCTTATTTCTGCAGCAGCCTGGGCCAGCGCCGACTCGCCCCGCGCCACCATCAGCAGGTTCACGCCCTCGCCGGCCAGCGCCTGTGCGCAGCCCAGGCCCAACCCCTTGCTGGCGCCGCACACCAGCGCCCATTTGCCTGCAATGCCCAGATCCATGCGTGCTCTCCTTGGTCAATCACGTGTGGCGGCGGCTGCGGCGCGTCAGCGCCCGGCGCGCCCGAACAGATAGATGCCGGCCACCACCAGCAGCGTGCCGACCGCCAGCCAGGGGGTCAGCGGCTCGTCCAGAACGACAAAACCCATGGCGATGGTGGACAGCGGCCCGATCATGCCCACCTGCGCCGCCAGGCTGGCGCCGATGCGCTCCACCCCCATCATCACCAGCAGCACCGGCAGCGCCGTGCACAGGGTCGAATTGAGCAGCGACAGCCACAGCACCGGCTCGGCCACGCGCGCCGCCTGCCACGGGTTGACCAGCAGGAAATGCGCGATGCAGCACAGGCTGGCCACCACCGAGGCCAGGCCCACCAGCCGCAGGCTGCCGATGCGGGCCACGAATTCGCCGCTGAAGAACAGGTACAGCGCATACGAAACCGCCGACAGGAACACCCAGAACGCCCCCCAGGCGGTGGCGGCCCCGGGCGTGTCGCGCACCTCCATGCCGAACACCAGCAGCGCGCCACCGTAGCTGACCGCGGTGGCCAGCAGATGCCCGGCGCTGAGCGGGCGCGCGCGCAGGGCCCAACCGCACAGCAGCACCAGCGTGGGCGTGAGGTACAGGATCAGCCGCTCCAGGCTGGCGGTGATGTACTGCAGGCCGATGAAGTCCAGCATGCTGGCCAGGTAGTAGCCGCAAAAACCCAGCCCCAGCACGGCCCGCGTTTCGGTGCGCGACAGCGCCGGCCGCCCGCGCCCGCCCCACCAGGCCATCAGCACGAAGAACGGCAGCGCCATCAGCATGCGGTACATCAGCAGCGTGATGGCGTCCACGCCCCAGCGGTAGGCCAGCTTGACAATGATCGCCTTGCCGCTGAAGCCGATCGCCCCCAGGGCCGCCAGCAGCAGCCCGAATGCTACCGTATTTGTAGCTGCTGGCGCTTGTCCGGCGGGCGCCAGAGCCGGTTTGGATGCAGAATGCGTCACGGCGATGACCGGTCCGTGGTCGGCGCGCCGTGCCCGACGATGCGGTGGTGCAGTCGGCGCAGCGACCACCACACGGCCAGCACCACCAGCGGCACCGCGGCGGCGATGCTGGCTTCGGCGCTGAACGGCCAGCCGACGCGCTGCGCCCCCTTGAGCAGGTAGCCCAGCAGGCCCAGCACGTAGTAGGAGATCGCCGCCACCGACAGCCCCTCGACCGTCGATTGCAGCTTCAGCTGCAGCTCCTGGCGCTGGTTCATGCCGGCCAGCAGCTCGCGGCTGGACTGTTGCTGCTCGACCTCGACGCGCGTGCGCAGCAGGCCGCTGACGCGCTCGATGCGCGCCGACAGCGCGGCCTGGCGCCGTTCGGCCGAACGGCAGGTGTGCATGGCCGGCATCAGGCGCCGCTGCATGAAGTCGTGCAGCGACTGCATGCCTTCGATGCGGGTTTCGGCGATTTCGGCCAGCCGCTGATCGAGCAGGCTGAAGTAGGCTGCGCTGGCCGAAAAGCGCGTGTGCGTGGCGGCGTAGTGGCCTTCCAGCTGCGCCGCCAGGCGCGTCAGGCGATCCAGCAGCGCCGCCTCGTCGTCCGGCGCGGCGTGCTGCACCGCCTGCGCCAGCCGCGCCAGCTCGTCTTCGCCGCTGGCCAGCCAGGCCACCGACTGGCGCGCCGCCGGCAGGCCCATCAGCGCCGCCATGCGGTAGGTTTCGATGTCCAGCAGGCGCTGCACCAGCCGCCCCAGGCGGCGCGGCGTCACGCGGCCGGGCGCGTGCTCGCCCACCAGCACCAGCATGCGCAGGCTGCCGTCGGCCTGCAGGCGCATGTCGGTGTGCAGGTCGGAGCTGTGGCTGATGACGGTGGAGCCGGTGACGCTGCTGGCGTCGAACAGCGCGCGCACGGCGGCAGCGCCGTCGACGGCCTCGCGCGGCACCGCCCACAGGCGCAGCCGGGTCAGGCACTGACCGGGCAATGCGGCCAGCCAGGCCGCGGGCACGCCGTCGGCATCGTCGCGCGGTGCGCCGGCCTGCAGTGCTTGCAGGTCGGCCGCCGCCATCGGCCGCAAAAAAGTCCAGGCGACGAACTCGGTGTGCTGTTCCCAGCGCAGCGTCAGCTCGGGCCACTGGGCGCGATGGAAGTTGGCGCCTTCCGGCGGCGCCGGCAGACCGGCGGCAGCCAGCAGACTGGCCAGATGGGCGCGGCTCTGCTGGCGCGCAGCGGCGTCGGCCCACATCACGCAATGCAGCACCGCCAGCGGCGCGCTCAGGGCTTCGGGCGGGCGGGCGTGCAGTTCGTGGTGCAGTTCGGCTCTCAGGGGGTGCGCGGTGGGCATGAGGTGGTGTGCATGGGCGGATCGGGCTGCATTGTGTCGGAGTCCGGCCGGCACCGTCGCCGCCAAGCAAGAACGGCACCCGCGGGGGTGCCGTTCTTCGTTCTGGCTTGGGGCCCGCAGGCGGGCGGGCGTCAGTCTTCGACGAAGGCTTCCTCGCGGCTCTTCTTGATCGCCGGCAGCAGCACGATCACCAGCAGCGCCGCCGCCAGCGCCAGCAGCGAGGCCGACAGCGGGCGCGTCACCAGAATGCTCCAGTCGCCGCGCGACAGCAGCAGCGCACGGCGCAGGTTTTCTTCCATCATCGGGCCCAGGATCAGGCCCAGCAGCAGCGGCGCCGGCTCCATCGACAGCTTGTGGAAGATGTAGCCGACGATGCCGAACCAGCCCATCATCCAGATGTCCCAGGTGTTGTTGTTGGTGGTGTACACGCCGATGGCGCAGAACAGCACGATGGCCGGGAACAGCCAGCGGTAGGGCACCGTCAGCAGCTTGATCCACAGGCCGATCAGCGGCAGGTTCAGGATCACCAGCATGGCGTTGCCGATCCACATGGAGGCGATCAGGCCCCAGAACAGCTCGGGGTTCCTGGTCATCACCTGCGGGCCGGGCTGGATGTTGTGGATGGTCATGGCGCCCACCATCAGCGCCATCACGGCGTTGGGCGGAATGCCCAGCGTCAGCAGCGGGATGAAGGAGGTTTGCGAGCCGGCGTTGTTGGCCGATTCCGGCGCCGCCACGCCGCGGATGTTGCCCTTGCCGAACGGCATTTCGCCGGACTTGAGCTTGGTTTTCTTCTCGATCGTGTAGGCCGCAAACGCCGACAGCACGGCGCCGCCACCCGGCAAAATGCCCAGCGCCGAACCCAGCAGCGTGCCGCGCACGATGGACGGCGTCATCAGCTTCCAGTCTTCCTTGGACGGGTACAGGTTCTGCAGCTTGACGTCGAACACTTCGCGCTTGCCCTGGGCATGCGACAGGTTGGCGATGATCTCGCCGTAGCCGAACACACCCATGCCGATGGCGATGAAGCCGATGCCGTCGGTCAGCTCGGGGATGTCGAAGCTGTAGCGCGCCACGCCGGAGTTGACGTCGGTGCCGACCAGGCCCAGCAGCAGGCCCAGCACGATCATGCCGACGGCCTTGATCAGCGAACCGGAAGCCAGCACCACGGCGCCGATCAGGCCCAGCACCATGAGCGAGAAGTATTCGGCCGGGCCGAACTTGAAAGCGACTTCGGTCAGCGGCACGGCAAAGCCGGCCAGCACCAGGGTGCCGAAGCAGCCGGCGATGAACGAGCCGATGGCGGCCGCAGCCAGCGCCGGGCCGGCGCGGCCCTTGCGCGCCATCTGGTGGCCGTCGATCACCGTCACCACCGACGAGGCCTCGCCCGGCAGGTTGACCAGGATGGCGGTGGTCGAGCCGCCGTACTGCGCGCCGTAATAGATGCCGGCCAGCATGATCAGCGCCGCCACCGGCGGCAGCGCGTAGGTGGTGGGCAGCAGCATGGCGATGGTCGCCACCGGGCCGACGCCCGGCAGCACGCCGATCAGCGTGCCCAGCAGGCAGCCGATGAAGGCGTACATGAGGTTCTGCAGCGTGAAGGCCACGCTGAAGCCAAGGGCAAGGTGTTCCAGCAATTCCATGGTGTGTGCTCCCTGCGACTCAGCCCGAAATGAAGCTCGGCCAGACCGGCATCTGCAGGTTCAGGCCCCAGATGAAGACCAACCAGCTGCCGGCGGCCAGGACGATGGCCAGGATGATCACTTCCTTGAGCTTGAACTCCGGCCCCGCCTTGGCCGCCACGAGCGTGAGCACCAGGATGCCGATCATCACCCCGAGCGACGGAATGCCCAGCGAAGGCACGCCGCCCAGCAGCAGGCCGAACAGGAAGTTGGCCAGGATGATGTAGATCAGCGGCTTCCAGGCCCACGGGCCGATCGGGTCGCCGTCGGGCGTTTCCACCACCAGCGACTTGACCACGATGATGGCGCCCAGAATGGCCAGCAGAATGCCCACCAGCAGCGGAAAGTAGCCCGGCCCCATGCGGGCGGCGTTGCCGATCGTGTAGTTGTTGGCGCCGATGGCAAAGGCGCCGCCGATGACCACATACAGCAGCCCGGCAAAGAAGTCTCTCTGACTTTTGATGCGCACGAATCTTCTCCTGGAGTGCAAAACCCAGCGCCCATTGTCACCAGCGCATGGGCGCCGGTCGATGTGGATTCCACCTAGACCGCCCCTGGGATTACCCTAGGGCGCACGAGGGGGACGGTGGCATGCAGACGCCCCCGATGGCTGCGGTGGACGCAGCATGCTGCGCCATTTCGGCGGGCGCGGCGGCCGATACGCCCGGCAACTCAGGAGTGGGCGCGCGGCTCCAGCGGCGGCGTGGCGGCGATCACCTCCTGCAGCGTAGTCAGGCCTTCGGCGGCGCGCAGCGCACCGGCCAGCCGCAGTGGGCGCATGCCGTCGGCGATCGCCTGCTGGCGCAGCGCCGCCAGGTCGACATCGGCACGCACCCGGTCCTTGAAGGCGTCGCTGACGGTGAGCAGTTCGTAGATGCCCATGCGACCGCGAAAGCCCGTCATGCGGCAGTCCACGCAGCCCACCGGCTTGTACGGGCGGTAGTCGGCGGCGTTGATCTTCCAGGGTTTGATGACATCGGCCAGCAGCGGCTGCGAACCCTGCTCGTCCGGCTGGCGGCAGTGCGGGCACAGGGTGCGCACCAGGCGCTGCGCCAGCACCCCCAGGATGGTGGCCGACAGCAGGTAGGGCGGCACACCCAGCTCCATCAGGCGCGTCAGCGCCGAAGGGGCATCGTTGGTGTGCAGGGTGCTGAACACCAGATGGCCGGTGAGCGCGGCCTGCACCGCCATCTCGGCGGTCTCCAGGTCGCGGATCTCGCCGATCATGATGATGTCCGGGTCCTGCCGCATCAGGGCGCGCACGCCTTCAGCGAAGCTGAAGTCGAGCTGCGGCTGCACCTGGGTCTGGTTGAGCGCCGGGTCGATGCGCTCGATCGGGTCCTCGATGGTGCTGACGTTGACCTCCTCCGTCGCCACGCGGCGCAGGGTGGAGTACAGCGTGGTGGTCTTGCCCGAGCCGGTCGGCCCGGTCACCAGAATGATGCCGTGCGGGCGCTGCACCAGCGCTTCCCAGCGCGCCGCGTCGTGCGGGGTGAAGCCCAGCGCCGCCAGGTCCTTGACGGCGGTGTCGGGGTCGAAGATGCGCATCACCAGCTTTTCGCCGAAGGCGGTGGGCAGGGTGGACAGGCGCATCTCGATTTCTTCGCCGCCCGGGCTGCGCGTCTTGATGCGTCCGTCCTGCGGCCGGCGGCGCTCGACCACGTCCATGCGGCCCAGCAGCTTGATGCGCGCGGTGATGGCGTTCATCACGCCGGCGGGCACCTGATAGACCGGGTGCAGCACGCCGTCGATGCGAAAGCGGATCACGCCCTGCTCGCGCCGCGGCTCCAGATGGATGTCGCTGGCGCGCTGATCGAAGGCGTATTGCCACAGCCAGTCCACCACCTGGATCACGCCCTGGTCGTTGGCGTCGAGCTGGCGACCGGTGCGACCCAGCTCGACCAGCTGCTCGAAGCTGGCGGCGCCGGCGCTGCCGCCACCCTGCTTCTGCGCCACCCGCACCGACCGGGCGAGGGCAAAGAACTCGGCCGTGTAGCGCTTGATGTCGAGCGGGTTGGCCACCACGCGCCGCACCTGCCGGCGCGATTGGCGCTCGACCTCGGCCACCCAGTCGTCGATGAAGGGCTCGCTGGTGGCCACCACCACTTCGGCCGGCGTGACCTGCACCGGCAGCACCTTGTGGCGTTCGGCGTAGCTGGCGCTCATGGTGTCGGACACCTTGCCCACGTCCACCCGCAGCGGGTCGATGCGCAAGTAGGCCAGGCCGGCGCGTTCGGCCAGGTAGCGCGTCAGCGCTTCCACGTCCATGGCGGCGCCGTCGGCAGCGCGCGTGATGCCCACCGCCGCCAGCCGCACCAGGGCGTGCTGCGCACTCTCGGCCTGCGCGCAACGCGCATGCACGCGGGCGGCTTCGGCGGCGCTGATGACCGCGTCCTCGCGCAGCCATTGCAGCAGCAGGCGCCAGTGCACCGGGCCACGGTAGCCGTCGACGACGGTCAGGGGGGTAGGGCGGGTGGAACGCTTCATTTCTCGATCGCCTTGAAAACCTTCAGCCATTTGCGCGCCGGCAGGCCCCAGCGTGCCTCGATCTCTTCGGCGCGCTGCTGCAGCAGCGGACGCTTGGGGCGCGTTGCGCTGCGCTGGGCCAGCACCACGGTGTTGCCCTCGCGCGTGGCCTTGAAGGCCCACACCGCCTGGGCGCCGAAGGCTTCGCTGATGCATGCCAGGCTGCGTTCGAAGCTGCTGGAGCGGCCGAACAGGTTGACTGTCATGCAGCCGTCTTCGGTCAGCAGGCGCCGGCAGTCGGCATAGAAAGCGGCCGAATCCAGCACCGGCGCGGCGGCCTCGTCGTCGTACAGATCGACCGCCAGCGCGTCGACCGTGCCCAGCCACTCGTCGCGGCGGATTTCTTCGGCGGCGTCGGCGAGCACCACGCGCAGGCGCTCGTCGTCGGGCGGCAGGCGCAGCCAGGCGCGGCAGACGTCGGCCACGCGCGGGTTCAGCTCCACCGCGGTGCAGGTCATGCGCAGCTTCTTGTAGCAGAACTTGGTGATCGCCCCTGCCCCCAGACCCAGCTGCATGGCATGGCGCCCGGCCACGCTGTCTTCCGGCACGAACAGCAGCCAGGCCATCATGCGCTGCACGTATTCCAGGTCGATCTCGAACGGCGCGTCGATGCGCATCGACCCCTGCACCCATTCGGTGCCCAGGTGCAGGTATCGCACGCCGTCGTGTTCGGACAGGTTGACTTCGCTGAAGGTGGGCTGCTGGCGTTTCAAGATGGACGGAGGTTATCACCGCAGGTGCCCGCGCCGGGGCGGTTTGCCCGCCCGCAGGCCGCGCACACGGTCTGCGGGCACCCTGCGACGTGACATGCATCACGGCGCAGACCGTGGGCGCCGGCGGCGCGGGCGAAGTCGTGGCAAAGTCGCCGCCTCGGACATTCACCCGCGCATTGCGAGCAACCACCATGAACACCCAGGACATCCTGCATTTCATCACCACCCAGGGCGCCGAGTTCGGCCTCAAGCTGCTGACCGCCATCGCCGCCTGGATCGTCGGCCGCTGGTTGATCGGGCTGGCGGTCGGCCTGATGGGCAAGATCTTCGAGCGCGGCGGCAAGATCGACACCACGCTGGCCCACTACCTGAAATCCATCACCAGCGTGCTGCTCAACATCGTCCTGATCCTGGCGATCCTGGACATCTTCGGCGTCAAGACCACCTCGTTTGCCGCGCTGCTGGCCGGCGCGGGCCTGGCCATTGGCGCGGCCTGGAGCGGCATGCTGGGCAACTTTGCCGCGGGCGTGTTCATGCAGGTGCTGCGCCCCTACAAGGTGGGCGACTTCATCAGCGCCGGCGGCGTGGTGGGCACGGTGACCGAGCTCGGCCTGTTCGCCACCACGCTGACCACGCCCGACAACGTGATGACCGTGGTCGGCAACGGCAAGATCTTTGGCGACAACATCCAGAACTTCAGCGCCCTGCCGGTGCGCCGCGTGGACTGCGTGGCCAAGGTGGCCAACAGCGTGAACCCGCTGGACGCGATGGCGCGCCTCAAGCCCGTGATCGCCGCGATTCCCAACGTGGCCGCCTCGCCCGCGCCGGACATCGAGATCCTGGAATTCACGCCCGAAGGCCCCAAGCTCTGCGTGCGCCCCTACACCCACACGGACCATTACTGGCAGGTGTACTTCGACACCCACAAGGCCATCGTCGAGACCTTTGGCGCCGCCGGCTATCCGGTGCCGGAGACGCCGGTGGCCTATCGCAGCGCGCCTTCCGGGGTGGCGTGACGGCCGGCGTGCAGAACAACCCAACCGCCGGAAGCAGAAGTCGCCAAGGATTCGCGCAGGACGCGAAAGAGGTCGAAGAAGGGCCCGTCATCCCCGCTGTCGCGGGGATGACGCATCCGTTGCGTCAGCCCGCCGCCGCCGCCAGCCGCTCGGCGCAGCGCTGGGCCTGGGCGGCATCCACCGCCTCGACCATCACGCGCAGCAGCGGCTCGGTGCCGCTGGCGCGGATCAGCACCCGGCCGCTCGCGCCCAGTTCGGCTTCGACGGCGCGCGTGGCGTCGGTCAGGCGGGTGTAGTGGCGCCAGTCCTGACCGGCCTGCAGGCGCACGTTGATCAGCACCTGCGGGCACAGCGCCACACCCTCGAGCAGCTGCGCCAGCGTGCGCCCCTGCATGGCGCAGGCCTGCAGCACCTGCAGGGCGGAGATCAAGCCGTCGCCGGTGGTGTGCTTGTCCAGCGCCAGCAGGTGGCCCGAACCTTCGCCGCCCAGAATCCAGCCGCGCTGCACCAGCTCTTCCAGCACGTAGCGGTCGCCCACCTTGGCGCGCACGAAGTCGAAACCACGCGCGCGCAGCGCCTGCTCGACCGCCAGGTTGGTCATCAGGGTGCCGACCACGCCTGCCAGCGCCGGCGGGCGCGGCGCGCCCGCGCCGCGCAGGCTGGCGTCGCGCGCCAGCCGGTCGATCGCCAGCACGTACAGCAGTTCGTCGCCGTTGAACAGGCGGCCGCTGGCGTCGACCATCTGCAGGCGGTCGGCGTCGCCGTCCAGCGCAATGCCGTAGTCGGCGCCGTGTTCGGCCACGGCGCGCACCAGCGCCTCGGGGTGGGTGGCGCCGACGGCGTCGTTGATGTTCAGGCCGTCGGGCGCGCAGCCGATGGCCAGCACGTCGGCGCCCAGTTCATGGAACACCTTGGGCGCGATCTGGTAGGCGGCGCCATGCGCCGCATCGACCACGATCTTCAGTCCGCGCAGCGTCAGGTCGTTGGCAAAAGTGCTCTTGCAGAACTCGATGTAGCGGCCGGCGGCGTCGTCGAGCCGGCGCGCGCGCCCCAGGGCATCGGCACTGACCCACTGCGGCACCTCGGCCAGCACGGCCTCGACTTCGCGCTCCCAGTCGTCGGGCAGCTTGGTGCCGCGGGCGCTGAAGAACTTGATGCCGTTGTCGGGGTAGGGATTGTGGCTGGCGCTGATCACCACCCCCAGCTCGGCGCGCTGGGCACGCGTCAGGTAGGCCACGGCCGGCGTGGGTACCGGCCCGAGCAGCACCACGTCGACGCCGGCCGAGTTGAAGCCCGATTCCAGTGCGCTCTCCAGCATGTAGCCCGAAATGCGCGTGTCCTTGCCGATCAGCACCGTGGCGTCGGGCTGCGTGCGTCGCAGCACGCGCCCGACCGCGTGGCCCAGGCGCAGCGCGAAATCCGGCGTGATCGGGGCCTGCCCCACGGTGCCACGAATGCCATCGGTGCCAAAGTACTGTCGGCTCATGCCCAAGCTCCCTCCTTAGAAAGAAAAACGGCGCTTGCGCCCGCAGGGCAAGCGCCAGCAGCTATGATTTTAATAGTGTCTGGCGGGCCTGGCGCCACACCGCCAGCGCCTGCACGGTTTCGCGCACATCATGCACGCGCACGATGCGGGCGCCGCGCTCGACCGCCAGCAACGCCGCCGCCACACTGCCCAGCACGCGCTCGGCAGGCGGTGGCGGCGCCGGCGCATCGCCCTGCAGTGCTGCGCCGATGCTGGACTTGCGCGACCAGCCGACCAGCAGCGGCCAGCCCGCCGCCAGCAGCTCGCGCTGGCGCGCCAGCAGGCTGAAGTTCTGCGCCACGGTCTTGCCGAAGCCGATGCCCGGGTCCACCACGATGCGGGTCCTGTCGACGCCCAGCGCTTGCAGGCCCTGCGCCGCATGCTCCAGAAACGAGAGCACCTGGGGCGGCGCGTCGCCCTCCATGGGGGCGGTCTGCATGCTGCGCGGCTCGCCATGCATGTGCATCAGCACGATGCCGCAGGACGGGTGGCGCGCCACGAGCTGGGCCGCGCCGGGCTGGCGCAGCGCCCAGACGTCGTTGACGATGTCCACGCCCAGATCCAGCGCGGCCTGCATGACCTCGGGTTTGTAGGTGTCGATCGACACCGGCACGCCCAACTGCACGGCACCGCGCAACACGGGCAGCACGCGCGCCAGCTCTTCGGCCAGCGGCAGCGGCGGGCTGCCGGGGCGGGTCGATTCGCCGCCGATGTCCAGCAGCTGCGCCCCGTCCTTCAGCAGGCGCTCGCAGTGGCGCAGGGCCGAGGCGGCGTCCGGGTGCTGGCCGCCGTCGGCAAACGAGTCGGGCGTGACGTTGACGATGCCCATCACCCGCGGCTCGGCCAGGTCGATGCGAAAGCGGCTGGTCTGCCAGATCATGCGACGTCAATAGAAACGGGGCCGCGGCCCCGTAGAAACCAGAAAATCCTGAACCTCCCTACGCGGAGGATGCAAAGAATTCGCAGAGAACGCAGAAAAACCTGGATGGGCGGTTCTTTTGCGTCTTTGGCGCAAGCTTTGCGTCCTTGGCGTACGGGGGTTCGATGGGTTCGTCAGCGGCCCAATCAGGCTGCTGTCGGTGCCGGATCGGCCGGCTTGGCTTCGGCCGGGGTGCCGCCGGTGCCGCCCGAGGGCGGCGTGCGTGGCGTGAAGTCCTTGGGCGGACGCGGCTCGCGCCCGGCCATGATGTCGTCGAGCTGCTCGCCGTCGATGGTTTCCCATTCCAGCAGCGCCTTGGCCATGGCGTGCATCTTGTCCTGGTTGTCCTCGATCAGCTTGCGCGCCAGCGCGTACTGCTCGTCGATGATGCGACGCACCTCGGCATCGACCTTCTGCATGGTCTCTTCCGAGATGTTGGTGGTCTTGGTGACGCTGCGGCCCAGGAACACCTCGCCCTCGTTTTCGGCATACACCATGGGCCCCATGGCCTCGCTCATGCCGTAACGCATCACCATGTCGCGCGCGATCTGGGTGGCGCGCTCGAAGTCGTTGCTGGCGCCGGTGGTCATCTGGTTCATGAACACCTCTTCCGCGATGCGGCCACCGAACAGCATGCTGATCTGGTTCAGCATGTACTGCTTGTCGTAGCTGTAGCGGTCGTTCTCGGGCAGGCTCATGGTCACGCCCAGCGCCCGGCCGCGCGGGATGATGGTGACCTTGTGCACCGGGTCGCACTTGGGCAGCAGCTTGCCGATCAGGGCGTGGCCGCTCTCGTGGTAGGCGGTGTTGCGGCGCTCCTCTTCGGGCATGACCATGCTCTTGCGCTCGGGGCCCATCAGGATCTTGTCCTTGGCCTTTTCGAAGTCCTGCATCTCGACCACGCGCGCGTTGCGGCGCGCGGCCATCAGCGCGGCCTCGTTGCACAGGTTGGCCAGATCGGCACCGCTCATGCCGGGCGTGCCGCGCGCGATGATGGCGGGGCTGACGTCCTGGCCGATCGGGATCTTGCGCATGTGCACGTTCAGGATCTGCTCGCGGCCGCGGATGTCGGGCAGCGTCACGTAGACCTGGCGGTCAAAGCGGCCGGGGCGCAGCAGGGCGGCGTCCAGGATGTCAGGGCGGTTGGTGGCAGCCACCACGATCACGCCCAGGTTGGTCTCGAAGCCGTCCATCTCGACCAGCATCTGGTTCAGGGTCTGCTCGCGCTCGTCGTTGCCACCGCCCAGTCCGGCGCCGCGCTGGCGGCCGACGGCGTCGATTTCATCGATGAAGATGATGCAGGGCGCGTTCTTCTTGGCGTTCTCGAACATGTCGCGCACGCGCGCCGCGCCCACGCCGACGAACATTTCGACGAAGTCCGAGCCCGAGATGCTGAAGAACGGCACCTTGGCCTCGCCGGCGATGGACTTGGCCAGCAGCGTCTTGCCGGTGCCGGGCGGGCCGACCAGCAGCAGGCCGCGCGGAATGCGGCCGCCCAGCTTCTGGAACTTCTGCGGGTCCTTGAGGAAGTCCACCACTTCCTTGACCTCTTCCTTGGCCTCGTCGCAGCCGGCGACATCGGCAAAGGTGATGGTGTTGTTGTTTTCGTCCAGCATGCGCGCCTTGCTCTTGCCGAAGCTGAAGGCGCCGCCCTTGCCGCCGCCCTGCATCTGGCGCATGAAGTAGATCCAGACGCCGATCAGCAGCAGCATCGGGCCCCACGACACCAGCAGTGTCATCAGCAGCGAGCCTTCTTCGCGCGGCTTGACGTCGAACTTGACGTTGTGGTTGATCAGATCGCCCACCAGCCCGCGATCCAGGTAGGTGGCCTGGGTGCGCACGCGGCGGTCGTCGCTCATCACGGCCACGATGTCGGTGCCGCCCTGCCCTTCCTGGATGGTGGCCTGCTTGACGCGGTTGTTGCGCACTTCCTCCAGGAAGTCGGAATAGGCCATGTGGTTGGCGCTGGCCATGCGGCCGCCGTCGAACTGTTTGAAGACAGTGAACAGCACCATGGCGATCACCATCCAGATGGCGATCTTCGAGAACCATTCGTTTTTCAAGGCCTTGCGCTCCAGTGGGTCAGTCCGGCGATGCCAGACAGGTGAAGGCCATTTTAGGCTTTTCAACCCATGGCGGGCGCCCGTGCGCCGGGGTAACCGCAGGGACGAAATCCCCAATTTTTCCCGGCACCGGGGGCGCACAGACGCCTGCCCCGCCGCGGCAGGGCCGAAATTGATGCAAATCAACCCGTTTCGGCGGGCGGCTTGGGTCCGATGCCGACCAGAAAGGTCTCGGCCGAGCGGTCGCGCGAGGCCTTGGGCTTGACCGGCTTGACCACCTTGAAGCTGTCCTTGAACAGCTTGACGAGTTGGCTGTAGCCGCTGCCGTGAAACAGCTTCACCACCAGCGCGCCGCCGGGCTTGAGGTGGCCCAGGGCAAAGTCGAGCGCCAGTTCCACCAAGTGCGCGATGCGCGCGGCGTCGCTCGACTCGACGCCCGACAGGTTGGGCGCCATGTCCGACACCACCAGGTCCAGCGGCTGCCCACCCACCGCTTCATTCAGGCGCGCCAGCACCTCGTCGTCGCGGAAGTCGCCCTGCAGAAAATGCACGCCCTCGATCGGCTCCATGGGCAGGATGTCGAGCGCCACGATGGTGCCGTCCAGCGCGCCCACCGCCGCGCCCGCGGGCGCCAGGCGCCGGCGCAGGTACTGGCTCCAGGCGCCGGGGCTGCTGCCCAGATCGACCACCCGCATGCCGGGGCGGATCAGGCCCAGCGTCTCGTCGATCTCCTTGAGCTTGTAGGCGGCGCGGGCGCGGTAACCCTCCTTCTGCGCCAGCTTGACGTAGGGGTCGTTGATGTGGTCGGCCAGCCAGGCCTTGTTGACCTTCTTGCTTTTGCTCTTGACTTTCATGTAGGCGTATTCTGGCCGCACCGGCGGCGTGGCAGTCCGCCCTGGCGCCGCGAACTCGGGGCGCACGGGCGCCGGCCGTGGACATAATACGGCCCATGCCGCACATCCAACTCACCCCCGCCGAACGCAAGGCGCACCGCGCCGAAGCGCACCACCTGGACCCGGTGGTCATGGTCGGCGCCGACGGCCTGACGCCCGCCGTGGTGAAGGAAACCGACGCGGCGCTCAACGCCCATGGCCTGATCAAGCTGCGCGTGCTGGGCGACGACCGCGCCGCGCGCGAGGCGATGTTTCAGCAACTGGCCGATCAGCTCAACGCCGCGCCCATCCAGCACATCGGCAAGCTGCTGGTGCTGTGGCGGCCCAAACCGGCCAAGCCGCGAAGCCTGGACGAAGAACGCCGGCCCGGCCCCAAGGACGTCAAGGTCATCAAACACAGCAAGCGCGGTGGCCAGCGGCCCGAAGTCAAGGTGGTGCGCGTGCTGGGCAACCAGCGCCTGACGCCCGGCGGCAAGGTGAAGCGGGCGCAGCCGAAGCAGAAGTCGGTCAAGAAGGGGCGCGCCGACTGACGGCGCACGCTTCGATTTTCATAGCTGCCTGCGCATGTCCGACAACCGCCAGCGCCATATTCTGTGCATGAAATGGGGCACCAAGTATGGCCCCGAATACGTCAACCGCCTGTACGGCATGGTGCGTCGCCACCTGGCGGGCGAGTTCCAGTTCATCTGCCTGACCGACGACGCCAGCGGTGTGCGCCCCGAAGTGCGCTGCCTGCCGATCCCGCCGCTGAACCTGCAGCTCAAGCCTGGCCAGCGCGACGGCGCCTGGAAGAAGCTCACCACCTTCGAGGCCGACCTGCACGGCCTGACCGGCACCGCCCTGTTTCTCGACCTGGACGTGGTGGTGGTCGGCCCGCTGGACGACTTCTTCACGCAGCCGGGCGAGTTTCTGATCATCCACGACTACCCGCGCTTCTGGCGCTTCGGCGAGCGCGTGGTCGGCAACTCGTCGGTCTACCGCTTCGCGCTGGGCGCGCACGCCGACGTGCTGGCGTACTTTCGCACCCACATGGACGAGGTGCAAAAGCAATACCGCAACGAGCAGGACTTTCTGTCGCACTTCCTGCACCGGCAGGGCAAGCTGAACTACTGGCCGGCGGCGTGGTGCCCCAGCTTCAAGTACCACAGCATCCCGACCTGGCCGACCAACTACTGGAAGGCGCCCATCGTGCCGCCGGGCGCGCGCATCGTGATCTTCCACGGCGAAGTCAACCCGCCGGACGCACTGGCGGGCAAGCGCAACAAGCGCTTTGCCTTCATCAAGCCGGCCCTGTGGGTGGCCGACGCCTGGCAGGGCTGAGGCGCCGCCGGTTGATGGGTGTTTCAGGGCTCCAGCGCCCGTCCAGATTGCGCCAGCAGCTCTTTAAACGATAGCAGTCCGGTCAGCGCGGCGTGCCCGCGCCGACACCGACCAGCGGCCGCCCGACCAGCCTTGTGAGGATCGCCAACGGGCTGGCCTGGGGGTTGGCCTCGCGCCCCGGCGGCAGGTGCAAGGTCTGCTCCATCATGAACTGCCCGCTCATCACCGCGTGTGTGGCCTGGTCCGAAAAGCACACCCAGGCGCTGCCGGCGGCAAACGGCATGCTGACCTGGCCACCGCTTTGCTGGTAGCGCTCGTCCCGCTTCATCAGGTCGTGCAGTTGCAGCATCAGGTGGTCGTACTCGCTGCGCAGCGACTTGGTGACGTGCAGGGCGTTGAGGGCCCGCGCCTGCCACAGGCGATAGGGCTTGGCGCGCGGCAGGAACTGCCGCGCCACGGTCTCGAAGTCCTCGCCCACGCGCCACACGCGCGGCACGCCCTGCGGGTTGATGTTGGCAAACACGCGCAGGATGCGTTCGCCATAGTTGGGACGCGAGGGAAAGGCATCGACGTGCAGGCGCTGGTCGTCGGCGCGAATGGACTGCGCGCGCGTCTCCACCTGGCGCGGCCGAAAGCTGGTGGGCGCGACACGCAGCAGGCCCCGGTACGCCGGCAGCAGGCCATCGACCAGCTGCAGCGCCTGGCCGCGAAAGCGCCCGATCATGGCCGCCAGCGCCCGCTGTTCGTCGGCGCTGCCGCCCGCGCCCTTGAGCACGCCATCGGCGCCCAGGCTGACGTTGCGCGTGCCGGCCGCCAGCATGTCTTCGCGCAGCAGGGCCAGCTCGTGCCCTTCGAGCTGGAACCTCAGCTGCGGAAAGTACAGCACCTTGCCCGCCTCGACGGCGGCCGTCCACTCCGGCCGGCTGCTCGCCTGGCCCCAGTCGTTCAGCGTCAGCTCGACGATCGGCGCGTCCATCCCCTCACCTCCGTGGTGTACCGCCCAGGCGCCACAGCACCACGCCGGCGCACAGCCACTGCAGGGCGAACATGGCCGTGCCCAGCCCGTGCCACAGCGGCAGGTTGACGCGCGCCACGATGCGCGGGGCGACGGCAAATTCGATCAGCAGCGCCAGCAGCATGCCGGCCATCACCAAGCCCAGCGTGGTGCGCGCCCGCACCTCGCCCGCAGCGCCGGCGCGGCCACGCAGCAGCAGCAACAGCAAGGCGCCACACACCAGCGACACCCAGGCCTGGGCGGTGAACAGCACCGCCGCCGTCTGGCCCGCCAGCGCCTTGGACGGCAGCAGCCTGAACAGCAACGGCACCACGAAGCCGATCACGGCCGACAAGGTGCCCCACCACAGCGCGGCAGCCAGCAGGGCCAGACGGTCGGACATGGGGCCGCCCCTCAGACGTAGCGCACGGCGATCACTTCGTAGTGCCGCACGCCACCCGGCGCCTGCACTTCGGCGGTGTCGCCCTCTTCCTTGCCGATCAGCGCGCGCGCGATCGGGCTGCCGACGTTGATCAGGCCGTGCTTCAGGTCGGCCTCGTCCTCGCCGACGATCTGGTAGGTGACCTGCTCGCCGCTGTCCTCGTCCTCCAGCTCCACCGTGGCACCGAAGACGATGCGCCCGCCGGCGTCCAGCCCGGCCGGGTCGATCACCTGGGCCGCGGCCAGCTTGCCCTCGACCTCCTTGATGCGACCTTCGATGAACCCCTGGCGGTCCTTGGCCGCCTCGTACTCGGCGTTCTCGCTCAGATCGCCCTGGGCGCGCGCCTCGGCGATGGCATTGATGACCTCGGGACGGTCCTTGGTCTTCAGGCGGTGCAGCTCGGCCTTGAGCATCTCGGCGCCGCGCTTGGTGATCGGAAAGGTGGCCATGAAAAAATAGAATGAAGAAACGTGCGGATGAGCAGAAAACACGAAACCATCTGCGCCGGGCACAGATGGTCTGAACAGCGCACGATTTTAGGCCAACGGCGTGCCCTGCCCTGCGCCACCGGCCACCTGCAACGAAACAGCCACGCCATGATCCAGCCGACCCGCCGCCACCTGCTGCACGCCAGCGCCGCCATGGCCACCACCGCCCTCGCCGGCCGGGCGCTGGCGCAAGGCAGCTGCGCCGTACCCACGCGCGACGTGCAGGCTGCCATCAGCCCCGACGCCGCGCTGCAGCGCCTGCGCGAAGGCAACGCCCGCTTCGTCGCCGGCCAGCCCATCCAGTGCGACCTGCGAGCGCAGGTGCGCGCCAGCGCCGGCGGCCAGGCGCCGTTTGCCGCCGTGCTGGGCTGCATCGACAGCCGCGTGCCGCCCGAATTGGTGTTCGACCAGCGCCTGGGCGACATCTTTGCCGCCCGCGTGGCCGGCAACTTCGTCAACGACGACATCCTGGGCAGCCTGGAATTTGCCACCCAGCTGGCCGGCGCGCGCCTGATCGTGGTGCTGGGCCACACCGAGTGCGGCGCCATCAAGGGCGCGGTGGACAACGCAAAACTCGGCCACCTGACCGGCCTGCTGGCCCAGATCCGCCCCTCGCTCGAACGGCTGCACTACCGCGGCACGCCCAGCTCCAAGGACCAGGCGCTGGTGCAGCGCGTGGCCGAGCGCAACGTGCAGGACGCCGTGACCAGGCTGAACGCCGCGCCGGTGCTGGCGGCGCTGGTGCAGGCGGGACAGCTGCGCATCGTGGGGGCGATGCACGATGTGGCGACGGGGCGGATCGGCTGGCAGGTTTGAAGTTGGGCGAGGCCCGACGTTTCACTCCAACGACGCAAGCAACCCAAGCCAACCCGCCACCGGGTGCCGAGATCAGTTGGCCTTTACGCCAGAGATCCTGACCAGCTTCTGGATCACCGGATCAACCGCATCGAAGTCCTTGTGGAACCGCGCCGCGCCACCAGGCACGGACTCCAGGCCGAAGACCTGAAAACGCGCCTTCATGGCCGTGGAGTGAATGATTTCCACCGTTTCCTTCTCCAGGCGCTGCAAGATCGGCTTGGGTGTGCCCGCGGGTGCCAGCAGCGTGAACCAGGCGACGGTGTTGAACTCGGGGTCGGCAAAGCCCTGCTCGGCCATGGTGGCCACATCGGGCAGTTCGGCCAGGCGCTTGGGGCCATAGATGGCGATGGGGCGAATGCGCTTGTCCTTGAGCGCACCCTGGGCCGCAGCAATGGTGCCCAGGCCCCAGGAGACCACGCCGCCGGCCAGGTCCTGAATGTGCGGCGCCTCGCTCTTGTAGGCCACGTGGGTCATGTCCAGCTTGCGCGAGTCGCTCAGGTAGGCGCTCATCAAATGGCCTGGCGAGCCCTGGCCATAGGAGCCGTAGTTGACCTTGCCCTTGTTCTGCTGTGCCCAGGCCATGAATTCCTTCATGTTCTTCGCCGGCACATCGGCGTTGACCATCATCACAAGGCTGGTGGCCGCAAGCTGGGAGATGAACTCGAAATCCTTGCGGATGTCATACGGCACCTTGGCAAAAATGTGGTGAGCGTAAAAGATGGGGGTGGAATAGGCCACCAGCAGCGTGTGGCCGTCGGGCGCCGCGCGCGCCACGGCCTGGGTGCCCAGCATGCCCGAGGCGCCGGTCTTGTTGTCGACCACCACGGCCTGACCCAGGCGCTTGCCCAGTTCATCGGCCAGCACGCGCGCCACCACGTCGGTACCGCCGCCGGCGCCGGCCGGCACGACCAGGGTGACGGGCCTACTCGGATAGTTGGCCGTCTGCGCTGACGCCATGGCCGCAAGGCCCAGGGCCAAGAAGGCCAGTACGGATTTGATGCCCATGCTTTCCTCCCAAAACAAAGGGAGGGCATGATGCCCGCCGGTCTGGCCGCGATCCATCGGAAGATACCCGCAGGCCGCGCGCCGCCAGATGGCCATGGCAGAGGGGCGGATGCACCGGTGGGGGTCGCGCGTCAGGGTGGATCGGGTGTCACTCCGGCGTCACTGCGACCCCGCCTATCGCTCAGGCCAGCTGCGCATGCATCTCCTGCACCGAAATCACCCCCAGCCGGTCCATGAACTTCATGCCTTCGACGGCCGCTTCGGCGCCGAAGATGGTGGTGATGGTGGGCACACGCGCGGCCAGGGCGCTGGTGCGGATGGCGCGGCTGTCGGTGATGGCGTTGCGGCGCTCTTCGACGGTGTTGATGACCAGCGAGATGTCGTCGTTCTTGACCATGTCGACGATGTGCGGGCGGCCTTCGGTGACCTTGTTGACGGTCTCGCAGGCGATGCCGGCGTCGCGGATGGCCTGCGCCGTGCCGCGCGTGGCCACCAGGCCGAAGCCCATGCCTGCCAGCTCGCGCGCGATCTGCACCGCCTGGGGCTTGTCGCTGTTCTTGACCGTCAGGAACACCTTGCCGGCCGGCGTGCCGTCGGCGCGCAGCGGGCGCGGCAGGCGCTCGCCGGCGCCCAGCTGGGCCTTGATGTAGGCCTCGCCAAAGGTCTTGCCCACGCCCATCACCTCGCCGGTGGACTTCATCTCGGGGCCGAGGATGGTGTCCACGCCGGGGAACTTGACGAACGGGAACACCGCTTCCTTGACGCTGAAGTACGGCGGCGTGACTTCGGCGGCGATGCCCTGCGCGTCCAGTGTCTGGCCGGCCATGCAGCGCGCCGCCACCTTGGCCAGCTGCACGCCGGTGGCCTTGCTGACGAAGGGCACGGTGCGGCTGGCGCGCGGGTTGACTTCGAGCACATAGATCACGTCCTGCTTGCCGCCGCCTTCCAGCGGCTTTTCCTGGATGGCGAACTGCACGTTCATCAGGCCCACCACGTTCAGGCCCTGGGCCATGGCGGCGGTCTGGCGTTTGAGTTCGGCCACGGTGGCCGCGCTCAGGTAGTACGGCGGCAGCGAGCAGGCCGAGTCGCCCGAATGCACGCCGGCCTGCTCGATGTGCTCCATCACGCCGCCGATGAACACGCGCCCGGCGCTGTCGCGCACGGCGTCGACGTCGCACTCGATGGCGTCGGACAAGAAGCGGTCCAGCAGCACGGGTGAGTCGTTGCTGACCTTGACGGCCTCGCGCATGTAGCGTTCCAGGTCGCGCTGTTCGTGCACGATTTCCATGGCGCGCCCGCCCAGCACGTAGCTGGGGCGCACCACCAGCGGGTAGCCGAGCTCGCTGGCCTTGGCCAGCGCCTCGGCTTCGGTGCGGGCGGTGGCGTTGGGCGGCTGGCGCAGGTTCAGCTCGTGCAGCAGTTGCTGGAAGCGCTCGCGGTCTTCGGCGGCGTCGATCATGTCGGGCGTGGTGCCGATGATGGGCACGCCCTCGGCTTCCAGGCCCAGCGCCAGCTTGAGCGGCGTCTGGCCACCGTACTGCACGATCACGCCCAGGGGCCTTTCCTTGTCGACGATTTCGAGCACGTCTTCCAGCGTGAGCGGCTCGAAGTACAGGCGGTCGCTGGTGTCGTAGTCGGTGGAGACGGTCTCGGGGTTGCAGTTGACCATGATGGTCTCGTAGCCGTCTTCGCGCATGGCGAGGGCCGCGTGCACGCAGCAGTAGTCGAACTCGATGCCCTGGCCGATGCGGTTGGGCCCACCGCCCAGCACCATGATCTTCTTTCTGTCGGTGGGTTCGGCCTCGCACTCGTCCTCGTAGGTGGAGTACAGGTAGGCGGTGTGGGTGGCGAACTCGGCGGCGCAGGTATCGACGCGCTTGTACACCGGGCGCACGCCCAGGGCGCGGCGCGCGTCACGCACCGCCTTGTCGCTGGTCTTCAGCAGCTTGGCCAGGCGGCGGTCGGAAAAGCCTTTCTGTTTGAGCGCCAGCAGCTCTGCTTTCGATAGCGCGGCGAGCGCCCGGTCGCCCTGCTGCTCGGTGTGACGGTCGAGCTCCAGCTCGATCTTGACGATCTCTTCGATCTGCACCAGGAACCATTTGTCGATTCTGGTGAGCTGGTGCACTTCGTCGATCGACCAGCCGGCGGCGAAGGCGTCACCGACGAACCAGATGCGCTCGGGGCCCGGCTCGCCGAGCTCCTTTTCGAGCCATTCGCGGTCCTGCGTCTTCTCGTTCATGCCGTCGACGCCGACTTCCAGCCCGCGCAGCGCCTTCTGGAACGATTCCTGGAAGGTGCGGCCGATGGCCATGACCTCGCCCACACTCTTCATCTGCGTGGTCAGGTGGCTGTCGGCGGCCGGGAACTTCTCGAACGCGAAGCGCGGGATCTTGGTGACCACGTAGTCGATGGTCGGCTCGAAGCTGGCCGGCGTGGCGCCGCCGGTGATGTCGTTCTTCAGCTCGTCGAGCGTGTAGCCCACCGCCAGCTTAGCGGCCACCTTGGCGATCGGGAAACCGGTGGCCTTGGACGCCAGCGCCGACGAGCGCGACACGCGCGGGTTCATCTCGATGATGATCATGCGCCCGTCGGCCGGGTTGACGGCGAATTGCACGTTGGAGCCGCCGGTGTCGACGCCGATCTCGCGCAGCACCGCCAGGCTGGCGTTGCGCATGAGCTGATATTCCTTGTCGGTCAGCGTCTGCGCCGGTGCCACGGTGATCGAGTCGCCGGTGTGCACGCCCATCGGGTCGAGGTTCTCGATCGAGCAGATGATGATGCAGTTGTCCGCCTTGTCGCGGATCACCTCCATCTCGAACTCCTTCCAGCCGAGCAGGGATTCTTCGATCAGCAGCTCGTTGGTGGGCGAGGCTTCCAGGCCGCGCTTGCAGATGGTTTCGAACTCTTCCGGGTTGTAGGCCACGCCGCCACCGGTGCCGCCCAGGGTGAAGCTGGGGCGGATGACGGTCGGAAAGCCGACGCGCTTTTGCACCACCCAGGCCTCGTCCATGCTGTGGGCAATCCCCGAGCGCGCCGACTCCAGGCCGATGCGCGTCATGGCGTCCTTGAACTTCAGGCGGTCCTCGGCCTTGTCGATGGCCTCGGGGCGCGCGCCGATCAGCTCGACGTTGTACTTGGCCAACACGCCGTGGCGCCACAGGTCGAGCGCGCAGTTGAGCGCGGTCTGCCCGCCCATGGTGGGCAGGATGGCGTCGGGGCGCTCCTTGGCGATGATCTTCTCCACCGTCTGCCAGGTGATGGGCTCGATGTAGGTGGCGTCGGCCGTGGCCGGGTCGGTCATGATCGTCGCGGGGTTGCTGTTGATCAGGATGACGCGGTAGCCCTCCTCGCGCAGCGCCTTGCAGGCCTGCACGCCGGAGTAGTCGAACTCGCAGGCCTGGCCGATAACGATGGGGCCGGCGCCGATGATGAGGATGGATTGGAGATCGGTGCGTTTAGGCATGGCGGTCGTGGTTCAGCTTGTCGAGCAGGGCCTGGGCGCGCTGCGGGGGCATGTTCTTCTGCATCAGTTGGATCAGGCCGTCGCCCTCGATCAGCGGGCGCAGCACTTCGGCCTCGGCGTCGTAGAAGCGGACGTCCCAGGCGGCCAGTTCGCGGTCCCACTCCTCGTCGGTCCAGGTCTTGCCCTTGGCCAGCAGGGTGACCAGCGGCATGGCCTTGTGCTCCAGGAAGGACTTCTTGTAGGGCTTTTGCGACCAGCGATCGGCAAACCATTCGCGGTGCGGCGACGCCAGGCCCAGCATGCGGCGGGCGATGGCCTTTTCCAGGGTGGCCTGCGGGAAGGCGTACAGCTTCATGCCGTGGCCACTCCTGTTTGAATAGCGTTTGGCGCAGCACCGGCGCCGGTTTGCTCCATGTTTTGAATGAAACGATCGAACAGGTAGCCGACGTCGTGCGGCCCGGGCAGCGCCTCCGGATGGCCCTGGAAGCAGAACGCCGGCTGGTCCGTGAAGCTCAGGCCCTGCAGGCTGCCGTCGAACAGACTGACGTGGGTGGGGCGCAGGTTGGCCGGCAGGGTGGCGGCGTCGACCGCGAAGCCGTGGTTCTGGCTGGTGATCGACACCCGGCCGTCGTCCAGGTCCTTGACCGGGTGGTTGGCGCCGTGGTGGCCGAATTTCATCTTGTAGGTGCGCGCGCCGCTGGCCAGGGCCATGATCTGGTGCCCCAGGCAGATGCCGAACACCGGCTTGCCGCTGTCGATCAGGGTGCGCGCGGCGGCGATGGCGTAGTCGCAGGGCTCGGGGTCGCCGGGGCCGTTGGACAGGAACACGCCGTCGGGCCGCTGGGCCAGCACCTCGGCGGCCGGGGTCTGCGCCGGCACCACGGTGACGCGGCAGCCGCGCGCGGCCAGCATGCGCAGGATGTTCTTCTTGACGCCGAAGTCGTAGGCCACCACATGAAAGCGCGGCGCCTGCTGGGTACCGAAGCCGGCGCCCAGGTGCCATTCGGTCTGGTTCCACTCGTAGGCACGGTCGGTGCTGACCACCCGCGCCAGGTCCAGCCCGGTCATGGCGGGCGCCTCACGCGCGGCGGCGACGGCGGCGGCGACGCGCTCGGGCGTCACCGCCTCGCCCGCCGCCAGGCCGACGATGGCGCCGTTTTGCGCCCCATGCGTGCGCAGCAGGCGCGTGAGCTTGCGGGTGTCGATGCCGGCGATGGCCACCGTGCCTTCGGCGCGCAGGTACTCGCTCAGCGAGCGTTCGGCGCGGAAGTTGCTGACCAGCAGCGGCAGGTCCTTGATGACCAGGCCGGCGGCCTGCACGCGGGCGGATTCGACGTCTTCCGCGTTGACGCCCACGTTGCCGATGTGCGGGTAGGTCAGGGTGACGATCTGGCGGCAGTAGCTGGGGTCGGTCAGGATTTCCTGGTAGCCGGTCATGGCGGTGTTGAACACCACTTCACCGACGCTGGTGCCGCTGGCACCGATGGATTGACCGATGAAGACGCTGCCGTCGGCGAGGGCCAGGATGGCGGGTGGGAATCTTCCCTGGAGAGACGAAAGCACGGGGTTCTCCGATGGATGTCGGTCGCCCGGGCGCGCGGCTGGGACGCAGGGCGCGTCGCAACGGCTTCTCTGAGAGGGGATGGACTGCTTTGGTGCGCTCGGGCGACGCGGTTTCGAGCAAAGCCACTCATTATATTCCGCCCCCCTGATCCGACCGCTGGGGCGGGGTTTTGGCCGGCAGCTGGCGTCAGGGCCGCGCCACCGCGCTGGCGTGCAGGCAAATGGCCGCCGCCGCCGCCACACCCAGCGATTCTTCCCCGCCCGGCTGGGCAATGCGCAGTGCCAGCGCGGCGCGTTCGACCAGCGCCGGCTGCACGCCCTGCCCTTCGTGCCCCAGCACCCAGGCGCAGGGCCAGGGCAGCGACGCACGGTGCAGCCACTGGCCCTGGTGCGAGCTGGTCACCAGCAGCGGCACGCGCAGCGCGGCCAGCTCGGGCACCGCCAGCGCATCGACCAGCCGCAGGCCGAAATGCGCCCCCATGCCGGCGCGCAGCACCTTGGGCGACCACAGCCCGGCCGTGCCGCTGAGCGCCGCCACCTGGGTGAAGCCAAACGCCGCAGCACTGCGCAGGATGGAGCCGACGTTGCCGGCGTCCTGCACGCGGTCGAGCACCACGGTGGGGGCGTCGGGCGCCAGCGCCGGCGCCGCTGGCAGAGGCAGCACGAAGGCCATCGGCGGCGGCGATTCCAGCGCGCTCAGGGCGCCCATCAGGCCATCTGCAAACACTACGTTTTTAATAGCTGCTTGCGCAAGCTGGGCGGGCGCCAGAGGCCAAAATGATTCAGAAAACACGGCCAGCTCAGGGCGCCAGCCGCGGGCCAGGGCGGCGCGACACAGGTGGTCGCCTTCCACCCACAGACGGCCCTGCCGGCGCCAGGCGCCGCTGTCCTGCGCCAGCCGCCGCAGGTCCTTGAACAGTGCGTTGTCGCGCGACTGGACGCGCAGCGGCTCGGCCGGCCTCATGCCTCGCACCCCGCGCGGGCGATGGCCGCCGCCACCGGGGCAAACGAGCGCCGATGCCACGGACACGCCCCATGCGCGCGCAGCGCCGCCAGATGCGCCGCCGTGCCGTAGCCCTTGTGGGCGGCAAAACCGTATTGCGGCCAGGCGGCATCGACCTCGGCGCACCAGCGGTCGCGCTGCACCTTGGCCAGGATCGAGGCGGCCGAAATCGCCGGCACCCGCGCGTCACCGCCCACCACCGGTTCGGCGCGCACGGCCAGCTGGGGCAGGCGGTTGCCGTCGATCAGCACCTTGGCCGGCGGCAGGCGCAGGCCGGCCACGGCGCGCTGCATGGCCAGCAGCGTGGCCTGCAGGATGTTGAGGCGGTCGATTTCCTCCACCGAGGCTTCGGCGACGGCGCAACACAGCGCCTTGGCGCGGATTTCGTCGTACAGCCGCTCGCGCCGGCGCGCCGTGAGCTTCTTGGAATCGGCCAGACCGGCGATCGGCTGGCGCGGGTCCAGGATGACCGCCGCCGCCACCACCGGGCCGGCCAGCGGCCCGCGGCCGGCCTCGTCCACACCGGCCAGCAGGCCGGGTGTGTCCCAGTCCAGGGCGGCTTGTTCAGCGCGCAAAAAGTGCTTCGATCGCATCGGTGGCCAGGCGCGCGGTGTCGCGCCGCAAGTCGTGGTGCAAGGCGGCAAAACGCGCCTCGGTGGCGGCGATTTTCTCAGGCGCGGCCAGCCAGTCCAGCACCGCCTGCGCCAGCGCGGCCGGCGTGGCGGCGTGCTGCAGCAGCTCGGGCACCACGAACGGCGCGTCCGGACGGTCGGCCGCCTGCTGCGCCGTCAGGCCGGCGGGCCGGTGCAGCCATTCGGGCGGCGCGCACAGGATGTTGGGCAGGCCCACCCAGGGCAGTTGGCGCCTGGCGCGCATCAGCCGGTAGCTGAGCGCCGGCATGGCGTAGGCGATCACCATCGGGCGCTTGAACAGCGCCGCCTCCAGCGTGGCGGTGCCGCTGGCGATCAGCGTCACGTCGCAGGCCGCCAGCGCCGCGTGCGACTGGCCGCGCAGCACCGCGAGCGACGCACCCAGACCGCTGGCGGCGGCCAGCGCCTGCACCTGGGGCAGCCGCTCGGGCACCGTCGGCACTATGAATTGTGTAGCTGGCCGCGCTTGCCGGATGCGCGCCGCGGCCTGAAAAAACCTTGAAGCCAGATGCTTGATCTCGGCCGCGCGGCTGCCCGGCAGCAGCGCCACCACGGGCGATTGCGCATCCAGCCCCAGGGCGCGGCGCGCCGCGGCGCGGTCGCTCTGCAGCGGGATGGCGCTGGCCAGCGGGTGGCCGACGTAGCTGGCGGCAATGCCCTGCTCGGCCAGCAACGCCGGCTCGAACGGGAACAGACAGAGGACGTGGTCGGCGGCGGCTTTCAGCTTGAGCAGCTTCTCGGGCCGCCAGGCCCAGAACGAGGGGCTGACGAAGTGCAGGGTGCGGATGCCGCCCGCCTTCAGCCGTGCTTCGAGGTCGAAGTTGAAGTCGGGCGCATCGACGCCGATGAACAGATCGGGCCGCTCGGCCAGCAGCCGATCGCCCAGCTGGCGGCGCAGGCGCAGCAGCGCGGGCAGGCGCGGCAGCACTTCCAGGTAGCCGCGCACCGCCAGCCGGTCGACCGGCCACCAGGCCTGAAAGCCGCGCGCCGCCATCTCGGCGCCGCCCACGCCCATCGCCTGCAGGCCGGGCCAGCGCGCACGCAGCGCGTCCAGCAAATGGCCGGCCAGCAGGTCGCCCGAGGCTTCGCCGGCGACCAGGGCAAATCGGGGGGCGGCGGCGACGCGAACCGGCGCACCCATGGCGTCAGCGCACGATGCCGCGCGTGGCCGTGCGCAGGAAGTCCTGCATCAGCGCGATGTCGGCATCGGCCTCGGCCAGCTCGCCGCGCAGGGCGTCGATCTGCTGGCGCGCCGCTTCCAGCGTCAGGCCCTTGCGGTAGAGCAGGCGGTACATCTGCTTGACGAGCGTGATGCGCTCGGCCGAAAAGCCGCGCCGGCGCAGGCCCTCGGCGTTGATGCTCTGCGCCTCGGCCGGGTTGCCGCCGGCGGTGACGAAGGGCGGCACGTCCTGCGCCAGCCGGGTCTGGAAGGCCGTCATGGCGTGGTCTCCGACGCGCACGAACTGGTGCACGCCGGTCAGCCCACCCAGGAACACCCAGTCGCCCAGATGCACATGGCCGGCCAGCTGCACCGCGTTGGCCAGGATGAGGTGGCTGCCCAGCCGGCAATCGTGCGCGATGTGCACGTAGGCCATGATCCAGTTGTCGTCGCCCAGGCGCGTGACGCCGGCGTCCTGCACGGTGCCGGTGTTGATGGTGACGTACTCGCGGATGGTGTTGCCGTCGCCGATCTCCAGCCGCGTGGGCTCGCCGGCGTACTTCTTGTCCTGCGGCGCGGCGCCGATGCTGGCGAACGGGAAGAAGCGGTTGTCCCGCCCGATGGTGGTGTGGCCGTCGACCACGCAGTGCGCGCCGACCTTGCTGCCGGCGCCGATGCGCACCTGCGGGCCGATCACGGCGTAGGGACCGACCTCGACCGTGGGGTCGAGCTCGGCGCGCGGATCGACCAGCGCAGTTGGATGGATCTGTGGCATTTCAACCTAGAAACCGCAGTTGGATGCGCCTGCCAGTGCCGTGATCGGTATGCCAGGCAAGGCGCGACGACGCGGCGGGCTGGTGCCCGCAAGAAGGAGCAACGCCGCATGGCGCGCCGAGTGCGGTGCTGGCGGGTGCATAGCGCCTTCACCTGGAAGGTGAAGGCTCCGAAGCGGCGCAAGCTCAGAGTTCATGCGGCATTCCCAAGGGTTGCGAGCGGTCAACTGCGGTTTCTAGGTTCAATGGTCCGACGGCCGCAGAGCAGGCCATGCCAGCGAACGCCGTGGCCGGACCTGCGCCGGCCACTGGCGTTGCCCCCCCCGCGGGGGGAAGGCGCGCAGCGACTCAGGGGGGTTCAACCCACGTCCCGCATGGTGCACATGATGGCGGCCTCGCAGGCCACCTCATCGCCGACCGTGGCCTTGCAGTTGAAGCGGTAGATGCCAGCGCGCGCGCGGTCGATGGCCGCGTGCAGGATCAGCTGGTCGCCGGGCTCGACCGGGCGCTTGAAGCGCGCGCCGTCGATGCCGACGAAATAGAACACCTGGTCGTCGCCCAGCGATATGCCCTCGGTCTCGAACGACAGCAGCGCGCAGGCCTGGGCCATGGCCTCCAGCATCAGCACGCCCGGCATCACCGGGCGGGCCGGAAAGTGGCCGGTGAAAAAGGGTTCGTTGACGGTGACGTTCTTGAGCGCGCGGATGGTGCGCGCCTGCAGGTCGATGTCGAGCACGCGGTCAACCAGCAGGAAGGGGTAGCGGTGCGGCAGCTTGGTCAGGATGCGATGAATGTCCATCATGGCGTTGCTTCTATTTCGATAGCTGGTTGCGCCCGATCAACGGGCGCGCGTGGCCCATTTTATGCGTCATCGGCGGGTGTCTGCTGGCGTTCCAGCCGCTTGATGCGCTCGCGCAGCGCGCTGAGCTGCTTGAGCGCGGCGGCGTTCTTTTCCCAGTGTTCGTTGTCGTCCAGCGGAAAGAAGCCGGTGTAGTGCCCGGGCTTGAGGATGGAGCGCGTGACGATCGAGGCCGATGAGATGTGCACGTGGTCGGCAATGGTCAGGTGGCCCAGGATCATGCCGGCGCCGCCCACCGTGCAGTGCGCACCGATGCGCGCGCTGCCGGCCACGCCCACGCAGCCGGCCATGGCGGTGTGCTTGCCGATGTGGCAGTTGTGGCCGATCTGGATCAGGTTGTCGAGCTTGACGCCGTCTTCGATCACGGTGTCGTCGAGCGCGCCGCGGTCGATGCAGGTGTTGGCGCCGACTTCCACGTCGTCGCCGATGCGCACCGCGCCGAGCTGTTCGATGCGCACCCAGGCCCCTTCGTGCGGGGCGAAGCCGAAGCCGTCGCCACCGATCACCGCCCCGCTCTGGATCAGGCAGCGGGCGCCGATCACGCAGTCCTCACCCACGGTGACGCGCTGCTTGAGCACGCTGCCGGCGCCGATGCGGGCGCCGCGGCCGACGAAGCTGAGTGCCCCCACGCTGGCGCTGGGGTCGACGAAGGCGCCCTCTTCCACCACCGCGCTCGGGTGAATGCCGGGCCGCGCCGCGCCGCCGTGCAGGCGCCGCCACAGTTGCGTCAGGCGGGCGAAGTACAGATGCGGATCGGCCGCCACGATGCAGTCGCCCCGGGCGCGCGCCGCCTCGGCCAGTTCGGGGCCGACGATCAGGCAGCCGGCGCGGGTGGCGGCCAGCAACTGGGTCAGGCGCGGGTTGACCAGAAAACTCAGTTCGCCGGGCTGCGCGCCTTCCAGCGGCGCCAGGCGCGTGATCTGGCGATCCGGGTCGCCGAACAGTTCGCCGCCCAGGGCCTGGACGATGGCTCCGACACGCAGGGTCATGGCCGCACGCTCATGGACAGGACAGCCACCACGGTCCGGGGCGCGGCACGCCAGGCCCCGGTCACTTGCCGCCGTTCAGCGCCTTGATCACCTTGTCGGTGATGTCGAGCCGCGGATGGACATACACCGCCTCCTGCAGGATGACGTCGTACTTCTCGGCCTCGGCCACCTGCTTGACGACACGGTTGGCGCGGTCGAGGATCTGCTGCAGCTCTTCCTGCTTGCGTGCGTTCAGGTCTTCCTGGAACTCGCGGCGCTTGCGCTGGAACTCGCGGTCCTGCTCCATCAGCTGGCGCTGGCGCGTGGCGCGCTGGCTCTCGCTCATCGTCGAGGCGTCGCGCTCGAAGCGCTCGGACGCCGCCTTGAGCGTGGCACCGGCGTCGTCGAGCTCCTTCTCGCGGCGCGAGAACTCCTGCTCCAGCTTGGACTGCGCGGCCTTGGCGGGTGCGGCTTCGCGCAGCATGCGGTCGGTGTTGACAAAGCCGATGCGCGTGGCTTCCTGGGCCAGCGCGACCGGCGCGGCGAAGCAGGCGCCACACAGCGCCAGGGCCATCAGACGACGAGACAAGTACGGCTTCAAAACGAGGTTCCGATCTGGAATTGGAAGCGTTGAATTCTATCGCCCGGCCTCTTGCGCAGAGGCACGGCGAAGGCAAAGCGCAGCGGGCCGAGGGGAGAAATCCAGCTCAGGCCGACGCCGGTGGAATAGCGCAGCGCGTCGCCACGGATCTTCTCGCCTTCGCCGTACAGCGCGCCGGCGTCGATGAAGCCGAACAGGCGCAGCGTGCGGTCGTTGCCGGCGCCCGGGAAGGGGGTGATGAACTCGGTGTTCAGCACGAACTTGCGCGTACCGCCGATGAAGGCTCCGGTGACGTCGCGCGGGCCCAGGGTGGACTGGTCGTAGCCACGCACCGAGCCCAGGCCGCCGGCGTAGTAATTCTTGAACACCGGGAACGGCCGCCCCCCCAGACCCTTGCCCCAGCCGATTTCGCCGTTGAAGGCCAGCGTGTACTGCTTGCTGAGCGGAATGTATTGCTGGTACTGGTAGTTGGCCTTGGCGTAGCGCGCATCGCCGAACAGGCTGAGTTCGCCCAGCAGACGCTGGTAGCGGCCCGAGTTGGGCGCCAGCGCGCTGTCGCGCGAATCGCGCGACCATCCCAGCGTGAACGGAAAGGCCGAGCTCGAATAGCCGAAGCGGTTGGCGTAGTCGAGGTAGGCGGCAGGAATGTTGGTGCCGGGCTTGATGCGCGTGCGTTCGGCGTTCAGACCCAGATAGATGGTGTCGAGCTCGGTCACCGGCACGCCGAACTTCAGGCCCACGCCCATGGTCACCAGGGTGTAGTTGCCGCCCTGGTCCTGGTACGGCTTCTGGGTGCGGTAGTAGACGTCGACCGTGCGCGAGACGCCGTTGGTGGTGAAGTAGGGATCGGTGGCGCTGACCACCACGGTGCGGTTGTACTTGCCGCTGTTGAATTGCAGGTCCAGCTTGTTGCCGGAGCCGAAGGCGTTGTCCTGTGACAGCCCGAAGGTGAAGGCCAGCTTTTCAGCCGACGAGTAACCGGCGCCGATGCTGATGCTGCCGGTAGGCTTTTCCTTGACCTCGACGTTGAGGTCGACCTGGTCGGGCGCGCCCGGCACCTCGGCGGTGGTGACCGACAGTTCGGTGAAGTAGCCCAGTCGGTCCACGCGATCGCGCGACAGCTTGATCTTCTCGGCGTCGTACCAACTGGATTCGTACTGGCGGAATTCGCGCCGGATCACCTCGTCGCGCGTGCGCGTGTTGCCCTGGATGTGGATGCGCCGCACGTAGGCGCGGCGCGAGGGCTCGGAGCGGATCACGATGGCCACGCGGTTGTTGGCGCGATCGACTTCGGGCACCGCCTCCACGCGGGCAAAGGCGTAGCCGAAGTTGCCGAAATGCTCGGTGAAGGCCTTGGTGGTTTCGGCCACCTGGTCGGCGTTGTAGGCCTGGCCCGCTCGGATGGTGACCAGCGACTTGAACTCGTCGTCCTTTTCCAGGTAGTTGCCGTCCAGCGTCACGCCCGACACCACGAAGCGCTCGCCCTCGGTGACGTTGATGGTGATGCCGATGGATTCCTTGTCCGGCGCAATGGCGACCTGGGTGGAGTCGATCTTGAAGTCGAGGTAGCCGCGCGCCAGGTAGAACGAGCGCAGCGCCTCCAGGTCGGCATTGAGCTTGGCGCGCGAGTACTGGTCGCTCTTGGTGTACCACGACAGCCAGCCGCCGGTGTCGAGGTCGAACAGGTCCTTGAGTTGCCCGTCCGAAAACGCCTGGTTGCCGACGATGTCGATGTTCTGGATGCGCGCCGGCCGGCCTTCGGTGATGTTGAAGGTCAGGCGCACCTGGTTGCGCTCGGTCGGCGTGACGGTGGTCACCACCTCGGCGCCGTAGAGGCTGCGGTTGATGTACTGGCGCTTGAGCTCCTGCTCGGCGCGGTCGATCAGGGCGCGGTCATACGGCCGCCCGGAAGTCAGGCCGGCGTCGCGCATCACGCCCTGCAGCACCTCGTTGCTGAACTCGCGGTTACCGGCGAATTCCACCCCGGCCACCGTGGGACGTTCCTGCACGATCACCACCAGCACGTCGCCGCTGACTTCCAGCCGCACGTCGTTGAACAGGCCCAGGCCGAACAGCGCGCGGATCGCCGCTGCGCCCTTGTCGTCGTTGTAGGTTTCTCCGACGCGCACCGGCAACGAGCCGAACACGGTGCCGGGCTCGACGCGCTGCAGCCCCTCGACGCGGATGTCGCGCACGGTGAACGGCTCGACGGCCCAGGCCAGATGCGAGGCCAGCAGCAGACTGGCCAGCGAGGCCGCGGAGCGCAGCCGGAAACGTGTTGCGAAGGATGTCATGAAAGGCTACGGGAAACGATGGCCGCGCGAGACCGGGGAAGAGCTGTCGGTGAAGGGGTCAACCCAGGCGGGTGACGATGTCGTTGTACATCGCGATGGCCATCATGGCCAGCAGCAGCGACATGCCGACGTACTGCAGGCGCTCCATCCAGACGCCACCCACGGGCCGGCCCGTCACGGCCTCCCAAAGATAATACATCAGGTGCCCCCCATCGAGGACCGGCAGCGGCAGCAGGTTGAGCACGCCCAGGCTGACGCTGATGAAGGCCAGAAAGGCCAGGTAGTAGGTCAGCCCCAGGCTGGCCGACTTGCCCGCATAGTCGGCGATGGCGATCGGTCCGCTCAGGTTGCGCAGCGACAGCTCGCCCACCAGCATGCGCCCCAGCAGCCGCAGCGACAGGCCGGACACTTCCACCACCCGCACCACCCCGGCCCACAGGCCGTCTGCGGCACCGCGGCGCACCAGCACCATCTCGGGCTGGCTGCCGACGTAGGCGCCGATGCGACCCACCGGCTGACCCTTGTCCTCATGCGCGTCCGGGCGCACCTGCAGCGTCAGCGCGCGGCCGTCGCGCTCGATCAGCCAGGGCGACGCCGGCGGCGGCCCGCTGGCGCCCGAGGCGCGGATCAGCTCGCGCAGCTGCTGCCCGTCGTGCACCGGCACGTCGCCCACCCGACGCACCACGTCACCCTGCTGCAGGCCGGCACGCTCGGCGGCGCCGCCGGGCATCACTTCGCCCACCGTCGGGCTGCTGAGCGGCGAGACGATGCCGATGGCGCGAAACAGTGCCGCGTCCGGATCGCGCGTGGCCAGCGTGGACAGCGGCAGGGTCAGTTCGCGCCCGCGGCCATCGGCGCCGCGGCTGACTTCCAGCACCAGGTCCTGACCGTCCAGCGCGGCGCGTGTGAGCACCCAGCGCAGCGACTCGAACGAGGCCACCGGCGCCAGCGCCTCGCCGGCCGGCGCCGCCTGGCGCACCAGCTCGCCGCCCTGCAGGCCGGCCTTGTCGGCCAGCGATCCGGCCACCGGCGGCGCCAGCAGGGCGCGCGGCTCCTGCACCCCGATCCAGTTGACCAGCGCATACAGCAGCACCGCCAGCAGCAGGTTGGCCACCGGGCCGGCGGCGACGATCAGGGCGCGCGAGGCCAGCGGCTGGGTATTGAAGGCCTGGTGTCGCAAGGCCTCGTCCACCGGCGCTTCGCGCTCGTCCAGCATCTTGACGTAGCCGCCGAACGGAATGGCGCCGATGACGAACTCGGTGTCCTGACCGGGGCGCTGGCGCGCCGGTTTGAAACGCGCGATGGTCTTGCCGAAGCCGATGGAAAAGCGCAGCACCCGCACACCGCGCGCCACGGCCATGCGGTAGTGGCCCCACTCGTGCACGGCGATCAGCAGGCCCAGGGCCACCACGAAGGCGATCAAGGTCAGCAACATGTGGGTATTGTCGGCGCTGGACGACGCCCTCGCTCAGCCGGCCAGCCGCCGCACGCAGGCCAGGGCGGCAGCGCGGGCGCGATGGTCCAGCTCCAGCAGCGCCGCCAGGTCGCCCGGCGCGCCGGGCGCCTCGGCATCCAGGGTGGCGCGGTTGACGGCGTGGATCTGATCGAAGCGGATGCGCCGCTGCAGGAAGGCGTCGACCGCCACTTCGTTGGCCGCGTTCAGCACCGCGCAGGTGCCGGGCGCAGCGCGCAGCGCCTCCCAGGCCAGCGCCAGCCCGGGGAAGCGCTCGCGGTGGCCGTCGGCGTCGATGGGCTCGAAACTCAGGCCGCCCAGGGCGTGAAAGTCCAGCGCGGCGGCGCCCGATTCGATGCGCTCCGGCCAGGACAGGCCATAGGCGATCGGCACACGCATGTCGGGCGTGCCCAGCTGCGCCACCACCGAGCGGTCCTTGTATTGCACCATCGAGTGGATCACGCTCTGCGGGTGGATCACCACCTGGAGCTGGTCCGGGTCGACACCGAACAGGTAGCGCGCCTCGATCACCTCCAGCGCCTTGTTCATCATGGTGGCCGAATCCACCGAGATCTTGCGCCCCATCACCCAGTTGGGATGGGCGCAGGCCTGCTCGGGCGTGACCGCCGCGAGGCTCTCCGGCGCGCGGGTGCGAAACGGCCCGCCCGAGGCGGTGAGGATGATCTTGTCGATGCGCGCCGCCCAGGTGGCCGGGTCCTCCGGCAGCGACTGGAAGATGGCCGAGTGCTCGCTGTCGATCGGCAGCAGGGTGGCGCCACCGGCCTGCACGGCGCGCAGAAACACCTCGCCGCCCACCACCAGCGCCTCCTTGTTGGCCAGCAGCAGGCGCTTGCCGGCGCGCGCCGCCGCCAGGCAGGGGGCCAGGCCGGCGGCGCCGACGATGGCCGCCATGACGGTGTCTACCTCGCCCCAGCATGCTATGTTTTCAATAGCTTCCGGCGCTTGCTCCACCTGCGTTGGAATGCCTTTTTGTTTGATTTTCTGCGCCAACGCGGCGGCGTGCGGGGCACTGGCCATCACCGCCACGCGCGGGCGAAAGCGCTCGCACTGCGCCAGCATCGCATCGACCTGCGTGGCCGCCGTCAGCGCCACCACCTCGAAGCGCTCGGGGTGGCGCGCCACCACGTCCAGCGTGCTGGTGCCGATCGAGCCGGTGCTGCCCAGCACCGCCAGCCGCTGGCGCCTCACGCACCGCCTCCGGCCGACCAGCTGGCCAGCAGCATGGCCAGCGGCAACGTGGGCAGCAGCGCGTCGATGCGGTCCAGCACGCCGCCATGACCGGGCAGCAACTGGCTGGAGTCCTTCATGCCGGCGCTGCGCTTGACCAGCGATTCGAACAGATCGCCCACCACGCTCATGGCGCACAGAAACAGCACGCCCGCCACCAGCAGCGCCGGTCCAGCCTGGTGCAGGCGGGTGTAGATACTGGCTGCACCCGGCGGCTGCGTGCGATCCAGCCACAACCACAGCACGGCCAGCGCCAGCACCCCCAGCATGCCGCCCCACACGCCTTCCCAGCTCTTGCCCGGGCTGATCGTGGGCGCCAGCTTGTTGCCGCCGGTCAGCCGCCCGCCCAGCGCCCGGCCGGCAAAGTAGGCAAACACGTCGGCCACCCACACCAGCACCATGGCCGACAGCAAAAAATTGACACCGATGCGCCGCGCCTGCGCCATGGCCAGCCAGGCCACGCTCAGGAGCGCCAGACCCAGGGCCCAGCGCAGCGCCGCTGGCACCCGCGCCCAGCCGGCGACGCCGCGCCCCAGCACCCAGGCGCCACCCAGCACCCAGGCCAGAGCGGCCGCCAGCCACAGGCCGGGCAGCGGGCGCTCGACCGCGCCCAGCGCCCACAGCCCCAGGCACAGCGCCGCGCACAGCGCGCCGGTGGCCAGCGCACCGGCGCCGGCCACGCCATTCAGGCGCGCCCATTCCCAGGCCGCCGCAGCGATGAACAGCAGACTCAGCGCGATGAAGGGCGTGGCCGACGGCGCAAACAGCGCCGGCAGCAGGACGGCCAGCAGCACCAGCGCGGTGATGACACGTTGTCCCAGCATGGTCGGCCCCTGGTCAACCGGCCGCGCCGGCCTGGGCCAGCTGTTCCGAGGTGCGCCCGAAGCGCCGTTCGCGCCCGGCGTAGGCGGCCAGCGCCGCATCCAGCGCGGCGGCGTCGAAATCCGGCCACAGGCAGTCGGTGAAATACAGCTCGCTGTACGCGCACTGCCACAGCAGGAAGTTGCTGATGCGCTGCTCGCCGCCGGTACGGATCAGCAGATCGGGGTCGGGCACATGGGCCAGGGCCATGGCGCCGGCCAGCGTGGCCTCGGTGATCGGCGCACCGCGCTCGGCCAGTCGGGCGGCGGCCTGCACGATGTCCCAGCGGCCGCCATAGTTGAAGCACACATTCAGCACCATGCCGGCGTTGCCGGTGGTGTCGGCCTCGGCCTGTGCCAGGGCGTGCCGCATGCCCTCGGACAACGCCTGCCGCTCGCCCACGAAATGCAGTCGGATGCCGGCGCGCTGCAACTGCGGCACCTCGCGCGTCAGCGCCTTGCCCAGCAGTTCCATCAGGCCACTGACCTCGTCCTGCGGCCGGCTCCAGTTTTCGGAGGAGAAGGCAAACACCGTCAGCACCTGTACGCCGCGCTCGGCGCAGGCACGGATGCAGCGGCGCAGGGCGTCGACCCCCTGCCGATGACCGGCGATGCGCGGCAACAGGCGCCGCCGCGCCCAGCGGCCATTGCCATCCATCACGATGGCGATGTGTCGCGGCAGCTCGTGGGAAGTGGAAGCGTTTGCCATGTGCGCGGAACCGGTCCAGGGGGCTGCGAGGCCGGCCCGCCCATGGGCCGCGGAGCAGGCCAGTACGCCCTGTCCGAGCCTCCCGGTCGCCCGCAGCGCCCCTGAGCGGATGGCGCTGCCGGCGAGCGCCGGAGGTCAGACTTCCATGATGTCCTTTTCCTTGGCCGCCACCAGGGCGTCGATGTCGGCCACGTGCCGGTCAGTGACTTTCTGGATATCGGCCTCGGAGCGTTTTTGCTCGTCCTCGGTGGCTTCCTTGTCCTTGACCAGCTTCTTGATGGCGTCGTTGGCGTCGCGGCGCAGGTTGCGGATGGCGATCTTGGCCTGCTCGCCCTCGTGCCGCACGATCTTGGTCATCTCGCGCCGGCGTTCCTCGCTCATGGGCGGCATCGGCACGCGGATCAGGTCGCCCATGCTGGCCGGGTTCAGGCCCAGGTCGCTTTCGCGGATGGCCTTCTCGATCTTGGCACCCATGCCCTTTTCCCACGGCTGCACGCTGATGGTGCGCGCATCCAGCAGCGACACGTTGGCCACCTGCGACAGTGGCACGTGGTTGCCGTAGTACTCGACATGGATGGTGTCCAGCAGCGCCGGGTTGGCGCGGCCGGTGCGGATCTTGGTCAGGTTGTTCTTGAAGGCGGCGATGGACTGGTCCATCTTGCCTTCGGTGTGCTTCTTGATGTCTGCAATGCTCATGTCCATGCTCCTTCGGTGGCGGCCCCGGCTCAGACGTGCACCAGGGTGCCTTCGTCGGCACCCAGCACCACGCTCCTGAGCGCGCCGGGCTTGAAGATCGAAAACACCTTGATGGGCAGCTTCTGGTCGCGGCACAGGGCGAACGCGGTGGCGTCCATGATGCCCAGGTTGCGGCTCATGGCCTCGTCGAAGCTCAGGCGGGCGTAGCGCGTGGCCTTGGGATCCTTGTTGGGGTCGGCGGTGTAGACGCCATCCACCTTGGTCGCCTTGAGCACCAGTTCGGCGCCGATCTCGGCACCGCGCAGGGCGGCGGCGGTGTCGGTGGTGAAGAACGGGTTGCCAGTGCCGGCGGCAAACACCACCACCTTGCCTTCTTCGAGGTACTGCAGCGCCTTGGGCCGCACGTAGGGTTCGACCACCTGCTCGATGGCGATCGCCGACATCACGCGCGCCGTCAGGCCGTGCTTGTTCATGGCATCGGCCAGCGCCAGCGCGTTCATCACCGTGGCCAGCATGCCCATGTAGTCGGCGGTGGCGCGGTCCATGCCCACCGAGCCGCCGGCGACGCCGCGAAAGATGTTGCCGCCGCCGATCACCACCGCCACCTGCACGCCCATGCGCGTCACCTCGGCGATCTCGCCGACGATGCGCTCGATGGTGGCGCGGTTGATGCCGAACGCATCGTCGCCCATCAGGGCTTCGCCGGAGAGCTTGAGCAGGATGCGACGATGGGCAGGCTTGGCTTTGGTCATGGGCGGGGTTTGGGGGCGGCGGCTGGCGGTCGAGTTTAGCGGCTGATCGGCGGCGGCGTCCGGTGCGGCGGGTACACAAAAAAGGCGCGCCGCCTGCGCGACGCGCCCGTGGCATGGCGCGGCCGATCAGGCCTTGCCCTGCGCGGCGGCCACCTGCGCGGCCACCTCGGCGGCGAAGTCGTCCTGCTTCTTCTCGATGCCCTCGCCCACCACGTACAGCGTGAAGCCGCTGACCTGGGTGGCTTTTTCCTTCAGCATCTGCTCGACGCTCTGCTTGTCGTTCTTCACGAACGGCTGGTTGAACAGCGAGACTTCCTTGAGGAATTTCTGCACCGAACCTTCGACCATCTTGGCGGCGATGTCGGCCGGCTTGCCGGACTCGGCGGCCTTGGCAGCGGCCACGCTGCGCTCGGTTTCGACCAGATCGGCCGGCACCTCGGCGGCGGTGAGCGCCTTGGGCTTCATGGCGGCCACGTGCATGGCGACGTCGCGCGCGGCCACTTCATCGCCCTGGAACTCCACCAGCACGCCAATGCGCGTGCCGTGCAGGTAGCTGGTCAGCTGGGCGCCGCCGGCCTTGCGCACGAAGCGGCGGAAGCTCATGTTCTCGCCGATCTTGCCGATCAGGCCCTTGCGCACGTCTTCCAGCGTGGGGCCATAGCCGTCCTGCTCGTAGGCCAGTGCGCCCAGGGCGGTCACGTCGGCCGGGTTGTGCTCGGCCACCAGCCTGGCAGCGGCCTGGGCCATGGCGATGAACATGTCGTTCTTGGTGACGAAGTCGGTTTCGCAGTTGACCTCGATCATGGCGCCGGTGGTGCCGGCAATGTGCGCGGCGATCACGCCTTCGGCCGTGACGCGGCTGGCGGCCTTGCCGGCCTTGGTGCCCAGCTTGACGCGCAGCAGCTCCTCGGCCTTGGCCATGTCGCCATCGGCCTCGGTCAGGGCCTTCTTGCACTCCATCATGGGGGCGTCGGTCTTGGCGCGCAGTTCGGCGACCATGCTTGCGGTAATTGCTGCCATGTGTGATTACTCCAGATGTCGGTGGGGCGGCCCGCACGGGCGGGCGCCACCCCGGGAAACGAAACATTGAAAAAGGGGCCTGTGCGCCCCTTTGCCAGCGGTCGCCAGGCGGGCGACGCAGGTGGACGATCAGGCGGCGCCGTCGTCCTCGACTTCGACGAACTCGTCCTCGCCTTCGGCCTGCACGGCCTTGACCACGTCATTGACGGCGTTGGCCTTGCCTTCCAGCACGGCGTCGGCCAGCGCACGGGCGTACAGCGTGACGGCACGCGCGGAGTCGTCGTTGCCCGGAATCACGTAGTCGATACCGTCCGGGTTGTGGTTGGAGTCGACCACGCCGATCAGCGGCACGCCCAGCTTCTTGGCTTCCGAGACGGCGATTTTGTGGTAGCCGACGTCGATCACGAAGATGGCGTCCGGCAGCGCGCCCATGTCCTGGATGCCGCCGATGTCGCGTTCGAGCTTTTCCATCTCGCGCGTGAACATCAGCTGCTCCTTCTTGCTCATGCTGTCCAGACCGGCTTCCTGCTGGGCCTGCATGTCCTTGAGGCGCTTGATGGAGGTCTTGACGGTCTTGAAGTTGGTCAGCATGCCGCCCAGCCAGCGCTGCTCGACGTAGGGCATGCCGCAGCGGCGGGCTTCCTCGGCGACGATCTCACGCGCCTGGCGCTTGGTGCCGACGAACAGGATGGTGCCGCGGTTGGCCGCCAGCTGGCGCGCGAATTTCTGCGCTTCCTGGAGCATCGGCAGCGATTTCTCCAGGTTGATGATGTGGATCTTGTTGCGATGGCCGAAGATGAAAGGGGCCATCTTGGGGTTCCAGAAGCGCGTCTGGTGGCCAAAGTGCACACCGGCTTCCAGCATCTGACGCATGGTCACGGACATGGAAATTACCTTCTCAAGGTTGGGTCTGAAATCCAGCCCCCTCAATCACCGGCCGGGCCGTTGAAACGGCCGGCAGCGACACCTCGTCGGAGCTGGTTTGGGATTGGTCCTGCACCGCAGCTCGCCCAAAAGGCGAGCGAAACGCGCGGTGCAAAACCATCAAATTATAGCCCGGGCGAGGCCGCCGCGCCGAGGCTGGCGGGCAGTGTGTGCCGTCCGGGGTCCGCTGCGCCCGTAGAATCCGCAGCGCCTTGCGTCCCTGCCCGTCCCCATCTCCATGAACATCGCCATCCTCGGCGCCGGCATCGTCGGCGTGACCACGGCCTATGAACTGGCCGCCGATGGCCACCAGGTGACGGTGTTCGAGCGCCACGCCAGCGTCGCCGAGGCGGCCAGCTTCGCCAACGCCGGGGTGGTGGCACCGGGCTACGTCACGCCATGGGCGGCGCCGGGCATGCCGCTGAAGGTGCTGCGCTACCTGCTGGCGCACCACGCGCCGGTGCGGCTGCGCCGGCCACTGGCGCTGGCCGACATCGCCTGGATGCGCCACTGGCTGGCCGCCTGCGAAGGCACCGCCTACGCCCGCAACCGAGCGCGCATGCAGCGGCTGGCGTTCTACAGCCGCCACCGGCTGCACCGGCTGGCCGATGCGATGGCCTACGACTTCGACCGCAGCAGTGGCTACATGGTGCTGCTGCGCGCCGAGCGCGACCGGCGCCTGGCGCAGCCCGGGCTGGCCCTGCTGCGCGAGCTGGGCGTGCCGTTCGACGAGCTCGACGCCGACGCGGCACGCCGCATCGAGCCGGCCCTGCATCCGCACACCGCGCTGGCCGGCGCCATCCACCTGCCGCAGGACGAGGTGGGCAATTGCCGCCAGTTCGCCATCATCCTGCGTGACGCGGCCGAACAGCTGGGCGCGCGCTTTGCCTTCAACACCACGGTGACCGCGATCGACAAGACGCAACCAGCGACGTTCCATGTGGCGCACAGCGCCGTGCCGCTACGCTTCGACGCCCTCGTGCTGTGCGCCGGCGTCGGCTCGGCCGAACTGCTGCGGCCACTGGGCCTGCGCCTGCCGCTGCGCCCGGTGTACGGCTATTCGGTCAGCGCCCCGGTGCCCGAACCCGCGCGGGCGCCGCGCAGCGGCGTGATGGACGAACGCTACAAGGTCGCCATCACACGCATGGGCCAGCGCGTGCGCGTGGCCGGTTCGGCCGAAATCGGCGGACGGCCGGACGACGTCCACCACGCCGCCTTGCAGACGCTGTACAAGGTGCTGACCGACTGGTTCCCAGGTGCCGCGCGGCTGTCCAGCGGCGTGCAAGTATGGAAGGGTGCGCGCCCCATGCTGCCCGACGGTCCGCCGGTGATCGGCGCCAGTGGCGTGCCAGGTCTGTGGCTGAACCTGGGCCATGGCTCCAGCGGCTGGGCGCTGTCCTGCGGCTCGGCGCGCGTGCTGGCCGACCAGATCGCCGGCCGCGTGCCCGACATCGACACCGAAGGCCTGGACGTGCAGCGCTGGCTGCGTTGACGGTGGCGGGCGGCACCGGAGCCACATAATGCCCCATGCCCGACCTGCTGCCCTTCGATCGCCCCGCCCCGCTGTTCGACCTGGCCGCCACCCGACGCATCGAAGCCACGGCGCAAGCCGCGCTGCCGCCGCATACCCTGATGCAGCGCGCCGGCCTGGCCACGGCACGGCTGGCGCTGGCACTGGCGCCGCACGCGCGCACGGTGTGGGTCGCCTGCGGCCCGGGCAACAACGGCGGCGACGGCCTGGAAGCCGCCATGCACCTGCAGGGCTGGGGCCTGCACCCGGCGGTCACCTGGCTGGGCGACGAAGCCCATCTGCCGGCCGATGCGCGCGCCTCGCTGCAGCGCGCGCGCGCCGCCGGCGTTGGCTTCGCCGATGCGCCGCCACCCCTGGGACCGCACGACCTGGCGATCGACGCCCTGCTGGGCATCGGCGCCACACGCGCGCCGAGCGGGCGCATGGCCGACTGGCTGCGGCAACTGCGCCACGGCCCGGCCACCCTGCTGGCGCTCGACGTGCCCAGCGGGCTGGACGCCGACACCGGCTGCCTGCATGACTCGGATGCTACTCATTCGATAGCTGTCGGCGCTTCATCCGCCTGCGCTGGAGGCCGATTTGATACACAACCGCCGCACGGTGCGCGGCACACGCTCAGCCTGCTGACGCGCAAGCCCGGTCTGTTCACCGCCCAGGGCCGCGACGCCTGCGGCACGCTGTGGTTCGACGATCTCGGCGTCGATCCAGGCGAGGTCGCGCCCACCGCCTGGCTGAACGCCCCGCCGGCGCTGGCACCGCGTCCGCACGACAGCCACAAGGGCCGCTTTGGCGATGTGGCGGTGATCGGCGGCGCCAGCGACACCGCGCAGGGCACGGCCATGACCGGCGCGGCGCTGCTGGCGGCGGCGGCCGCGCTGCATGCCGGTGCCGGCCGGGTGTACGTCGGCCCGCTGGGAGCGACGGCGCCGACCTTCGATCCGGTGCGGCCGGAGCTGATGTTCCGCCCCCCCGACCGCCTGCCGCTGGCGCAGCTGACCGTGGTGTGCGGCTGCGGCGGCGGCGACGCGGTGCGCGCCGTGCTGCCCGCCGTGCTGGCGCAGGCGCCGAGGCTGGTGCTGGACGCCGACGCGCTGAACGCCATCGCGCAGGACGCGGCATTGCAGCAGGCGCTGGCCGCGCGCGCCGGGCGTGGTCAGTCCAGCGTGCTCACACCGCACCCGCTGGAGGCGGCGCGCCTGCTGGGCGGCGACGTGCGTCAGGTCCAGGCCGACCGCCTGCGCGCTGCGCAGGCCCTGGCCGGGCGCCTGGAATCCACCGTGGTGCTCAAAGGCTCGGGCAGCGTCATCGCCGCGCCGGGCCAGACGCCGCGCCTGAACGCCACCGGCAACGCCCGCCTGGCCACGCCTGGCTCGGGCGACGTGCTGGCCGGACTGATCGGCGCGCGGCTGGCGGGCGGCCGGCCGGCGCTGGAGGCCGCCTGCGACGCCGTCCACCAGCATGGCGCGCTGGCCGACGCCTGGCCCGCGCACACCGCCCTCACCGCCGGCGCGCTGGCGCAGCGCCTGACGCCGGCGTGACCGCCGCCCCCCCACCCGGACACCGACCATGCGCATCCTGCTCGCCGAAGACGAACCCGAGCTGGCAAGCTGGCTGGCGCGTGCGCTGGAGCGTGGTGGCCTGCTGGCCGACTGGGTGAGCGATGGCCGCGACGTGCTGCCCAGCCTGGCGGCACGCCGCTACGACGCGCTGGTGCTCGATCTGGGCCTGCCCGGGCTGGACGGGCACCAGGTGCTGGCCGCCCTGCGCGCCACCGACCAGCGCCTGCCGGTGCTGATCCTGACGGCACGCGACTCGCTGATCGAGCGCGTCGGCACGCTCAACCAGGGCGCCGACGACTTCCTGGCCAAGCCGTTCGACCTGGCGGAGCTGGAAGCGCGCCTGCACGCGCTGATCCGCCGTGCGCGCGGCAGCGCCCACTGGCGCCAGAGCTGCGGCCCACTGGCCTGGGACGCCACCACCCGCGGCTTCACCCTGAACGAGGCGCCGCTGACGCTGACGCCGCGCGAGCACGCCGTGCTGCGCGTGCTGATCCAGCACGTGGGCGAGCCGCTGTCGAAGGCGGAAATCCTCGACCGCGTGGTGTCGGACGAGCGCGACGTCAACCCCGAGGCGATCGAGGTGCTGGTGCACCGCCTGCGCAAGCGCCTGGCGGGCAGCCAGGTGCGCATCGGCACCCTGCGCGGGCTGGGCTACGTGCTGGAGCATGGCGCATGAGGCTCGGCTGGCTGCGCGCCAGCCTGCGCCGAGCGCTGGCGCTGGTGCTGGCGGCCGGCATGTTGCTGGCCTCGGGCGTGGGCCTGTGGGGCGCCTGGCGCAGCGCCGCCGGCGCCGCCAACGCCGCCTACGACCGCTCGCTGGCCGGTGCCATCAAGGCCATCGACGCCAACATCACCACCGCCGGCGGTGGCCTGGGGGTGGAGCTGCCCTACACCCTGCTGGAGTTCTTCCAGCTCACCGCCGGCGGTCAGGTGTTCTTCCGTGTCGCCACCGAAGACGGGCTGGTCGAGATCGGCAACACCGACCTGCCGCCGCCGGACACCGGTCTGATCAACGGCCGGCCGCGCTTTCGTGACGCGCTCTACCACGGCCAGCCGGTGCGGCTGGGCTCGTACACGCGGGTGCTCGATCCGCCCCCGGCCGGTCACACCGGGCGACCGCGCGTGGTGATCCAGGTGGCCGAGACCCTGACGTCGCGCCAGGAGTTCACGCGCGCGCTGCTGCTCGAAGCGGTGGCGCGCAACGCGCTGCTGGTGACGCTGGCGCTGCTGCTGATGGCCTGGGCCACCGGCTGGGCGCTGCGCCCGCTGGCGCGGGTGTCGCGCGAGGTGCAGGCGCGCCCGCCCGACGACCTGACGCCGCTGCCGCTGGCGGACGTGCCGGCCGAAGCGCGTCCGCTGGTGGAAGCCATGAACCACCATATGGCACGCCATCGACAGGCCAGCGAGGCGCGCCGACGCTTCGTCGACGACGCCTCGCACCAGCTGCGCACGCCGCTGACGACGCTGTCGACGCAGCTCGCCTACGCGCTGCGCGAAGCGCCACCCGGCCCCCTGCGCGAAGCCCTGACGGCAATGCGCGCGCAGCTCGACGGTGCCACCCGGCAGGTCAACCAGATGCTGGCGCTGGCGCGCGCCGATGCGGCCGAGCCGCGCGCCGAAGTGGTCGACCTGGTGGCGCTGGCGCGCGAGCTGACGCGCCATGGCTGGCCGCGGGCACGCGAGGCTGGCATCGACCTCGGCTTCGAAAGCCAAGCCGAGCAGCTGCCGGCGTCAGTACAGCCCATACTGCTGCAGGAAGCGCTGGGCAACCTGCTGCACAACGCGCTGCGCTACTGCCCGGCCGGCAGCCGCGTCACGGTGCGGGTGGCGCAGGAGGGCGGACAGGCGCGCCTCACCGTGCTGGACGACGGCCCCGGCCTGGCACCCGATGAACTGGCGCGCGCGGGCGAGCGCTTCTTTCGCGGCCGCCAGGCAGCGGCCGGCGGCACCGGCCTGGGTCTGGCCATTGCCCGCGCCGTGGCCGAGCGCCATGGCGGCACCCTCTCGCTGCAGACCGGAGCGGGTGGTTGCGGGCTGGCGGTCAGCCTGCTCCTGCCCCTCCGGGAGTTGCCCACATCCCCGGGTTTTCCCCAGGTGGAGACGGCCCCATTGAAAGCCGATTGAAAGTCGGCAGGCGCTAGAGTGACCTGTACGGGGCGCCGCGCCGTCGGCTCCCGACCCGATCCGTCACCACGTTCAGGAGACTGCGCCATGAAATTTCGACTCCCCCTTGCCGCCCTCACCCTGGCCTGCGGCCTTGGCCTGGCCCACGCCGGCCCGCTGGACAAGACCGAATGCATCGCCCCGGCCAAGCCCGGCGGCGGCTTCGATCTGACCTGCAAGCTGGCCCAGTCCAGCCTGCTCAACGGCAAGTACATCAGCGACCCGATGCGCGTGACCTACATGCCGGGCGGCATCGGCGCCGTGGCCTACAACGCCGTGGTGGCCCAGCGCCCGGCCGAAGGCAACACCATCGTCGCCTTCTCGGGCGGCTCGCTGCTCAACCTGGCGCAGGGCAAGTTCGGCCGCTACGGCGAAAACGACGTGCGCTGGCTGGCCGCCGTCGGCACCGATTACGGCGCCGTCATCGTGGCCGAGGCGTCGCCCTTCAAGACGCTCAACGATCTGGTGGCCGCCATCAAGGCCGACCCGACCAAGGTGGTGTTCGGCGCCGGCGGCACGGTGGGCAGCCAGGACTGGATGAAGGCCGCGCTGACCGCCAAGGCCGCCGGCCTGGACCCGCGCAAAATGCGCTTCGTGGCCTTCGAGGGCGGCGGCGAAGCCTCCACCGCCCTGCAGGGTGGCCACGTGCAGGTGTACTCGGGCGACGCCTCCGAGGCCGAAGAACAGATCAAGGCCGGCGCCAAGATCCGCGTGCTGGCGGTGATGGCCGACAAGCGCCTGGAAGGCGGCCTGGCCAAGGTGCCCACCGCCAAGGAGCAAGGACTGGATGTGGAATGGCCCATCATCCGCGGCTACTACATGGGCCCGAAGGTGAGCGATGCCGACTTCAAGGTCTGGACCGACACCTTCAGCAAGATGATGGCCACGCCCGAATTCGCCAAGGCACGCGCCGAGCGCAGCCTCTACCCGTTCGCCAAGACCGGCGCGGACCTGGACGCCTACGTCAAGCAGCGCGTGGCCGACTACCGCAAGCTGGCGGCCGAATTCGGCCTGAACGTCACCAAATGAGGCGGCGCGCCGCGCCGGGACGCCGGCCGGCGCATCCACCGGAGGAGCATCAACCATGAGCGACCGCATTCTGGGCGTCGCCTGCGTCGTGGTGGCGGCCGGCATGGCCTGGGCCGCCAAGGACTACGCGGCGCCGATTTCCTACGAGCCGGTTGGCCCGCGTGCGTTCCCGCTGCTGCTGGCCACCCTGATGGCCGCCGGCGGCCTGTGGCTGATCGTGCGGCCCAACCTGCGCGGCAACTGGCTGCGCCAGGTGCCGCTGCGCTCGCTGGCGTTTGCCGTCGCCGCCGTGTTCGCCTACGCGCTGCTGTTCGAGCTGCTGGGCTTCACCCTGGCCACGGTGGTGATGGCGGTACCGGTCGGCATGGCCTTCGGTGGCAGCTGGCTGCAGGCGCTGGCCGGTGGCGCCGGCCTGGGCCTGCTGCTGTACCTGGGCTTCGACAAGCTGCTGGACGTGGTGCTGCCCACCGGGCTGCTGTCGTTCATCCTCGGGGGGCGCTGAACCATGGAAACCCTGCAATACCTGATGACCGGCTTCGGCGTCGCTCTGTCGACCACCAACCTGCTGGTGGCCGCCATCGGCGCGCTGGTGGGCACCATCGTCGGCATGCTGCCAGGGTTGGGGCCGATCAACGGCGTGGCCATCCTGATGCCGCTGGCGTTCGCGCTCAAGCTGCCGGCCGAGACGGCGCTGATCCTGCTGGCCGCGGTCTACATGGGCTGCGAGTTCGGTGGCCGCATCTCCTCCATCCTGCTGAACGTGCCGGGCGACGCCGGCGCCATCATGACGGCGCTGGACGGCTACCCCATGGCGCGCCAGGGCATGGGCGGCGTGGCGCTGTCGATTTCGGCCTGGAGCTCGTTCATCGGCTCGCTGATCGCCACCGTCGGCATCGTGATGTTCGCGCCGCTGCTGGCGCGCTGGGCACTGGCCTTCGGCCCGGCCGAGTACTTCGCCCTGATGTGCTTCGCCTTCGCCTGCATCACCGGCCTGATGGGCGACGCCCCGATGAAGGCGGCGCTGGCGGCGGTGATCGGCCTGTCGCTGGCCTGCGTCGGGCTGGACTCCAACTCCGGCGTCTACCGCTTCACCGGCGGCGACGTGCACCTGTCGGACGGCATCCAGTTCATCGTTCTGGTGATCGGCCTGTTCTCCATCAGCGAAATCCTGCTGATGCTGGAGCAGCACCACAGCACGGCCGGCATCATCAAGGCCACCGGGCGCTCGATGTTCAACCTCAAGGAAATGGCCCACACCTGGTGGTCCACCATCCGCTCGTCGGTGGTGGGGTTCGTGGTCGGCGTGCTGCCGGGCGCCGGCGCCACCATCGCCAGCGCCATCACCTACACCATGGAAAAGCGCCTGGCCGGGCCGGACAACCGCTTCGGCGACGGCGACATCCGCGGTGTGGCGGCCCCGGAGGCGGCCAACAATGCCTCGGCGGCGGGCTCGTTCGTGCCCATGCTGACGCTGGGCGTGCCCGGCTCGGGCACTACGGCGGTGATGATGGGGGCGCTCGCGCTCTACAACATCACGCCCGGCCCGGCGCTGTTCACGCAGAACCCGACCCTGGTGTGGGGCCTGATCGCCTCGTTCTTCGTCGCCAACGTGCTGCTGCTGATCATCAACATCCCGCTGGTCGGCGTGTTCGCGCGCATGCTGCAGACGCCCAGCTGGCTGCTGGTGCCCGCCATCCTGGCGGTCAGCGCGGTGGGGGTGTACTCGGTGCACGCCACCACCTTCGATCTGGTGCTGATGTCGGTGTTCGGCGTGGTCGGCTACCTGCTGCGCAAGCAGGGCGTGCCGATGGCACCGCTGATCCTGGGTTTCGTGCTGGGCGACATGATGGAGCAGAACCTGCGCCGCGCACTGTCGATCACCGACGGCGACGTCGGCATCCTGGTGGAAAGCCCGATTTCCATCGGTCTGTGGGTGCTCAGCGGTCTGATGCTGATCGTGCCGCCGCTGTTGCGCCTGCGGGGGCGCGCCAAGGCCCGCTGAGGCCTTGAACAGCAGCAAAACTGCTTCCGTCGCCCGCCCAGTATGCGCAAGCCGCTCTCATTTTGAGAGCGGTTTTTTTCAACGCCGGCTCTTGCGGGGTTTGCCGCTGGCGGCGCCCTTCTTGGCCGCCGCCTTGCGCACGGCCGACTTCAGCGCCTGCATGGGTGAGGGCCGCGCGTTGCCGCGTTCGGCCTCGCGCTGCTGGCGCGCGGCGCGCTTGCTCGAGGCCTTGGCTGGCCGGCCGCGCTCGGCGCCTGCCACCGCGCCCTTGTCGCGGGGGACGCGCGCCAGACTTTCCTCGCCTTCACGCACCAGCCGGAAGTCGATCTTGCGCGCGTCCAGATCGACCCGGCTGACCTGCACCCGCACCCGGGTGCCGATGGCGTAACGGATGCCGGTGCGCTCGCCGCGCAGTTCCTGGCGGATCTCGTCGAAGCGGAAGTATTCCCCGCCCAGCTCGGTGATGTGCACCAGGCCTTCGACGTGCAGGTCGCTGAGGGTGACGAACAGGCCGAAGCTGGTGGCTGCGCTGACGGTGCCGGCGTATTCCTCGCCCAGGTGCTCCTTCATGTACTTGCACTTGAGCCAGGCCTCGACGTCGCGGCTGGCTTCGTCGGCACGGCGCTCGTTGGCGCTGCAATGCAGGCCCGCCGCCTCCCACGCCTGCACCTCGGGCGACAGGCGATCCGGCCTGTCACGCCGGTCCTGCGCGCGCGACAGGCTGTCCTTCTTCAGGCGCTTGCTCAGCTTTTCATGGGCTTCGCCGGGCGTGGGCAGGGTCGGCAACTGGTACTTGCGCTCGGCCAGGATGGCCTTGATGACGCGGTGCACCAGCAGATCGGGGTAGCGCCGGATCGGGCTGGTGAAATGCGTGTAGGCGGCATATGCCAGTCCGAAATGCCCGCTGTTGATGGGCGTGTAGATGGCCTGGCTCATGGAACGCAGCAGCATCATGTGGATCTGCTCGGCGTCGGCGCGCTCGGCGGTGGCGGCGGCGATGCGCTGGAATTCCTCGGGCCGCGGCTCGTCGCTGACCGACAGGCCCAGGCCCAGCGCCTTCAGGTAGGCGCGCAGGATCTCGACCTTCTCCGGCGTCGGCCCTTCGTGCACGCGGTACAGACCGGGGTGCTTGCCCAGGCCGATGAAGTCGGCGCTGCACACGTTGGCGGCCAGCATGCATTCCTCGATCAGGCGGTGCGCGTCGTTGCGCGGGCGCGGCACGATCTTTTCGATGCGGCCGGCCTCGTCGCAGACGATCTGCGTCTCCACGGTATCGAAGTCCACCGCGCCGCGCTGCTGGCGCGCCTTCAGCAAGGCGCGGTACACGTCGTGCAGGTGAATCAGGTCGCCCACGCGCTCCTGCCGCCGCGCCGCCTCGGGCCCGCGGGTGTTGGCCAGGATGGCCGCCACCTCGGTGTAGGTCAGGCGTGCATGGCTGCGAATCACCGCGGGGTAGAACTGGTAGGCGTGGATCTCGCCCTGCGCCGTCACCAGCATGTCGCACACCATGCTCAGGCGCTCCACCTCGGGGTTGAGCGAGCACAGACCGTTGCTGAGCTTTTCCGGCAGCATGGGAATGACGCGACGCGGAAAGTACACGCTGGTGGCGCGGTCGTAGGCGTCCACGTCGAGCGGCGCGCCGGTGCGCACGTAGTGGCTGACGTCGGCGATCGCCACCAGCAGGCGCCAGCCGTTGGGCCGCTTGCCGCGCCCGCGCACCACCGCCGGCTCGCAGTAGACGGCGTCGTCGAAATCACGCGCGTCTTCGCCGTCGATGGTGACCAGCGGCACATCCGTCAGGTCCACGCGGCCAGCGCGGTCGCGCGGCTGCACGCTGTCGGGCAGGGCGCGCGCCTCGCCGATGGCGGCGTCGGAGAACTCGTGCGGCACGCCGTACTTGCGCACCGCGATTTCGATCTCCATGCCGGGGTCATCGATGTCGCCCAGCACTTCCTTGACGCGCCCGACCGGCTGGCCATAGAGCGCGGGCGGCTCGGTCAGCTCGACCACCACCACCTGACCCGGCCGGGCCAGACCGATGGCGGTCTTGGGAATCAGCACGTCCTGGCCATAGCGCCGGTCTTCCGGGGCCACCAGCCAGATGCCGCCTTCCTGCAGCAGGCGACCGATGATGGGTTGCGGCGGGCGCTCGACGATTTCGAGCACGCGCCCCTCGGGGCGCCCGCGCCGGTCCTGCCGCACGATGCGCACGCGCACGCGGTCGCGGTGGAGCACCGCGCGCATCTCGTTGGGGGGCAGATAGATGTCGGCGTCGCCGTCATCGCGCAGCACGAAACCGTGCCCGTCGCGGTGGCCTTGCACCGTGCCTTCAATTTCTTCCAGCAGGCTGCTGGTGGAGTCGAGATTTTTGATATAGAATCCTAGCTTTCCTGAAATGCCCAGGTGGCGGAATTGGTAGACGCACTAGTTTCAGGTACTAGCGCTGAGAGGCGTGGAGGTTCGAGTCCTCTCCTGGGCACCAAAACAAAAGAAGATTACAGCCGCCAACACCGCTGCAATCGATGACAAGCCACCCATCGGGTGGCTTTTTTCTTGCCCGCCCGAGCCAGCTGTTGCGCGTACGCATCAGTTTTCATCCGGCTCAGAGGGGCTGGGCGATCAGGTCGTGGCCCTGGGTGTCGACCACCCGCGCCCGCGTGAACTCGCCCACCCGCAGCTGCTTGCTGATTTTTTGCGGCGGCAGCAAATGCACCATGCCGTCGATCTCGGGCGCGTCGGCGTAGCTGCGCCCCAGCCCGCCGCGCCGCCCCAGGGCCGGCGCGGCATCGATCAGCACCTGCAGGGTGTCGCCCACGCGTTCGCGCAGCTTGGCGGTGGACACGGCTTCGGCCACCGCCATGAAGCGCGCGCGGCGCTCTTCGCGCAGCTCGGGCGCCAGCATGCCGGGCAGCTGGTTGGCGGCGGCGCCTTCGACCGGTGAGTAGGCAAAGCAGCCGGCGCGGTCGATGCGCGCCTCGCGCATGAAGTCCAGCAGGTGCTGGAACTCGGCTTCGGTCTCGCCCGGAAAGCCGGCGATGAAGGTGGAGCGGATCACCAGTTCGGGACAGATCTGACGCCAGCGCGCGATGCGCTCCAGGTTCTTCTCGCCGCTGGCCGGGCGCTTCATGCGGCGCAGCACCTCGGGGTGGCTGTGCTGGAACGGCACGTCCAGGTACGGCAGCACCTTGCCTTCGGCCATCAGCGGCAGGATATCGTCCACATGGGGGTACGGGTACACGTAATGCAAGCGCACCCAGGCGCCATGCGGCGCGGCCAGCTCGCCCAACGCCTGCACCAGCTCCAGCAGGCGCGTGCGCAGCGGGCGGCCGTCCCAGAAGCCGGTGCGGTACTTCACATCCACGCCGTAGGCCGAGGTGTCCTGGCTGATGATCAGCAGCTCCTTGACGCCACCTTCGAACAGCGCGCGCGCTTCCTTCAGCACCTCGCCGATGGGGCGGCTCACCAGGTCGCCGCGCATCGAGGGGATGATGCAGAAGGTGCAGCGGTGGTTGCAGCCCTCGCTGATCTTCAGGTAGGCGTAGTGGCGTGGCGTGAGCTTCAGGCCGGCTTCGCCGAAGGCGCCGGGCACCAGGTCGAGGAAAGGATCGTGCGGCTTGGGCAGGTGCCGGTGTACGGCGTCCATCACCTCCTGGGTGGCGTGCGGGCCGGTCACGGCCAGCACCGAGGGGTGCAGGTGCTTGATCAGGTTTTCAGGCTCATTCCGGGCCCCAGCGTCCGCCCGATCAGCGCCAGCAGCTATGGTTTTTGCACCAAGGCAGCCGGTGACGATGACCTTGCCGTTGACCGTCAGGGCCTCGCCGATGGTGTCCAGGCTTTCCTTGACCGCCTCGTCGATGAACCCGCAGGTGTTGACGATGACCAGATCGGCACCTTCGAAGGTCTTGCTGGTCTGGTAGCCCTCGGCCGACAGCTGGGTCAGGATCAGCTCGGAGTCGGTCAGCGCCTTGGGGCAGCCCAGGGACACGAAGCCGATGCGCGGCGGCGTGGTGGTTTCACTCATGGGGGCGATTGTCGCAGCCCCGCGCGCCGACCGTACCGTCAACCGCTGCGCTTGATGCCGAAGGCACCCAGCATGTGCTCGGTCTGCCGGCTCATCTGCTCCTGCGCCTGCAGGAACAGGTTCTTGGACTGCTCCAGGTAGCTGCCCATCATGCCCTGCATCATGGGCGACTGCATGCGCATGAACTGCGCCCACAACTCCGGGCTGAGGCCGGCGGACTGCTCGGCCAGCCGGGACTGAATCTCCATGAAGGCCTGGATGTTCTTTTCCAGGTAGCTGCCCATGAAGCCCTGCATGGCATGACCGTAGAAGCGGATGATGTTGGCCAGCATGTTCTCGGTGAACATGGGGGCGCCGCCGGCTTCTTCTTCCAGGATGATCTGCAGCAGGATGCTGCGCGTCAGGTCGTCGCCCGTCTTGGCGTCGCGCACCACGAACGGCTGGTGCGCCATCACCAGCTCGCGCACCTGGGCCAGCGTGATGTAGGACGAGGTGGTGGTGTCGTAGAGCCGCCGGTTGGGGTATTTCTTGATCACCCGCTGCGGCGCGCCGGCCGACGCGTCGCGCGCCGGCTGGGCGGGAGTCCTGGCTTTGCTGGGGCTCATGGGTTCACGGGTCGCTGTAACTGCTGCACTGCAACATATTGTAGGGGCGGCGGCGCCACCCTGACCCAACCACCGACCCATGGCTTTCCCGCACACCGACGCTGCGCAGCGCTCGCCCTGCGGGAAGCCAGAAAAAGGCTTGCGGCGGCGTTGCGCCTCTTGCCAAGGCCGCCAGCATGGGCTGCGAGCCGCGCCTTGCCGCAAGCCTTTTTCTGGCTTCCATAGCAACGCCGCATGGCGCGGCGAGCGCGGTGCGGGTGGGTGCGCAGCGTGCTCACCCGGGAGGTGAAGGCCATCGCAGCCGCCAGACCCCGCATCGATGCGGTCTGCCCGAAGTAGACCAGCGGTCAACGGCCGCTTCCAGGTTCAACCAGCGCGGCGGCGCACACCCTGCTACCATGCGCGCCTTCGCCCGAAGGGAGTCGTCACCATGTGGAAGCTCGGTCGCCTGCTCACGCTGTTTCGCAAGGAGTTGTTGCTCGCCTGGGGCTTGCTGCGCAACCCGGGCGCGCCGCTGTCGTCCAAGCTGGTGACGCTGCTGGCACTGCTGTACGTGATCAGCCCGGTCGATCTGGTGTCCGACCTGATTCCGGTGCTGGGCTGGCTGGACGATGGCCTGGTGGCCTGGCTGCTGTGGCGGCTGGCGCTGCGCTTTGCGCCGGCCGAGCTGGTGGCCACGCTGCGCGGCAAGCTCGACGCCCGGCTGCGCCCGGCGCCGCGCTGAGGCTCAGCGCTCCTTGGTGTCGTTGAAGCGCCCGTAGCTCATCAGGCGCTCGTAGCGGCGCTCCAGCAGTTCCTTGACCTTCAGGTCGCTGACCTGGCGCCAGGCGTCGCCCAGCGCACGCTTGAGCAGCGTGCCCATGTGGCGCGGGTCGCGGTGCGCGCCGCCGACCGGCTCGCTGACGATCTTGTCGACCATGCCCAGCGCCTTCAGCCGGTGCGCGGTGATGCCCAGCGCTTCGGCGGCGTCCTGCGCCTTGTCGCTGGTCTTCCACAGGATGGAGGCACAGCCTTCGGGACTGATGACCGAATACATGGCGTACTGCAGCATCAGCACCTGATCGGCCACGGCGATGGCCAGCGCGCCGCCGGAGCCGCCTTCACCGATGATGGTGGTGATGATCGGCACCTCGAGCTGCGCCATTTCGTAGATGTTGCGACCGATGGCCTCGGACTGGCCGCGCTCTTCGGCGTCGATGCCGGGAAAGGCGCCGGGCGTGTCGACGAAGGTGAACACCGGCAGCCTGAATTTTTCGGCCGTCTTCATCAGCCGCAGCGCCTTGCGGTAGCCCTCGGGCCGGGTCATGCCGAAGTTGCGCGCGGCGCGCTCCTTGGTGTCGCGCCCCTTCTGGTGACCCAGCACCATGCAGGCGTTGCCGTTGAAGCGCGCCAGGCCGCCGACGATGCTCTGGTCGTCGGCGTAGTGGCGGTCGCCGTGCAGTTCGACGAAATCGGTGAAGCACTCGCGCACGTAGTCCAGCGTGTACGGCCGCTCGGGGTGACGCGCGATCTTGGTGATCTGCCAGGGCGTCAGGTCGGCATAGATGTCCTTGGTGAGCTGGCGGCTCTTCTTGTCGAGCTGGTCGATTTCTTCCGAGATGTCGACCGCGCTCTCGCTCTGCACGTAGCGCAGCTCTTCGATCTTGTTTTCAAGCTCCGCGATGGGCTGCTCGAAATCAAGAAATGTCCGTTTGGCCAAGTTCGGCTCCTTGGTGTCGCAACAGCTGCCGATGTTACCGGATGCGATCGCCTCAGTAGGCGACCGGCACCGGATCCTGCGAGCGCCACATGTACCAGGTGGCCACGCTGCGCCAGGGCGCCCAGGCCTGCGCCACCTCGCGCGCTTCGCTGCGGCTGACCGGCTCGCCGGAGAAGTAGTTGACGCTGATGCCGCGGATCAGACCAACGTCGTCCAGCGGCAGCACATCGGGGCGCAGCAGATGGAACATCAGGAACATCTCGGCGGTCCAGCGGCCGATGCCGCGGATGGCCACCAGCTCGGCGATGATGGCCTCGTCGTCCATCGCCTGCCATTGCTCGACATGGATGCGGCCGCCGTCGAAATGCAGCGCCAGATCCACCAGGTACTCGACCTTGCGCGCCGACAGGCCGGCGGCGCGCATGTCGTCCACCTTCAGCCTGAGCACCTGGGCCGGCGCCACGCGGCGCGACAGGGCCTCGAAACGGTTCCACACCGACTGCGCCGCCTTGACCGAAATCTGCTGGCCGACGATGGAGCGCGCCAGGGTGACGAAGGCATCGCCACGCGACTCCAGGCAGGCCTCGCCAAAGCGCGGGATGAGCCGCTTCATGACGCGGTCGCGCTTGCTGAGCTGCGCGCAGGCCTCGGCCCAGTAGCCCGGCGTGGCCACTTGGTTTGCTATTTTTTTTGTAGCCGCCACCGCACTACCCGCCTGCGCTGGAGGTCAGAAACATTCTGAACCCGATCACGACGCAACCTCCCAGGTGGTGCCGGCCGGCGAGTCCTTGAGCACGATGCCTTCGGCCAGCAGGGCGGCACGGATGCGGTCGGCCTCGGCAAAGTCCTTCGCCTGCTTGGCGGCCGCGCGGGCCAGGATGCGCTCGGCAATGGCGGCTTCGTCCAGCGCGCTGCCAGCCCGCAGGAAGGCCTTCGGATCGCCCTGCAGCAGACCCAGGCAGGCGCCCAGGGCCTTGAGCAGGCCGGCGTCCTCGGGCCGGCGGCTGCGGTTGACCTCGCTGGCCAGATCGAACAGCACGGCCACCGCTTCGGGCGTGCCGAAGTCCTCGTCCATGGCCGCCTTGAAGCGCGCGGCGTGGGGGTGGGCCCAGTCGATCGCCACCTCGGCGGGCGCCACCGCATCCAGCGCGGTGTACAGGCGCTTGAGGGCCGCGCGCGCATCCTGCAGGTGCACGTCGCTGTAGTTGAGCGGGCTGCGGTAGTGGGCGCGCACGATGAAGAAGCGGATGGTCTCGGCGTCGAACCGTTCCAGCACCTCGCGAATGGTGAAGAAGTTGCCCAGCGACTTGGACATCTTCTCGTTGTCGATGTTGACGAAGCCGTTGTGCATCCACAGGCGGGCCAGTGGCTGGCCGTTCGCACCTTCGCTTTGCGCGATCTCGTTTTCGTGGTGCGGGAACGTGAGGTCGGCGCCGCCGCCGTGGATGTCGAAGGTGTTGCCCAGCAGCGCGCAGCTCATGGCCGAGCACTCGATGTGCCAGCCGGGGCGGCCCAGGCCGAACGGGCTGTCCCACTTGGCGCCCTCGGGCTCGCTGGGCTTGGCGGACTTCCACAGCACGAAGTCCAGCGGGTCGTGCTTGCCCTCGCTGACGGCCACGCGCTCGCCGGCCTGCAGCTCGTCGAGCGTCTTGCCCGACAGCTTGCCGTAACCGGCGAACCGGCGCACCGCGTAGTTGACGTCGCCGCTCTCGGCCCGATAGGCCAGGCCCTTGCCTTCCAGCGTGGCGATGATGTCCAGCATCTGCGGCACGTAGTCGGTGGCGCGCGGGTCGTGCGTGGGCCGCTCGATGCCCAGGGCGTCGAAGTCGCGGTACATCTCGGCGATCATGCGGTCGGTCAGCTGGCGGATGGTTTCGCCGTTCTCCAGCGCGCGGCGGATGATCTTGTCCTCGATGTCGGTGATGTTGCGCACGAAGGTCACGCGCAGGCCGCTGGCCTTGAGCCAGCGCTGCACCACGTCGAAGGCCACGGCCGAGCGCGCATGACCGATGTGGCACAGGTCATACACCGTGATGCCGCACACGTACAGGCGCACGTGGCCGGGTTCGATGGGAGAAAAGTCCTCCAGGGCACGCGTCAGCGTGTTGTGGATGCGCAAGGTCATGGAAAAACGAGCGGGCGAAAGCGGGCGGCAGCAGGTCACATGAGCCGCAGACGCCGGTGGGCGCTGCCGCTGCACCCTCCGCGTGGCGGCGGCCCGGCTGGCCTGCTTGGCTACAATTCATTCAGTATAAGACGCGACCCGCGTGCGGGCCAGCACGCGGCGCCCCGACCGCCCAGGCTGCGCCGCCCGGCGGCCCGATTGCCCATGACGCTGCGCCCCTTCCCCTTTCTGCCGACCGCCCGCCGCGCGCTGCGCCCGCTGCTGGTGGTGCTCGCGCTGGCGCTAGGCGCCGCGGCCGCGCAGGCCGACGAATATGGCGAGGTGCAGGCGCTGCAGCGCGCCGGCCAGACCAGCGAAGCGCTGGCGCGCGCCGACCGCCACATCGCCGCCCACCCCAACGATCCGCAAATGCGCTTCGTCAAGGCCAACCTGCTGAGCGCCGGCGGCCGCGCCGGCGAGGCCGAGACCCTGCTGGTGCAGCTGACACGCGACTACCCCGAACTGCCCGAACCCTGGAACAACCTGGCCGTGCTGTACGCCGGCCGCGGCCAGCTGGACCAGGCGCAGCAGGCCCTCGAGGCCGCGCTGCGCGTCAACCCGGCCTACGCCACCGCGCTGGAAAACCTGGGCGACGTGCGCCTGCGCCAGGCCAGCGAGGTCTACCAGCGCGCACGCCAGCTCGACCCGGGCAGCGCCACGCGCCTGACACCCCGCATCGACGCCCTGCGCGGCCTGCTGGGCAGCGGCGCCACCCGTTAGTCGCTGGCGGCGGGCGATGCGGCGGAACTCGCGCACCGCTGCCGGCACCAAGCTGTTTTTTTCTGCTGTTCCTGAACCTCGGAGTCCGAACCCATGACGCTCTCCCGCCGAACCCTCGCCCGTGCCGCCGCCACGCTGACCGCGGCCGCCGCCCTGGGCACCGCCCTGCCCGCCTTCGCCGCCGACCCGCGCGTGAAGTTCGTCACCAGCGAGGGCGATTTCGTGGTCGAGCTGTACCCCGACAAGGCCCCCAAGACGGTCGCCAACTTCCTGCAGTACGTGAAGGACAAGCACTACGACGGCACCGTCTTCCACCGCGTCATCAAGGGCTTCATGGTGCAGGGCGGCGGCTTTGACAGAAACTACAAGGAAAAGGAAACCCGCGCCTCGGTGATCCACGAAGGCCGCAAGTCGCTCGCCGCCGGCCTCAGGAACGTCACCGGCACCATCGCCATGGCGCGCACCAACGACCCGCACTCGGCCAAGGCGCAATTTTTCGTCAACGTGGTCGACAACGATTTTCTCGACCCGGTGCTGATCCCCTCCGGCGACCCGGTGGCCAAGTTCGAGTACCGCGGCCAGACCTACACCAACGTGCCGCGCGCCAACCTCGAAAACCACCCTCAGCTGTTCGGCTACACCGTGTTCGGCAAGGTCGTCAGTGGCATGGACACGATCGAAAAGATCCGCAACACGCCCACCGGCAGCGGCGGCCCCTTCCCCACCGACGTGCCCCAGAAGATGGTGGTGATCGAATCGGCCCGGCAGGTCAACTGAACATTCCCCACCCTCACCACGAAAGCCCCTCTCATGAGCAACCCCCAAGTCGAACTGCACATCGCCGGCCACGGCGTCATCACGCTGGAGCTGGACCAGGCCAAGGCGCCCAAGTCGGTGGCCAACTTCCTGGCCTACGTCCGCAGCGGCCACTACGACAACACGGTGTTTCACCGCGTCATCAAGAACTTCATGATCCAGGGCGGCGGCTTCGAGCCCGGCATGAAGCAAAAGCCCACCCAGGCGCCCATCACCAACGAAGCCGACAACGGCCTGAAGAACGCCCGCTACAGCGTGGCCATGGCGCGCACCAGCGACCCGCACTCGGCCACGGCGCAGTTCTTCATCAACGTGGTGGACAACGAATTCCTGAACTTCAAGGCACCCACCGCCCAGGCCTGGGGCTACGCCGTGTTCGGCCAGGTGGTGGCGGGCCAGGACGTGGTCGACGCCATCAAGGCCGTGCCCACCACCCGCAAGGGCTACCACGACGATGTCCCGCGCGACGACGTGGTGATCGAAAAGGCCGTGGTGGTCGGCGCCTGACAACCCGCGCCCGATGACCGGCCGCCCGGCGCTGGACGAGCTGCACGCCAGCACCGACTGGCGCACGGTCGATGTCATCTCCGACCTGCACCTCAGGCCCGAAGAGCCCGCCACCTTCGACGCCTGGGCGCGCTATCTGGCCGCACCGGGCGCCGACGCGGTGTTCATTCTGGGCGATCTGTTCGAGGTCTGGGTGGGTGACGACGCGGCGCAGCCCGGCACCTTCGAAGCGCGCTGCGGGCGAGTGCTGGCGGCCTGCCCGGTGCCCGTGTTCTTCTTGCGCGGCAACCGCGACTTTCTGGTCGGCAGCGATTTTCTGGCGCGCTGCGGCGTGCGCGACCTGCCGGCCGACCCGACGCTGCTGCTGTGGGCCGGCCAGCGCGTGCTGCTCAGCCACGGCGACCTGCTGTGCACCGACGACACCGCCTACCAGCAGTTTCGCGCCCAGGTGCGCAGCGCCGACTGGCAGCGCGCCTTTGCGACGCAGCCGCTGGCGCAGCGGCAGGCGCTGGCGCGGCAGATGCGGGCGCAAAGCCAGGCCCACCAGGCCGGCCAGACCGAATACGGCCACACCGATGCCGCGCTGGCGCGCCGCTGGCTGCTGGACGCCGGCGCCACGCTGCTGATCCACGGCCACACCCACCGGCCGGCCGACCACGCGCTGGGCGCCGACGCGCAGGGCCGCGCCCTGACCCAGGTGGTGCTGAGCGACTGGCACATCGACGCCGGCGCGCGCCGCGCCCAGCTGCTGCGCCTGCACGCCGACGGGCAGCGCCAGCGCATCGACCTGTGATCTGAGCACCCATGGCAGCGCTGGCCGCCCTGACCCGCTGGCTGCGCCGCGCGCCCACGCCGATCCCGGACGCGCTGTGGCACGACACCCTGGCGCGCTACCCGTTCCTGCAGCGGCTGAGCGCCGATCAGCGCCAGCGCCTGCAGCGCCTGGCCACGCACTTCATCGCCCGCAAGCGCTTCACCGGTGCCCACGGGCTGGAAGTCACCGACGCCATGGCGGTGGCGGTGGCGGCGCAGGCCTGCCTGCCGCTGCTGCACCTGGGGCCAGCCGAGCGGCCCGAGGCGGCGCTGACGTGGTACGACGATTTCGTCACCATCGTGCTGCACCCCGACGACGCGGTGGCGCGCCGGCGCGTGATGGACGAGGCCGGCGTGGTGCACCACTACGACGAGGTGCTGGCCGGCGAGGCCATGCAGCACGGCCCGGTGATGCTCAGCTGGCCCGCCGTACAGGGCGCCGGCATGGGCCCCGGCAGCAGCGTGGTGATCCACGAGTTCGTGCACAAGATGGACATGCAGGCCGGCGGCGCCGACGGCGCGCCGCCGCTGCCGCGCGGCTTCATGGGCGCGCGCACGGCACGCCAGGCCGCCGCCCACTGGCATCGCACCTGGGCGCCGGCGTACGAGCGGTTTCGCGAGCAGGTCGCGCTGGCCGAGCGCTTCGGCGCTGCCGCGCCCTGGCTCGACGCCTACGCCGCCAGTGCGCCGGCCGAGTTCTTCGCCGTCGCCTGCGAAGCGCACTTCGTGCAGCCCGAGCGCTTTGCCCAGGACTACCCGGCCCTGAGCGCCGCCCTGCGTGCGTTCTTCAAGCAAAACAACCCGCCGGCGCAGGACTGACGTGCGCCATCAGCTATCATTACAATAGCATTCGAGCAACCCTGACGGCCGGCAAGCGCTGCCTACAATCGTGCGATTTCGCAGGAGACGACCCCCATGACCACCCCCGACACCCCGCTGGCCCTGCTCAAGGACCCCAGCCTGCTCAAGACCGACGCCCTGATCAACGGCAAATGGGTCAAGGGCAAGGCGCGTTTCGACGTCAGCGACCCGGCCACCGGCCGCAAGCTGGCCGAAGTGGCCGACCTGGGCGCGCGCGAAACCCGCAGCGCCATCCAGGCCGCCAACGCCGCCTGGCCGGCCTGGCGCGAGCTGACCGGCAAGCAGCGCCACGCCCACCTGATGGCCTGGTTCCAGCTGCTGATGCAGCACCAGGACGACCTGGCGCGCCTGATGACCGCCGAACAGGGCAAACCGCTGGCCGAAGCCAAGGGCGAAGTCGCCTATGGCGCCAGCTTCGTCGAATGGTTCGCCGAAGAAGCCAAGCGCGTGCAGGGCGAAACCCTGACCCCGTTCGACCGCAACAAGCGCCTGACCGTGATCCAGCAGCCGATCGGCGTGTGCGCCGCCATCACGCCGTGGAACTTCCCGCTCGCCATGATCACGCGCAAGGTGGCGCCGGCGCTGGCGGCCGGCTGCACGGTGGTCATCAAGCCGGCCGAATTCACCCCGCTGACCGCGCTGGCCGCGGCCGAGCTGGCCCAGCGCGCCGGCATCCCGGCCGGCGTCATCAACGTCGTCACCGGGCTGGACGCGCCGGCCATCGGTCGCGAGCTGTGCGCCAACGACATCGTGCGCCACCTGTCGTTCACCGGCTCGACCGAGGTCGGCCGCATCCTGATGGCGCAATGCGCGCCCACCGTCAAGAAGCTGGCGCTGGAGCTGGGCGGCAACGCGCCCTTCATCGTGTTCGACGACGCCGACCTCGACTCGGCGGTCGAAGGCGCGCTGGCCAGCAAATACCGCAACGCCGGCCAGACCTGCGTCTGCGCCAACCGCCTGTACGTGCAGGACGGCGTGTACGACGCCTTCGTCAGAAAGCTGGCGGCGCGCGTCAAGGCCATGAAGGTGGGCAACGGGTTCGAGGACGGCGTCACCGTCGGCCCGCTGATCGAGCCGGCCGCCCTGGCCAAGGTGGAGCAGCACGTCAAGGACGCGGTCAGGAAAGGCGGCAAGGTGCTGACCGGCGGCCGGCGCCTCTCGGGCCAGTTCTACGAGCCCACCGTGATCGCCGGCGCCACCGCCGCGATGCGGGTGGCGCGCGAAGAAACCTTTGGTCCGCTGGCGCCGGTGTTCCGCTTCCGCACCGAGCAGGAAGCCATCGACGCTGCCAACGCCACCGAATTCGGCCTGGCCAGCTACTTCTACGCCCGCGACGTCGGCCGCATCACGCGCGTGGCCGAGGGGCTGGAATACGGCATGGTGGGCATCAACACCGGCCTGATCTCGACCGAGCATGTGCCCTTCGGCGGCGTCAAGCAATCCGGCCTGGGGCGCGAAGGCTCGCGCCACGGCATGGCCGAATACCTGGAGATGAAGTACCTGTGCCTGGGCGACGTGCAGAAGTGAACCCGGCGCCGCGCCCGGCCTGGCGATGCTGACGCGCGCCCGTCTCGGCGCCGCCGCCGCCCTGCTGTGGCTGGCGCCCTGGGCGCAGGCGCAGCCGCTGTGGCTGGACGCGCTGGGCCAGCCCGGCCCCGCCGCGCGCGAGGCGATCGGCTGGCTGACGCAGGCCGAGCGCGACGGCCTGCAGCCGCACGACTACGACGCCGCGCGCTGGGCGCGCAGCATCGACCCCGGCCAGCGGCTGGCGGCGACCGAGGCCGGCGCCTGGGACGCGGCCCTGACGCAGACCCTGACGCGCTACCTGCACGAACTGCGCCACGGCCGCGTGCCCGCCGCCGCCCTGGGCGCCCGCTACGACAGCGTCGGTCAGCCCGCGCCCGACCTGGCCGAGCGCCTGCACGACGCGGTGCGCAACGGCCGGCCGGCCGAGGCCCTGGCCGCCGCCACCCCGCCCTGGCCTCAGTACCCGCTGCTGCGCACCGCCCTGGCGCAGTACCGCGCACTGGTGGACGACCCGGCCTGGCGCACCGCGCTGCCACCCCTGTCCGGCGACCGCTTGCGCCCCGGCCAGCGCTGGCCCGGGCTGGCGGCGCTGGCGGCGCGCCTGCACGCGCTGGGCGATCTGGACGCCGCCCCGGCCACCGAACCGGACACGTTCGATCCCGCGCTGCAGCACGCCGTCAAGGCCTTCCAGGAGCGCCACGGCCTGAGCGCCGACGGCGTGCTGGGCAAGGCAACGCTGGAGGCGCTGGACGTGCCACCCGCCGCCCGCGCACGCCAGATCGCGCTGGCGCTGGAGCGCCTGCGCCTGACCCCGCTGCCGGCGGCCGAGCGCTTCGTCACCGTCAACGTGCCCGAATTCATGCTGTACGCCTGGCAGCGGCAGGACCAGGCCGTGCACCAGGCCTTCGCCATGCGGGTGATCGTCGGCAAGGCGGTCGGCACGCGGACCCCGCTGTTCGACGAAGACATGCGCCGCATCGAGTTCAACCCGTACTGGAACATCCCGCCCTCCATCGCGCGCGGCGAAACCCTGCCCAAGCTGCGCGCCAACCCCGGCTACCTGGCGGCGCAGGGCATGGAGTTCGTCGGCCCCGGCGGCCAGACCAGCAGCGCCGTCACAGCCGAGCTGCTGGACGCGGTGCAGGCCGGCCAGTGGCGCCTGCGCCAGCGCCCGGGCCGGCTGAACGCGCTGGGCGACATCAAGTTCGTGCTGCCCAACGACCAGAACATCTACCTGCACCACACGCCCTCGGTCGGCCTGTTCCAGCGCGCCCGGCGCGACTTCAGCCACGGCTGCATCCGCATCGAGCAGCCGGTGGCGCTGGCGCAGTGGGTGCTGGCGGACGACCCCGACTGGAGCGAGGCGCGCATCCGCCAGACCATGGGCCAGCCGCGCACGGTCAGCGTGGCGCTGCCCACGCCGGTGCCGGTGCTGATCGTCTACCGCACGGTCAGCGTGCGCGACGGCCGGGTGCACTTTGCGCCCGACCTGTACCGTCAGGACGCGCTGCTGGAGCGCGCGCTGGCGCAGCGACCGCACCCCGCCCGCAGCCCGGGTCCCGTGCGCGGCGCGTCTTAGAATGCTTTGGTTTGCAACGATTCAGGAATCCGTCGCATGAACAATCCTCATCGTCGCCACTTTCTGGGCCGCAGCCTGGGCGCCGCCCAGCTGGCCGTGGCCAGCGTGCTGCTGCCGGCCGGCGGCCGGGCGCTGGCCAGCGCCCCCGACACCCTGACGCCGGCGCGCCGCCTGGCGTTCAACCACCTGCACACGCAGGAGCGCACGGCGCTGGTCTATGCGGTGGGCGAGGCCTTCGTGCCCAGCGCGCTGGACCACCTGAACCACTTCCTGCGCGACCACTACAGCGGCGACGTCGGCGTGATCGACCCCGAGCTGTTTCACCTGCTGCACCGCGTGCGGCGCGAGCTGGAAAGCGAGCAGCCCTTCCACGTCATTTCCGGCTACCGCAGCCCGCACACCAACGAAACCCTGCGCACCACGCGCGGCGGCGGCGTGGCCCGGCGCAGCCTGCACATGGACGGCAAGGCCATCGACGTGCGCCTGCCAGGCGTGGCGCTGGCCGATCTGCGCGACGCCGCCCTGTCGCTCAAGGCCGGCGGCGTGGGTTTCTACCCGCGCGAGAACTTCGTGCACATCGACACCGGGCGCGTGCGCAGCTGGTAGGGCCCGTCCAGCCGCCGCAGCATGCCGCGTGCCGCCCGCACGCCGCTGGCCATGGCCGCGGTCAGCAGGTAGCCGCCGGTGGGCGCTTCCCAATCCAGCATTTCGCCGGCGCAGAACAGCCCGGGGGCGCAGCGCAACTCCAGCTCCTCGGTCAGCGACTCCAGTCGCACGCCACCGGCGCTGCTGATGGCTTCGGGCAGCGGACGCGGCGCCGTCAGCGTGACCGGCAGCGCCTTGATGGCGGCCGCCAGCGCCGCCGCATCGCGCAGTTGCTCGGGCGTCAGCAGCTCGTTGAGCAGCGCCATCTTCACCCCCGCCAGGCCCAGGCGGCTGCTGAGGTGCGACGACAGGCTGCGGCTGCCGCGCGGGTGCGCCACCGCCGCCCGCACCTGCGCCGGCGTGTGGCCGGGCAGCAGGTCGAGCGCGAAGCTGGCCTGCCCGGCGCGCGCGATCTCGTCGCGCAGCAGGTGGCCGCAGGCGTAGATCAGGCTGCCTTCGACGCCGCTGGCCGTCACCACGAACTCGCCCGGGCGCGCGAAGTGCCGGCCGGCGCCGTCGGTGAAGGTCAGCGCCACGCTCTTGAGCGGCTGGCCGGCAAAGCGCTCGGCAAAGAACGGCGTCCAGCCCCTGCCCGCGCGGCCGGCGGCGTCGAAGCCGCAGTTGGCCGGCGCCAGCGGCGCCAGCTCGGCCCCGACCTGCGCCAGCCAGGGCACCCAGGCGCCGTCCGAGCCCAGGCGCGGCCAGCTCGCCCCGCCCAGCGCCAGCAGCGCCAGCGCCGGCGACAGGTGCCGCCGCCCGGCCGGGGTTTCAAAGATAAATCGGCCTGCAGCGCTTTTCTGGCAAGCGCCAGAAGCTATTGTTTCAGTAGCATCGGAAGCTCCCTCCCACCCCACCCAGCGGTGCCGCATGTGAAAGCGCACCGGCACCGCGCCAGGCGTCTGCGGGTGGCGCAGGCGCTGCAGCCAGGCGCGCAGCAGCGGCGCGGCCTTCATCTCGGTCGGAAACACCCGGCCCGAGCTGCCCACGAAGGTGTCGATACCCAGCCCCACCGCCCAGTCGCGCAGCGCCTGCGGGCCGAAGTCGTGCAGCCAGCCGGCCACCGCCCCGGCGCGTGCGCCGTAGCGGCCGATGAAGTCGGGCAGCGGCTCGGCATGCGTCAGGTTCAGGCCGCCCTTGCCGGCCAGCAGGAACTTGCGACCCACCGAGGGCATGGCGTCGTAGACGTCGACCGCCACACCGGCGGCCGACAGTCGCTCGGCCGCCATCAGGCCGGCGGGGCCGGCGCCGATGACCAGAACACTGAAAGTCGATTCGTGCGGCAACGCTGCGGTTGTCATGGGAATGCGGCTCGGTCGTCGTCTTCGATCACGGCCTCTGGCGTCGGCGTCGCTGTCATAGCCAGCGGCGCGCATCTTTCAGCAGCAAAAGCATCTGCTGCTCATGCAAAGGAGAGCGAACGAAGCCAAAGCGGGCGTAAAACCGTGCGGCGTCATCGTCGATGGGGTGCGTCAACAGCGCCCGGATACCGGCCTGCTCCGCCACCAGCAGCGCGCGCCGAATGGCGTCCTGCAGCAGGCCCACACCCAGGCCGCGGCCCTGCGCATGCCTGGACACAGCCAGCCGCGCCAGCAGCACGACGGGAATGGGGTATTGCTCCATTCCTTTGCGCAGGCGTTCGGGGGCGTCCAGCGTGTCGATTTGGCCCACGGTCAGACTGAAGTAACCCGCAACACGGCCAGCATCAGTCACAACAAAGGTTTTTGCGGAGCCGCTGCCCTGCGCCTGCCGCGCATGGCGGACCAGCCAGTCATCGAGCGAGGGCTTGCCGCAATCGAAGCCGTCCAGCTGATGCTCCGCCGCCAGGGGCTCGGGGCGGGTCAGGGTCAAGGCGCATCCCAAGGCGCCTGGCGCGAAAACAGCTCGCGCAAGCCCTCACTGGGCTGCTCGGGGCGGTCCAGCAAATCCATCAAGGCCTGGTACTGACTGCCGGACACCATGAACAGGCGCTGATCGAGCAAGGTCTGCTCGGCGGCCTGGCACGCGCTGTCGAGAATAAAGTCGGTCAGGGATTTGTGCGCCACCTCGGCCGCCCGCCGCAGCACCGCCTCTTGTCGCGGCGTCGCACGCAGGCCCAGCCGGGCGGTTCGGGCGGTGGAAGTCGAGGTGGTGGGCATGAGAGTAAGTGAACCAACCGTGCGTCAAACGACAGCATGTTAGCACAACAGGCAAACAAATTACGGGTGGCGCTTGGCTCATTTCTTGGTTTTCATCTCCTATTTTTATAGCAACCACAACAAGGCAGAATTGCGCAGCAAACCCGATCCCTCCAAAACCACGCTGCAAGCCATCATCCGGGGCAAGGTCGATCCCAACCGCATCATTCACACCGATGGCTGGCGTGGCTATGTTCGAGCCGTTTGTCGCGCGCCACGCTGGGGCGCACCAGTGCCGGTTTGCCTGTTGCGTCCACGCCATGCACGGCGAAGACGTTCTTGGCCAGATCGATGCCTACGGTTACGATGGTCATGGACTTGCCCTTCCACAAAACGAGTGGGTTGATGAGAGATTGGACTTCCCATCGTGGCGCTTTGTTGGCGTATCCCGCAATGGCGCGGGGCACTCGGGACGGGGAAGTCCCTTTTATTCGTTAGCCACCTAAAGGTAGCTCGTTGCACATCGCCCATAAATTTGCGTTAGCCTCGTCAACCGTTACGCTTAGAAAACTTGGATGCAATATCACCTATGAATAAGCCAAAAATCAGCGAAACCAAAACCAAGAAGAATACTGCTCCCGCAAAGACCACATCAAGTGGTGTTGCATGGCGCAAGGAATACAACAAGTACTTTGTGGCCCCGGCATCGACACCACAGGATTTTCGCGTTTTGGATGTGACAGATAGCGGGAACTTCACGCTTTCATCACATACATAAAATAGGGGCTTAGGAAGCAAACGCCTCAGAGCGGATTCTGTCTGAGCAACTGTAGCAAGGCCTTGTAGAGATCTTGATGACGATGATTGAAGCGGAACTCGGTTTCCTTCAAGTGCAGCGCGGACTTGTCCTTGCGGATACCGTGAAACTGCGCCAGGCGATGCTTGGCAAAGCTCCAAAACGACTCGATGCCGTTGACATGGTTGGCGCCACGCACGAACTCGTTGTTGCCATGATTGACGCGAAAGTGCTTTGCAAGGCCGATGTCCACCAGTCCGTCATAGCCACGCCAGCCATCGGTGTGAATGATGCTGTTGGGATCGACTTTGCCGCGGATGATGGCTTGCAGCGTGGCCTTGGAGGCGTCGGGGACGATTTCGGTGTAGACGCAGTCATCGCGCTTGAGCAGACCAAAGACAATGGTTTTGCTGCCAGCACCTCGGCCACGTTTGCCTCGAACGCGTCTGGGGCCAAAGTAGGACTCATCGGCCTCGAGTTCACCGGCAAAGGGCGAGCGGGCAGCGCAGTGCTGAGCCAGGCGCAGGCGGATGCGCTGGTAGATGTCATTGGTGCTGCGCACCGACAGGCCGCACAACCGGGCCGCATCGCTGGCGGTCAAGTCAAGGGCAAACAAGCGCAGCAGCTGACGGAACTTGGCTTCGCTGATTTTTGTGCGACGGTAGTACCTGTTTTTCCCAATCATTTCAAGAAGTTAGCATGTGCAAGACACATGTTTGCTTCTTAAGCCCCTAAAATAATATGCCAAACTGGAACTCCGTACTAAACGAAATTAATGCCGCAAAGATTGAAATTGCTAGCACCAGTGCGTTAGATCTAGTTCGGCGTAAATACATAAAGCGGTTGTCTGATTATAGTAAGCGAAATGTCATTGCTTACTACTCGGCTTGGTTGCAACGCGGCCCAAACACTCCGAACCTTTCAATCAACGACTCCGATAAGAATGCTTTCATGGCAACGGTTCATGGCATGGATCGTAATTTGGGTCTTGATCTAATTATTCATACACCTGGTGGCTCAATCGCTGCGGCTGAATCAATCGTTGATTATCTACGCAGAATGTTCGGAACAGATGTTCGGGCAATTGTTCCACAGTTGGCTATGTCTGCAGGGACTATGATCTCCTGCGCGTGCAAAGAAATCGTGATGGGAAAGCAGTCTAATATTGGCCCCATTGACCCCCAGATGAACGGCATGCCTGCTAATGGTGTGCTCTTGGAGTTTGAGCGGGCTGCCAAGGAAGTTAGAAGTGATCCATCTCGTATTGCTGTATGGCAGCCAATCATCGGGAAATATCACCCCTCATTTTTGCAGGAATGTTCCAACGCAATCGCTTGGTCAAAAAGCGTTGTAACCGAGTGGCTTGAGTCAGGGATGTTCGGCGGTGATCCGAAAGCAAAGGCGAAAGCAAAGAAGATCGTTCGTGAGCTTTCTAACTATTCAGGCATGAAGAATCACGGCCGTCACGTCCACATCGACCAGTGCAAGAAACTTGGCCTGAAAGTGACGGATCTAGAGGCAGACCAGCAATTTCAAGATCTCGTTCTCACTGTTCATCATGCGTTCATGCAAACGCTTGGGGAGGCAGCGCATGTTACAAAGATCGTAGAAAATCACGATGGAATTGCGCTCGTCTCAAGCCACGCGTCCCCAGCCACGCGTAACGGCGGCTAACAATTTGCTCAACCGAACGCTTTCGCGCCAGTTAGCTCAAGCTACAAGGGCTTACTCACCTTCGCAAGCAATACCTCTGCTTGGGTTGATCGCGCAGCGATCAATCCAGGAACGGTTTTCTTTTTGGCCAGCAATCAGTTCCCCGCCTTGTGCGTGCAGTGCGCCAATACTTTTTGACAAACGGTGCCGACGGCGTGACTACAAACGGTTATTGACGCTGTCTTTGTCTGGCAGCAAACCCTGATGAAAGACGCGCGCCAAGGGCTCCATTCGTTAGCCGGAAATTGGGCAGTTGCTGGCTGGGGGGCACCAGAGCGATGAGGTCATTGCAAACCGCATGACAACGGAGCCGCGAAACCACGTTGAAGGCTTCCAGCATGTGCTCTGGTGACTACGCCCAAGCGGCCCCGCGCTTCACAGCAGCACCATCCCCGCGTACTTGGCAGCACCCTTGTCAAACGTCACGGTCTGGCGGCAGCCCGCATGCGCCGCCGAGCGCTCGATCAGGCAGTCAGGCCAGTCGGCCTTGCCGGCCTGGAACACGCGCAGCGCGCGAACCACCACGTCCACCCGCTCCACCACGAACTGCTTGGTACGCACCAGCGCGTCCAGGGCGCTGGCCACCTGCGCGTCGGAGAGGGCGTAGCAGGACGTCAGCACCCAGTATAGCTCGACGACGCACACCAGGGGGATGAAGCCGGGGTCGGCGGCGGTCAGCGATTCGATCAGCGCGGTGGCCTTGGCGGACTGGGCCGGTTCGTCCTGCATGATGTAGCGCACCAGCACGTTGGTGTCGAGGCCGGTCACCGCGCTCGCGCTCCCTGGGCGGCGATGGCGGCGTTCATCGCTTCGATAGAGACGGCCTTGCCAGCCTTGCCGAACATTCCCTTGAGTTCGGTCACTTCGCGCGTGACGGCAACGAATTCGTAGCGCCCCGGCGCGATGGGCACGAACTCCACCCGGTCACCCGCATCGACCTGCAGGTCGTTGCGCACACCTACGGGGATGGTGATCTGCCCTTTGGAGCTGATGGTGGCGGTGGTCATTGCGGAACGCTCCTTACCTAAAAGTAAGGCAATTATCCTGGAAACGGCAGTTGACCGCTTGTCATCTTCACGAGAGCCGCAGAAACACTGACTTTCGCTGCTTCGTTGACGCTCACCCGTGGGGTGAACGCGCTACGCGCTCGCCAGCACCGCGCTCGCCGCGCCATGCGGCGTTGCCCCTCCTTGCGCACAGTAGTGCGCCGCGTCGTCGCGTCTTGCCTGGCACGCCGATCACGGCACTGGCGAGCGCGTCCAACTGTCGTTTCTAGGATCATAGAGAACCTGGCGGACTTCAGGCTCCATCGTGCGCCGCAGCCCCTCACCCAGCCTCTCCCCAGCAAAGAAAGGCGAAGGACCCCGTTGCAGTCAGACGCCAATTTCCCCGGTCAACCGGCCATCACCCGCCCCTCCCCACTCAAAAACGCCACCCGCACCGCCTGCCCCGGGTACAGGCGCGCGACCGCAGCGCGGTAGCGAGCGAGTTGCTCTTGCAGCGCCTCGTCGCGCTCCGGGTGCGCGGCGCTCTTGTAGTCCAGCACCCACCAGGCTTCGGGGCCGTGGGGGCCGGCGCGGCGGCGCAGCAGGCGGTCGATGCGCAGGCGCTGGCCCTGGTGCACCAGCTCGACTTCGTTGAAGGCTTCGAGCACTTCGTCGACGCCCCAAGCCCAGGCGGCTTCGCCCGTCAGGATGCGGCGGGCCAGAGCCTCGGCGCGCTGGGTCTGATCGGGGCCAAGGGCCCAGCGGCGGGCGGCCTGGGCGGCGCGCTCGGGGCGCCAGCCGGCGCTGCTCTCGGCGTGCTCCAGCAGCCAGTGCATGGCCTGGCCGATGCGGGCGGCTTCGTCCTTCTCCGGCGCCTCGGTTGCTTCTGTTTCGATAGCTGCTCGCGCTGTCCAGTCAAGCGCCGGCGGCAGTTCAAGCAGGTCAAATGGGGCAGACGCGGAAGCGGGCGCGGTGGCGCTGGGCGATTCGGCCGGCGCGTCCAGCGCATCGGCCAGCGGCTGCACGCGCTGCCACCAGCTGCTGGCGGGTTTCTGATGGGGCACGAAGGACGACAGCACCAGGCGCTGGCGCGCGCGGGTCATGGCGACGTACAGCACGTGCAGTTCTTCGCGCTCGTCGGCGGCGCGCTCGGTGGTGGCCAGATCGGCCACGCCGGGCGGTGGGTGCGTGCTGCTGGCCAGAAACACCAGGCGCTCGGGCGCGCTTGCCGAGCCGGGCCAGTCCATCAGCACGGCGGGTTCGCTCTTGGGCTTGCGGGCCGAGGCGGCGTCGAGCAGCAGCACCTCATCGGCTTCCAGCCCCTTGGCGCCGTGCACGGTGAGCAGTTGCACCGCCGCGGGTGCGGCACTGCGCGGCGCATCGGGGCTGCGCCGGCGCAGGGCGCGCAGCCACTGATAGGCGGTGACAAAGCGCCCGCCCTGCACCTGCAGCGCGGCGGCCAGCAGGGCGCGCAGCTGGGCCAGCACGTGTGCGCGCTCGGGCACGGGGGCGGCGGCGGCAAAACGCGCCAGCACGTCGCGCTGGTGGTAGATGGCTTGTAGCGCGTCGTGCGGCGGCAGCGTCAGCAGCCACTGGCGGCACTGCATCAAATCGGCGTGCAGCGCCCGTCCATCAAGTGCTACAAACTCTGTTTTTGATAGCAATTCAAGCCAGCTGGGGCGCGGCTGGCCGGCGGCTTGCGCGGCCTGGGCGGCCAGCGCCAGGCGCGTGAGATCGTCGTCGCCCAGGCCGAACAGCGGCGACTTGAGGGCGCGCGCCAGCATCAGGTCGTGGCCGGGCGAGAGCAGCGCATCGACCAGCGCCAGCACGTCCAGCACGGCGGGCTGCTCGGCCAGTTTCTGCTTTTCGGGCTGCTCGCTGGGTAGGCCCAGGCGGCGCAGTTCGCGCTGCAACAGGCCCAGCGGCTCGCGGGTACGGGCCAGCACCATCAACTGCTGCGGTGGCACGCCGGCGGCGATGCGCGCGGCGATCCAGCGCGCGGCCTGCTGGCATTCAAGCTGGCGCAGGGATTCTTCGGGCTCGACGGCGGGGGTGGTCAGGCTGTCGCGCCAGGGCAGATCGGGGGCTTTGGCCGCGCTGCCCTTGGGCGATGCGGGCGGGCGCGGGATGGCCGGCAGCGCCGCCATCTGGCCGCTGTCATCGGATTGGGTGCTGTGGCGGCGAAAGCCGCTGATCTGGCCCGCGTCCTGCGCCTGCTGCATGACGGTGTTGACGGCGCCGAGCACGGCGGGGGCGTTGCGGCGCGTGTGGTCGGTGGCCAGGCGCTCGCCGCCCAGCGCCTGCACGATGAAGTCTTGCGCGGCGGCAAACACCTGCGGGTCGGCGCGGCGAAAGCGGTAGATGCTTTGCTTGGGGTCGCCCACGATGAACACGCTGGGCGCGGCCTGCCCGCCGCCGGCGCCGCCATAGCCCGACAGCCAGGCGTGCAGCGCCTGCCATTGCAGCGGGTTGGTGTCCTGAAACTCGTCGATCAGCAGGTGGCGGATGCGCGCATCCAGCCGCTGCTGCACCCAGGCCGACAGCTCGTGATTGGCCAGCAGTTGCAAGGCGGCGCGCTCGATGTCGGGTATGTCGATCCAGCCGCGTGCGCGCTTGAGCTCGGCAAAGCAGTCGATCAGCGCGCGCGTCAGGCGCACCATGCGCTGGTGGTGCTGGCGGGCATTGTGCTGCTGCTCGGCAGCCAGCAGCGCGAGCAGTTCCTCTTCGGCCTGCTGCGCGGCCGGGTATGCCTTCAGGTGCTGGGTCAGGCGGTCCTCGTCGGCCACAAAAAACGCCTTGCGCAGCCGGGCCAGGCGCGCCGCGCCATCACTCTCAAGCAAAAAGGCCTGCACCACCGCGTCGGCCGCGTTCCGGGGCGTCTTGTTTTTCTCCACCCCCAGCGCGCTGGACCAGGCATGCCAGCGCGCATGGGCCGCGTCGGTCAGCAGGTTGTCGGTCGGATCGTCAAAACCCGCAAACTGCGGATATAGGCTGGCGGCGCTGGCCACCGCCTCATCCACAGCCCCCGCCGCATCGGCCAGCGCAAATTCCACGCGCCGCGCCAGCGCGCCTTCCAGCGCCTGATGCGCGTTGTGGCGGCCCAGCTCGGCCACCAGCGCCAGGTAGTCGGCACGCAGGGCGGCGTCGCCATCGACCGCCCGCAGAAAGGGCCGCCAGACCTCGGCCACGGCGTCTTCGTCGTCTTCCAGCAGCTCGTAGCGCAGGGGCAGGCCCAGGTCATCCAGCAGCGCCAGCGGCACGCTTTGCAGCAGCGCGGCAAACCAGCTGTGAAAGGTGCGGATCTGCACCGGGCGGCCCTGGGCGAGTAGGTTTTGATACAAATTTGATAGCTGTTTGCGCTGATCTGGCAAGCGTTGGGGCTCGATTCCTCTTGCAATCAGTTCGGCGTCTAGGCGCGCCTGCCACTGCGCGGGCGACTCGTCTGCACGCGGCCGAGCAAAGTCGGCCAGCCACTGCTGCAGGCGCTCGCGCATCTCGCCTGCCGCCTTCTTGGTGAAGGTGATGGCCAGAATTTCGTGCGACGCGCTGCCCGCCAGCAGCGCGCGCAGGATGCGCGAGACCAGCACCCAGGTCTTGCCCGCGCCGGCGCAGGCCTCCACCGCCACGCTGCGGCGCGGATCGCAGGCCACCGCATAAAACTGCTCGCGCGTGCAGGGCTGGCCGTTGTGTTCGTAGGCGGGTGCGTTCATCTTGGCCTGACGGTACAAGTTGCAGACGGGATCCGGCATGCAGCGTGACCAGAGGCCGCGGAGCAGGCCATGCCAGCAGCAGCCGTGGCCGGGGTTTCCCTGGCCACTGGCTGCGCCCCCTCGAGGGGGGAGGCGCAACAGCGCGCAGCGCGTGAAGCCACGGGGGTGGGCGTCATCCCCAGAAATCCTTGCGACACAGGCCGCGCACCTCGCACCAGTCGCACACGCTGCCCTCGCCCAACGCGGGCAGGGGCGCGCCGGCGGCGATCTGCGTCATGTCGCGCTCTATGCCTTCGTACAGCTGGGCGGCGCGCTCGGCCAGATCGGGCAGTTCGTGCAGCTTGGGCTCGCCGCGTTCGGGCAGGTTGAGGTAGGCGGCGCGCGGCGCGTCCAGGCCCGACAGCAGGGCATAGAAGGGCAGCTGCGTGTCTTCGCTGCCCGCTTTGACACGGGCGCTGGTTTTTTCACCCCGCTCGGTCTTGTAGTCGATCAGCAGCGGCGCCCCGTGGGCGTCGCGGTCGATGCGGTCGATGCGCCCGCGCAGCTGTAGCGTGCCGCAGGGGCCGCTGCGCTCCACCTCGGCGGCGGCAAAGGCAAAGCCGTCGGCCTCGTGGTCGGCCAGCCAGTTCAGATAGGCATCGCGCAGCGCCGGCCAGGCGGCGGCAAAGGGCATGAATTCGCTGGGCTCGAAGGAGCCGTCCAGCGTCTGCGCCGTCACCTGCTGGGCGGCCTGCTCGATCAGCGCCACGCGGTCGGCGCCGGGGCTGGCGGCCAGCGCGGTGTGAAAGGCGGCCAGCACCGCGTGCAGCCAGATCCCCCAGTCGCGCTTGTCCACGTCCAGGTCCAGCTCGTCATCGCCCTGCAACCCCAGCTGGCGCAGCGCGAAGAAGCGGTACGGGCATTCGCGCAGCTGCTGATAGCGGCTGGCGCTGAGCGGCTGCGTGGGCAGCGGCGCGCCGCTGGGCCGCGGGCGTTCGGTGGGCGCGGCGGCCACGCTGCGGGGCGTGCGCGGATCGGGCGCATCGACCACGCCGGCCGAAGCGCCTGGATTCAGCGCGAAGTCCAGCGCCAGCACCAGCGGCGAGGCCAGCAGCGACTGGCCGCTGTCGTCGCCGTGGCGCCACAGCACGTCGAGCTGTGGCGCGCCCAGCGCCAGCACCCAGGCCGCGGCCTGTTCGCGCTGCAGATCGGCGCGGGTGGGCAGGTGCAGGGCGGCGCGCTGCGCGTCGCTCCAGGGGCCGGGCGGCTCGGGCGCGGCGGGCAGGCGCTGCTCGTCGGCGCCGGGCAGCACCACGGCGGCAAACGGGCGTGCCAGCAGCTGCGCCAGCGGCAGCACCACCACGGCGGGCGCGCCAATCTGTGGGGCACGGTAGCTGGCGGCTTCCAGCGCCTCGCTGACCCAGCGCGTGAACTCGCCCAGCCCCATGCGGCGCTGCGCCGGTGGCCAGTCGCGCCAGGCCGAGCCGTGCGCGTCGTCCAGCGCCAGCGCCTCGATCAGGGCGCTGCCAGCGGCGTCCTGCGCCAGCAGCGGCCACAGGCCGCAGCCCTGCAGCAGCGCGCGCACATCGGCCAGCCAGCGCGTCAGCGGGCGCGGCGCGGCCAGCGGCGCGCGCAGCGCCTCGATCTGCGTGGTGAGCGGCTGGCCCTGGGTGATCTGCGCGGCCTGCGCCCAGCCGCGCACGGCGCGCTGGCGCAAGGCGTGCTCCAGCGCGGCGACGGCGCCGCCGTCAAAGGCCGGCGCCAGCTTGAGCCAGTCCAGCACGGCATCGGTGCTGGCGGCCGGCGCGCAGGCGCGCAGCGCGGCCATCAGCGCGGCGCCGGCGTGGGTGGTGGACAGGCGCCAGCCGGTTTCGTCGTGCAGCGCCGCGCCCGCCTGCACGCCGCGCGCGGCCAGCAGGGCGTTGATGCGGCGCGTCAGGCCGCGGTCGGTGGCCACCAGCGCAACCGGCGTGCGGCCGGCGTGCAGGTGGCGCAGCACGCAGGCGGCGGCGCGCTCGGCCTCGTCTTCGGCGTCCAGGCAGCGGTGCAGCGCAACGGCCGCGCCCGGCGCGGGCGCGTCAAACGCCAGCAGCACGGCTTTTTCGCTCAGGTGCTCGGCCAGGTGGGTGGTCAGCGCATCGGTCTGCAGGCCCGGCACGATCACCAGCGCGTCCAGCGCGGCGGTGGTGCGCGGGGCAAACAACACGTCGCTGGCGTAGTCCGAATGCGCGGCCCAGGCGATGGCGATGTGCGCCAGCCGGCTCTCCAGCGCCAGCGGCCCGCTGGCGGCCGCCGGCAACGCGGCGCGGGCGCGCTCGGCCCAGTCGGGGCGCAGCGCCGGCGGCAGGCTGGCGGCCAGCCGGCCCAGCAGGCTGGCCTGCTCCAGCAGCGGGCCGGCCAGGGCGGTGCGCTGGCTGGCCAGGCCGGCGCCTTCCAGCAAGGTGGCGGCGGTGAGCAAATCGCGCGCGGGGTCGAACACCAGATCGTGCGGGCCGGGCACGAACAGGCCGGCACGCTCGGCCCAGCTGCGCGTGGTCTCGAAGCGCGGCGCGAAACTGTCCGGAAACTGCGCCGCCCACAGGCGCGCGGCCAGCGGCAGCAGCTGGGCATAGGGCAGCAGCACCACGCTGCGCGCCGGGTGCGCCGCCAGCTGGTGCAATTGCTGGCGCACCTCGGCCAGCAGCGCGCGCCAGGGCGCCGGCGCGGCAGCGGCGCCCAGGGGTTCATCGCCAACAGCTATGGCATTCATAGCGATCGGCGATGCCGCGCGGCAAACGGGGGCATGGGGCTTTCTGTCACAATCCGGGCTACTTTATCCGCTTGGATCACCCCGTTTCTCAAGGATGCCCGATGGCCAGTGACCTGATCAAACACGTGAGCGACAGCTCCTTCGAAGCCGACGTCCTGAAGTCCGACAAGCCGGTGCTGGTGGACTTCTGGGCCGAATGGTGCGGCCCCTGCCGCGCCATCGCCCCCACGCTGGACGAGCTGGCCGGCGCCTACGACGGCAAGCTGCAGATCGCCAAGATCAACGTCGACGACAACCGCGCCGTGCCGGCCAAGTTCGGCATCCGCGGCATTCCCACGCTGATGGTGTTCAAGAACGGCCAGCTGGCGGCCACCAAGGTGGGCGCGCTGACCAAGGCGCAACTGACGCAGTTCATCGACCAGCAACTGGCCTGAGCGGCCGTCGGCAGCCGGCGGCGCCCACGCCCCGGCCGACGGCGCGATTTTTCCTGCCATAATCCCTCCTCGAAAGCGGACCCACAGGTAAGGGTTCGCCGGTGCCCCGGTCACGGGGCGCCCGTTCCGGAGCCTCGTTTCTGCTGGCTCCGACAGCCTCCCCAGCTTCCTCGCCATTTTTCAGCCCCCCTTGGTCTGGCCGATCCACATTCCAGGATCGATGTCCACCGCAAGACGCCGATTGCCATGCACCTGAACGAACTCAAAGTACTGCACGTGTCCGAACTGCTCAAGCAGGCCGAGGCGCTGGAGATCGACAACGCCAGCCGCATGCGCAAGCAGGAGCTGATGTTCGCCATCATCAAAAAGCGCGCCAAGGGCGGCGAGCAGGTGTTTGCCGACGGCGTGCTGGAGATCCTGCCCGACGGCTTCGGCTTTCTGCGCAGCCCCGACACCAGCTACACCGCCAGCACCGACGACATCTACATCAGCCCCAGCCAGGTGCGCCGCTTCAACCTGCACACCGGCGACATGATCGAGGGCGAGGTGCGCATTCCCAAGGATGGCGAGCGCTATTTCGCCCTGACCAAGCTGGACGCCGTCAACGGCGACGCGCCCGAGAAGAACAAGCACAAGGTGATGTTCGAGAACCTCACCCCGCTGTTCCCGCGCGAGCAGATGCGGCTGGAGCGTGACAACTTCAAAGGCGACGAGAACATCACCGGCCGCATCATCGACGTCATCGCGCCCATCGGCAAGGGCCAGCGTGCGTTGATCGTGGCGCCGCCCAAGAGCGGCAAGACGGTGATGATGCAGACCATCGCGCACGCCATCAGCGCCAACTACCCGGACAGCCACATGATGGTGCTGCTGGTCGACGAACGCCCCGAGGAAGTGACCGACATGCAGCGCTCGGTCAAGGGCGAGGTGATTGCCTCCACCTTCGACGAGCCGGCGGCGCGCCACGTGCATGTGGCCGAGATGGTGATCGAGCGCGCCAAGCGCCTGGTCGAGCTCAAGAAAGACGTGGTGATCCTGCTCGACTCCATCACCCGCCTGGCACGCGCCTACAACAACGTGGTGCCCTCCAGCGGCAAGGTGCTGACCGGCGGCGTCGACGCCAACGCCCTGCACCGCCCCAAGCGCTTTCTGGGCGCGGCGCGCAACGTCGAGGAAGGCGGCAGCCTGACCATCATTGCCACCGCCCTGATCGATACCGGCAGCCGCATGGACGAGGTGATCTTCGAGGAATTCAAGGGCACCGGCAACAGCGAAATCCACCTGGACCGCCGCCTGTACGAAAAGCGCGTGTTCCCCAGCATCCAGCTCAACCGCTCGGGCACGCGGCGCGAGGAGCTGCTGCTGGCGCCCGAGGTGCTGCAAAAGACCCGCATCCTGCGCCAGTTCATGTACAACATGGACGAGATCGAGGCGATGGAGATGGTCATCAAGAGCATGAAGGCGACCAAGACCAACGTCGAGTTCTTCGACATGATGCGGCGCGGCGGCTGAACCCCTATAATTGCCGGTTTCGCGGAAAGTACGCCCGATGTCCGGGCGCGGCTGCCGTAACCACCTCAAGGAATTCATCATGCGTGAAGGCATTCACCCCAACTACCGCGAAGTGTGCTTCGTGGACCTGTCCAACGGCTTCAAGTTCGTCACCCGCTCCTGCGTCAACACCAAGGAAACGGTGAAGATGGACGACGGTCGCGAGCTGCCGCTGTTCAAGCTCGACACCTCCAGCGAATCGCACCCCTTCTACACCGGCACCCAGAAGTCGGTCGACAACATGGGCGGTCGCGTCGAGAAGTTCCGCAACCGCTACGGCAAGGTCGCCCGCTGACGTCACACGGCGCCGCACTCTGGCCAGCCAGGGCAGCACGGGCAACCGCGCTGCCCTTTTTTTGTTTGGCCGGCCGCCGCCCTGCCCGCCCTTGAACCGTCCCAGCCCCGCCATCGTCACCCAGGACGCGGTCCGGCGCCTGCCGCGCTGGGCGCTGCTGCTGCTGTGCGTGGCCTATGTGATTCCCGGCTACGTGGGCCGCGCGCCGTGGAAGAACGCCGATCTGGCCTCGTTCGGCTACATGCTGGCACTGCGCGACGCCGGCGACGGGCAGGCGTGGCTGCACCCCACGCTGATGGGCGTGGCGCCCGACAGCCCGGCCCTGCTGCCCTACTGGCTGGGCGCCTGGGCGATGCGCTGGCTGCAGCCGCTCGGCCTGGCCCCCGACGTCGCCGTGCGCCTGCCGTTTGTGCTGCTGCTGGCCGGCACCCTGGTGGCCAGTTGGTCGGCCATGTACCTGCTGGCACGCCACCCCAGCGCGCAGCCGGTGGCCTTTGCCTTCGGTGGCGAAGCCGAGCCGCGCGACTACGCGCGTGCGCTGGCCGACGGCAGCCTGCTGGCGCTGATCGCCACCCTGGGGCTGGCGCAGTTTTCGCACGAAACCACGCCGGTGCTGGCGCAGCTGTTCTTTGGCACCCTGGTGTTCTACGGGCTGGCGGCGCTGGCGACCCGCCCCCGGAGCGCCGGTCTGGCGCTGGCCTGCGGCCTGCCCGGGCTGACGCTGTCGGGCGCCCCCACCACCGCCCTGCTGTACGCCGGACTGAGCGCGCTGGCGCTGGCGCTGCCCGGCCCCACCCATGTGCCGGCGGCGGTGCGGCGCGGCGCCCTGTGGCTGCTGCCGGCGCTGATGGCCGCCTGCCTGGCGCTGGCGCTCACCCTGGGACTGTGGCCCACCGAGCTGCCGGCCTGGCGCAGCCGCTGGAGCGACTGGCGCTCGCTCGGCCGCCTGTTGCTGTGGTTCACCTGGCCGGCCTGGCCGCTGGTGCTGTGGACCCTGTGGCGCTGGCGCCGCCAGTTGCTGGCACCGCGCCAGCAGCGCCACCTGGGGCTGCCGCTGCTGATCGCCAGCGTGCCGCTGCTGAGTGCGGTGTTCACCCTGGCCGGCGACCGGGCGCTGTTGCTGGCGCTGCCGGCGCTGGCGGCGCTGGCGGCGCTGGCGCTGCCCACCTTCAGCCGCGGTGCGGCAGCGCTGATCGACTGGTTCACGGTGCTGTTCTTCAGCGGTTGGGCGATCGTGATCTGGGTGGTGTGGCTGGCCATGCAGACCGGCGTGCCGGCCAAGCCGGCGGCCAACGTGGCGCGGCTGGCGCCAGGCTTCGAAGCGCCCTTCCAGTGGCCGGCCCTGGTCGCCGCGTTGGCCGGCACGCTGGCCTGGGTGGCGCTGGCGCGCTGGCGCACCGGTCGGCATCGCACCGCGCTGTGGAAGAGCCTGGTGCTGCCGGCCGCCGGCGCCACCCTGTGCTGGCTGCTGCTGATGACGCTGTGGCTGCCGGCGCTGGACTACGGCCGCAGCTTCGCGCCGCAAATGCGCGAAGTGCGCCGCTGGGTGGGCGACGCCCCCTGCGTGCAGGTGCATGGACTGGGCACGCCGCAGCTGGTGGGCGTGGGATTTCATGGCGGCTGGCCGACCGTGGCCGCGCAGGGCCCGGCGCGCTGCCCCTGGCTGCTGGTGGACGTGGACGCCCAGGCCAGCCTGCCAGCGGCAGTGCACCTGCACGAGTGGCAGCTGCTGACTCGCATCCGGCGTCCCACGGACGACAATGAAAGCCTGCTGGTGTTTCGCCGTGTGGATGGCCTGTAAGCTATCATTTACATAGCTGCTGGCGCTTTCTGCAATTGCCCTGGACGTCGTTTTCATGCCTGACCTGGCTTACCCTGATCCGACCCACTGGCCCGGCCGGGCGGCGCCAAGCGCCGCGCCGGCGGACGACCGCTGGGCGGTGATCGATCTGGGCTCCAACAGCTTCCGGCTGGAGATCGTGCGCCTGACCGACGGGCAGTTCGAGCGCCTCGACTACCTCAAGGAAACCGTGCGCCAGGGTGGCGGGCTGGGGCCCGACGGCCGCCTGTCGGCGCAGGCGCTGCAGGCCGGCTGGGACTGCCTGGCGCGTTTTGGCCAGGCCCTGCAGGGGTTTGCGCCCTGGCGGGTGCGCGCCATCGCCACCCAGACCCTGCGCGAGGCCCGCAACGGCGACGAATTCCTGGCCCGCGGCCAGCGGTTGCTGGGCTTTCCCATCGAAGTCATCAGCGGGCAGGAAGAAGCCCGCCTGATCTACCGCGGCGTGGTGCAGCGCCTGCCGGCGTCGCACGAGCGGCGCCTGGTGCTGGACGTCGGCGGGCGCTCGACCGAGCTGGTGGTCGGTGACGGGCCGCAGCCGCGCGTCATGACTTCCCGCCTGCTGGGCAGCGTGGCCTGGTCGATGGCGCATTTCGGCGATCAGCGGCTGTCGGCCGCACAGTTCGAGCGCGCCGAGGCCGCCGCCCGGACGGTGCTGGCCGATGCCGTGGCCAGCTTCGGCCGGCCGCACTGGGATGCCGCCTACGGCTGCTCCGGCACCGTGGGCGCGGTGGCCGACGCCTTGCGCCTGGGCGGCCTGGTGACCCGGCGGCACCGGGTCACGCGCGCCGGCCTGCTGCAGTTGCGGGCGCAGCTGATCGCCGCCGGCGACAGTCGCACGCTGCAGCTGCCCGGCATCAAGCCCGAGCGCCGGGCCGTGATCGGTGGCGGTGTGTCGGTGCTGTGCGCGCTGTTCGCGCTGCTGGACATCGACCGGCTGCGCTACGTGCCCGGCGCCCTGCGCCACGGCGCGCTGCACGACTGGCTGGAGCGCCCGCAGGCGGGCCAGGCACGCAGCGCCGCCCCGGCGGCCCGCAGCGCGCGCCGCTGACGCCAGCCCCGTCGCTCACGCGGATTCGCGTTCAACTGCCGTTTCCAGAATAAAGCAGGTTCGCATCAGGCACCCGCCAGGTACAGCGCCTGCAGTCGCTGGCGCTCGGCCTCACCCACGCGCAACTGGCGCGACAGGTAGCCGCGCACACCGCCGTCTTCCTGCTCGACGATGTCGAGCGCGGCGTTCAGAAAGTCTTCCTGCACGCGCCACAGCACCTGCAGCACCTCGCGCGGGGCGCGGCTGTCGTGCGCGGCGGGCATGCGGTAGAACGCATTGGTCAGCAGGTAGTCGTGCATCACCACCGGGCGCGGCACGTCCAGCGCCAGCAGGATCAGGGCGGCGGCAAAGCCGGTGCGGTCCTTGCCGGCGGTGCAGTGAAACACCAGCGGCGCGTCGTCGGCCAGCAGATGGGCGAACAGTTCGGCAAAGCGGTCGGCGTTGTCGTGCACGAAGCCGCGGTAGGTCTGCTGCATCAGCGCCACCGTGCGCTCGGGGGTGATGGTCTCGCCCGCGTCCAGCAGGTCCTTCATGCGCTGCACCACGGTGGGTTCGATGGTCAGCGCGTGCTGCGTCACGCCGGGCAGGTCGTAGGGCACGGCGGCGCGTTCCTGCTCGCCGCGGAAGTCGAACACGCGCGTGACGCCCAGGCGCTGGAACTGCTGCGCATCCTGCGGCGTCAGCCCGGCCAGATGGTCGGAGCGAAACAACCTGCGCCAGCGCACCGGCAGACCGCCCGCGCCGGCGTAGCCGCCCAGGTCGCGAAAGTTGCTGGCACCGGCAAAGCCAAGAGATCGTTCGGGCGCGAGGGACATGGGCGAGGCATCCACAGAAACCAGCCTCGATTGTCGGTCACGGACGGACGCCGCGCATGACACGGGAGTGACCGAGGCCTGAGGCGACGCGCTCAGCCTAGACTCAGCCTAGAAACGGCAGTTGACCGCTTGTCAACGTCGGGCAGACCGCATCGATGCGGGGTCTGGCGGCTGCGATGGCCTTCACCTCCTGGGTGAGCACGCTACGCACCCACCCGCACCGCGCTCGGCGCGCCATGCGGCGTTGCTCCTGCTTGCGGGCAGGAGCCCGCGGCGGCGGCGCGTCTTGCCTGGCACCCCGATCACGGCACGGGCGGGCGCGTCCAACCGCCGTTTCTAGGCTCAGACGCTGTCTTCGGTGTCGATCTCGCGCCGCGCCTGCTCGGCGTAGCGATGGCCGCTGACGGTGGCGGGGTTGATCAGCGCCTCGAGGCGGTTGAGCACCTCGGGCGACAGGCGCACACCGCTGGCGCCCAGGTTCTCGTGCAGGTGAGCGATGCTGCGCGTGCCGGGAATCGGCAGGATGTCCTCGCCCTGGTGCAGCAGCCAGGCCAGCGCCAGCTGCGCCGGGGTGCAGCCCAGCTCGGCGGCGATGGCGCGAAAGCCGTGCAGCAGCCGCAGGTTGCGCGCGTAGTGCTCGGGCGCAAAGCGCGGCATGGGGCGGCGCAGGTCCTTGTCGGGCAGCGCGTCGACGGCCGCCTGGTCGGGCAGCGCGCCAGCCAGAAAGCCGCGCGCCACCGGGCTGAAGGCCACGAAGCTGACGCCCAGCTCGCGGCAGGCGGCCAGCGCGGCGATTTCGGGGTTGCGCGTCCACAGCGAGTATTCGGATTGCAGCGCCGCGATGGGGTGCACGGCGTGGGCGCGCCGCAGCGTGGCGGCCGACACTTCCGACAGGCCGATGGCGCGGATCTTGCCGGCGCGCACCAGGTCGGCCAGCGCCCCCACGCTGTCTTCGATCGGCACCTGCTTGTCCCAGCGGTGCAGGTAGTAGAGGTCGATGACGTCGGTGCGCAGGCGCCGCAACGAGCCTTCGCAGGTGGCGCGCAGCGCCTCGGGCCGGCCGTCGATGACGCGGCCGGGCCGCACGCTGCCGTCGCCGGCCTCCACCGTCATGCCGCACTTGCTGGCCAGGGTGATGTGCTGGCGCCGC
>WBZM01000097.1_pt1 | contig 146731 bp, 118 predicted proteins | sample 5204271 | NCBI WGS metagenome assembly WBZM01 (sample SAMN12344346, study PRJNA552823) | activated sludge metagenome | biome: Activated sludge suspended growth; feature: Nitrification reactor; material: Wastewater; isolation source: activated sludge from nitrification reactor of wastewater... | reverse complement strand
GGCACGAATCACGATGCGAAAAGCGTACGGGTTTCGTACCTACGAACACGCAGAGATCGCCCTGTATCATGCGCTCGGGCACCTACCCGAGCCCCCCTGGCTCGCCCACAGATTCGCCTGACGAGGCAACAAGACATTGCCGGCGCCGTCGACGGCGCCGAGGACGCCGGTCCGCACGGGGGAGGGCCACGGCGCCTCGGCTCTGCTGCTCTCGTATTCGCCACCGAAGAAGAGGAAGCCGGGACCGAGCGCGATGCTCGGACGGTCGAAGACGTTCGGCCTCGGAGAGACGGCATTCGGTTGGTTCCACCTCGCGAGAGCAGGGCGATGCCAGACCCAAACCTCGTAACAATCCGCCCCAAACATCCAGTCGCCGCCCCCGGCGTCGAGCAGGAGACGGGGCGCCGCGCTCGAGCTGACGCACGTGAAGTCGCCGAGGACCGTGAGCTCCGGTCTGCCTCCGATCGCCTGGAAGAAGGCGGCGCTGCTGTCCGCGTCCACCGGCGTGCTGCCGACCGTCATGTCCCCGAGCGTTTGCGTCACAACCCCACGCCTGTCGCCATCACAAGCGACCGAGACCACCCGTTGCTCGAAGCCACTCCCCTCGGAGTGTTCAAGGGCGTCTGGGAAGCAGCTGGTGCCATCGGCGAGCTTCGCCACCCAAGCGTCCGTGTCTGGTGAAAAGAACTGGTTCGGAAAGCAGTTGCCCGGGGAAGGGGCCGAAATGGCCCCACCGGCGAGCACGTCCAGACCACAAGCGACGAGATCGGTCACCACGACTGCGCCGACGGACGTCTCGCTGCTCAGGGCCTCGGTGCCCGCCGGGTCGATTCGCGACACCCGGCTTCGGTTGGCGCCCGAGACGGCCACCACCACGTCCGTCGCGGCCGGGTCCGTCCCCAGGAAGGCGATCGAGCCCGTGACCGAAGTCCCGAGCTCCGCAGCGTCGTAGAAATGGACCGTCTGGCAGCTCCCGGCTTCGTCGAACCGCGCCACGAAGACCGCGTTCGTGAACCCGGTCATCGACGAGCACGGCGCGAGCCCGATGGAGAGGTTGGGTGCGGTCGCGAGCATGTGCCCGACCACCGCGACCTGCTCGCCGCTGACGGCCACGTCGAGGAAGCGGAGCGAGGTCACACCGGCTTCGGGAGAGGCTCCGAAGACAGCCTCGACCGCCACCCCTGGTTGCCCGCCGCCGGCAGACGAAGACGAGGATGCTGTCGTGGTCGCCTCGCCGCCCGTTCCCGCGCCTCCCGTCCCCGTTCCGCCGGGGCCTCCCGTGCCCTGGCCATCGCCCTCGGGGAACAGATCGAGGAGCACACAAGCAGGCGCGAGAACGACGAGGAGAAGAGCGAGGAGCTTCGTGCGCAAGCCAAGCCTCCGAACCTGGGGATTATCGACCACCGCCGCGCTCCGCGCAAAGGTCGTCCCGAGCCGCGAACGGTGTAGACTGGATGCCCCCATGGACCCGCTGCCCGGCTCCGTCCTCGCAGGGCGCTACCGCGTCGTCCGCACGCTCGGGCAAGGCGGCATGGGCACGGTGCTCGAGGTCGTCCACGACGGGCTCGGCGAGCGCTACGCGCTCAAGCTGTTGCACACCGAGGCGAGCCGCGACGCGGAGGCGCTCGCGCGCTTCGCAAACGAGGCGCGCATCGCCGCGCGTCTGCGCAGCGAGCACCTCGTGCGCGTCACGGACACGGGTCAGCTGCCCACGGGCGAGCCCTTCCTCGTGATGGATTACCTCGAGGGCACGGACCTCGAGCGGGTCGTCGAGCAAGGGTCGGTGCCGGTCCCCACGGCTGTCTCGTGGGTCCTTCAAGCGTGCGCCGGCCTGGCGGCGCTGCATGCGGAGGGCCTCGTGCACCGGGACATCAAGCCGTCCAACCTGTTTCTGTCGCGCGAGCGGGACGGCCGGCAGGTGCTCAAGATCCTCGACTTCGGGATCGCGAAGGTCACCGGGCCCGGCGACACGCGCCTCACGTCCACCCGCGCGACGTTCGGGACGCCGGCCTTCATGGCGCCCGAGCAGGTGGTCAGCGCGAAAAACGTCGACGCCCGTTGTGATCAGCACGCCATCGCGCTCGTCCTCTTCGAGCTCCTGACCGGACGAAGCGCCTTCGAGGGTGAGACGGCCGGCGCCATCTCGGTGGCCATCGCCACCCAGCTCGCGCCGCGCGTCTCGCGCTTCCGCCCCGATGTCCCCCGCCCCTTGGAGGACGCGGTGGCCCGCGCGCTCTCGAAGCGCCCCGCAGATCGGTATCCGAGCGTCGCCCAGCTCGCGCGCGAGATCGCGCCATTTGGCGGAGCGGATGCGGGCCCGCTGCTCGCCGCGATCGAGCGGACCTTGGCCGCGACTCCGTTGCCCGCCGCGACGACCGGCGGCCAGCTCCCTCCTGCGGACACACACGCCAGCGTGCGAACCGGTGACATCACGGTCAGCCCGACGACGTCACGTCGCGCGCAGGGCGAGCGTCGTTCCCCGGCCACGCTCTGGTTCATCCTCGCCGCAGCGCTCGTCGGCGTCGGCGCGGGGCTCGGACTGACGCTCGTGCTCGTCCGCGCCAATGCGCCGGCGACGGACAGCACGGTCGGGCTCGCCGCCGAGCGCGAGGCCTCCGCCGACCCTACCAGCGCGTCCCCACTGTCCTCGGCCGAGCCGGCGACTCGCCCCGACGTGGCGGTCGAGCCGGTGACCTCGGCTTCGGCAGCGCCTTCCGCGAGCGCGCCCGCAGCCTCGCCGACCGCGGCGCCTGCGCCGCGTCCCGCGAAGCCGAAGCCCTCCGCTGCGCCGAGCTCGACCGGCAAGCCGAGCATCCTCGACAGCTACACGCCGCCGAAGCGATAGCCGAGCTCAGAAGCGGGCGCCGACGGCGAGCCCGGCGTCCCCCGGACCAGGCCCGATCGATACCGTCGCTGCGCCGGGCTCGTCCGGGGTAGACGCGCCGGGCCATTGCGTCGCGAGCAGGATGATCCCGACGCCGAGCCCCGCGATTCCCGCCCCGAGCGTGACGCCGTTGGCGACCCAGAGCCCCATTCCGGGCTTGATCGACTCGCAATCACCGAGCGTGGTGTCCTCGTCGCAGCCGGCGTCCTTCCATTCGGAGGACTTCCCGAGGATGAGACCGCCGGTGACGCCGAACCCGACAAGCGAAAGCGCGCCGACGCCGCCCACCACCCATCCGGCGATCCAGGCCCCCGAAGGCTCGGTCGGAGCGGGCTGGGCCGGCCTTGGCGCGTCGGGCGGAACGGGCGAGCCGGGCTGCGCGGCCTTCGGCGCCTCGAGCACGACGTCACGCGCCGCCTTCGGCTCGAGTGTCACGCGCTCCTTCACGACGTGACCACCGGCCGCTCGAGCCACGATCTCGTGCGTCCCGGGGTCGATGGGCCGACGTTGCCCGTCGGCTGCGTACGGCTCACCGTCGACCGTGACCTCGGCGGCGTCGGTCAGCTGCCCGCTCCAGCGAATGGAGAGGGTCGGCAGGATCGCCGCGAGCTCCGCCACGCGCCCCTCCGCGAACTTGCGCTCGTCCGTCCCCGGCTGCGTGGCGATCACCGCGAGCTTCCACAAGCCGAGCGCGGCCGCACGCCGGCCGCGCTTCTCCTCGCAGTCCGCCTGGTTCAAGAGCGGCCCGAGCGCCTTCTCGTCGTCGTAGCTCTGTTGGAACTTCGAACAGGCCACGTCGAGCTCGCCGCGGGCCATCGCCTCTTTGCCTTCGCGGAAGAGGACCTGTCCGCGGGTCTCCTTGCGCGGCTGAGCATCCGAGCCGGCAGGCAGCGAGGCGAGCACCACGGCCGCCGCGAGGAAGAGCTTCCGAATCGTGACCACGCCCGGCGAGGGTACCACGCGGGTCGCGTCGATCGCGCGCGATCCGTTACCATCGTCCGATGCTCTCGTGGCTCTCCCGACGCTTTGCTCCGCTCTACCGAGGTGTCGCGGCACCGGTGCTCCTCAGCCTGGCATTCGGCGCGTGCGACCAAGCCAAGAAGACCGACAAGAGCGACGACACCGAGAGTGCCGACGACGACCAGGAGAAGCCGAAGAAGAAGAAAAAGAAGAAAGCAACGGCCTCCGCGGAACCGACCGCTTCGGCGACCGCGAGCGCCCCGCCGACGGCGTCGGCGACCGCCTCCGCAGGGGGCGAGCCGGCGACCGCGCCGCTCTCGAAGGAGGACTTCTGCGCGCAGGCGGTCGAGATCGGCGAAAAGAACATGGAGCGCTGCCCGGCATCGGAGAAGGCCAACGTGCCTTCGCAGACGGTGGTGAAGGACCTCAAGACCGCCAAGAAGGAGTGCTCCATGCGTGTCGACTCGCCGAAGGTCGAGTTCCACGGCGACGTCGCCGCGCGCTGCATCGCAGCGGCGAAGAAGCGCGGCGGCAAGACGACCTTCTTCAGCCTGCACGAGATCCCTGCGTGCCGCGGCGTCCTCACGGGAAACGCCCCGGAGGGCTCGCCGGCGCTCTTCCCCGAGGAGTGCGCGACGGGGCTCACGAGGGTGAAGAACCGCTGCGTGAAGCCCGCCGCGAAGAACGCGCGGTGCGAGCAGTATCCCGGAGGACACCTCGGAGACCCCGATGATCACCCGCGGTGCGACAAGGGCCTCGACTGCTTCATGACGAAGTACTCGGCCGACGGCAACGAAGCGGAGCTCCTGTGCCTGGAGCCTCAGCCGATCGACGCGCGATGCAAGCTCGACCTGCACCAGTGCGCCGCGGGCTCGTCTTGTTACCAGGGCAAGTGCCGCGAGCTCGCGGACGCCGGGGGCCAGTGCATGAACGACTCCCACTGTCGCGAAGGCATGGCCTGCGAGATCCGAGGCGGAGCCTTCGGGACCTGCGCGAAGAAGCCGCCCGCGCGAGAGACCTGCGGCGACTGACCCGCGCGAATCCGCGTACGCAGCGCACGCGATTCGTTCGGCGCGCAAGACTCGACTCGGGCGACAATGGTCGCGAGGATGGGCGCCGAGCGCTCCACGCAGGAGTTGCGCGAGCGCATGCGAATGGCGGTTCGCACTCGTTTCATTGCTGCTTCGCGCGCGTCCGCGATTGGCCTCGGTGACGGCTGCGTGTTACTCGAGTGACGATGCTCGGCCTCCTCCAGGCTTATCGGTCCTCTCTCAAAGCAATCGACGTCGAGGAGCCGATCGACCTGGTCGTCCACAGGCCGCTCGCCTTCCTCATCGCGAAGCTCGCGGAGAAGACACCCGTCACCCCCAATCAGCTGACAGTCCTGTCCATGTCGCTCGGGATGGCCGCCGGCGCAGCCCTGCTCGGGTGGGCGGAGCCGGCCGCGCCGATCGCCGGCGCGCTGCTCTTCCTGTCCCAGGTGGTGGACTGTTCGGACGGCATGCTCGCGCGCATGCGCAAGACCGCGAGCGAGATCGGACGCATGCTCGACGGCATCGCGGACCTCATCACCCTGGCAACGGCGCTCGCTGGCGCCACCTGGCTCCTCGTCCGCGCGAACGCGGCTCCTTCGTGGATGCCGTGGCTGGTCGTCGCCGCCGTCGCGCTGACGATCCACACGAGCTCCCTGCACACCGGCGCCTACGACCACTACAAGAATTTCCACCTCGCGCTGACGCGGGGCAGCCGTGAGGAAGACCTGCAGCAGGCGACGCGGCGCTGGGAGAAGGCGACCGCGAGTCCCCTTCCCTTCGTTCACCGCGTCATCTTCAGCGTCTACCTCGGGTACCTCCGCAAGCAGGTGCGTTTCCTCTCGTGGTTCGATCCGGCGACCACGGCCCGCTACTCGGAGCTGCCACAGCTCGACCCGGTCCGAGCGGCTGCCTACCGCAAGCACAACGGCCACCTGCTCGATGTCTGGAGGAGCCTCTTCGGCGTCGGCTCGCTCGTGTTCGGCTTCGCCGTCTTCACGGCCATCGGGCACCTCGAGATCTTCCTCGTCTTCCGGCTGGTGTTCCTCAACGCGCTCTTCTTCGGTTGGCTGATGCCCGCGCAACGGCGCGCGTCGCGAGCCATCGCCGCGGAGCTGCGCGTCGGACCTTCCCCGTCGTTGACGGAGCTCCGCCCCTCGGCCGCCTGAGCGCGGCGCTTCAAGCTCGGCCCGCTCGACAGGCGGGAGGCGCTCCGCCGCTGCAGAAGCAGAGCCACTCTTCCGCCTCGGGGCCGTCCTCCACGACGGTTCGGCCGTACCCTCTCGCGGCGCAGTAGCAGTCTCCCGCTTCGTACTCGCACGCCGCCCGGCTCGTGCAGCTGCGAATGGCCGCGTCGCCGAGCTCTCTCGTCGGTATCTGCGCGCCGCCTCCGGGGAGGTCGAACTGAGCGACCCCCTCCTCGCAAGGACCCTGCGCTGCTCGACAGGCATACTGGCCGTCGCGTGCGCCCGGGGTCTTCGAGACGAGCGTGCACGATCTCGACTTCATGCAGTCGGTGCGGGTCAGCGCTTCGCACGAAGCCGCCTGCCCGCCCGCCCGCGCGCTTTCCGCGTGAGCGGGGCCCGAGCTCGCAGAGCCCGGCGTCGCTGACGACGACATTCCTGACGACTTGGTCATTTTTGAGGGTGCGCTCGAGCAACTCGCGAGCTGCAGCGCGAGCGCGGCGACGACTATGGGACGGAGCACGTTCATGCAGCGCAGGTGGCGATCGGGCGCGCCGATGTGACCGTCCGCGAACGGTTGTGCAAACCGGTGCACAACCACGCTATCGGGCGGGCGGCTCGCCTTCGCTCGCACCGGAGCGCGAGGTGCGCGACGCACGCCTCCTCGCACACGCGACGGGCCAGAGCATTCGTACCGCGCCACCCATCCGCTTCTTGGTGTAACCTGAGGCCACCATGAAACTCCTGCTCGTGGCGCTCGACGCCTCCCAGCGCGCCCCCAAGGTCCTGGAGACCGCCATCGATCTCGCGAAGCGCACCGGCGCCAAGCTCCGCCTGGTCCGCGCCGTCGGCTTGCCGCCGGAAATCCCGATGAGCCCCTTCGGTGTCACGCCCGAGGGCTTCCTGCAGATGCTCATCGACGAGGGCAAGCAGCAGGTCCAGAAGATCGCGGACAGCGTTCCGGCGGAGCTGCTCGACGGCGTCGACACGCGCGTGGGCACCCCCTGGGCCGCCATCTGCGAGGCCGCGAAGGAGTCCAAGGCGGACCTCATCATCGTCGGCTCCCACGGCTACGGCGGCATCGACAGGCTCCTTGGTACGACGGCCGCCAAGGTGGTCAACCACGCCGAGTGCTCGGTCTTGGTCGCTCGCAACCTGCATGTCTGATCGAGGCGCAACATGAGGCTGCTGGTCGCGATCACCTTACTCGGCGGCGTGGGCTGCGCTGCAGCGCCGGTGGAGGAGCCTCGCACCGTGCTCTCGCGGCGCGTCTGCGAGACGGTGGTCGCGGCCTACCAGCTCGGTGTCCGCCCGACCGCGATCGACGTGGAGGTCCCCGCTTCGAGACAAGGCGAACCTCCCTCGCGCGTCATGCTCACGGGCGAGAACGTGCCCCTGGCGGAGCAATGCCTCGGCCTGCCCATCAAACAACCCCTGACGCCCGCGGCTGCCCCGGCGCCGGCGCCGTGCCCCATGCCGCCTGTCGCGCCGGCCCCTGCGCCCGTGCCGAGGCCCGGTCGTCAGATCGATCCGAGCCTCGATTCGCGGACCTGATCGTCAGCTCGAGCGGTCGTACGCGAGGTTGGGGGCGAGCCAGCGCTCGACCGCCTCGACCGTCATCCCCTTTCGAGCTGCGTAGTCCTCGACCTGATCTTTGTCGATCTTGCCGAGGGTGAAGTACCGCGACTCGGGGTGGGCGAAGTACAGGCCGCTCACGCTCGAGCCGGGCCACATCGCAAACGACTCGGTGAGCGTGATCCCGGTCCGCTTCTCGACGTCGAGGAGGCTCCAGAGCGTGCCCTTCTCGGTGTGATCGGGGCACGCGGGGTAGCCCGGCGCCGGACGGATGCCGCGGTACGCTTCGCCGATCAGCTGCTCCTTGGTCAGCGCCTCGTCACGCCCGAAGCCCCACTCCCGGCGGACGCGCTCGTGCAACCACTCCGCGAACGCCTCGGCCAGACGGTCGGCGAGGGCCTCGGCCATGATCGCGCTGTAGTCGTCGTGCTCCTTGCGGAACCGGTCGCAGAGCTCCTTCAGGCCGATGCCGGTGGTGACGGCGAACGCTCCGATGTGGTCCAGGAGCCCCGTCTCCCGCGGCGCGACGAAGTCGCCGAGCGAGAGGTTCGGCTTGCCCTGCTCGCGAGCGTTCTGCTGGCGCAGGAAGCGGAACGTGGCGAGGCGCTCGGAGCGGTCCGGCCCGGTGTAGAGCTCGACGTCATCGCCCACCGCGTTCGCAGGAAAGAGGCCGTAGACGCCGCGCGCGCGAATCGACTTCTCGCGGATCATGCGCTCGAGCAGCTCCTTGCCCTCGGCGAACACCTTGCGCGCCATCTCGCCGTACGTCTCGTGCTCGAAGATCCGCGGGTAGACGCCCTTCAGCTCCCACGTGTGGAAAAACGGCGTCCAGTCGATGTACTCGGCGAGCTCGCCTAGCGGCACGTCGTCCAGCACGACGACCCCGGTGCGCTCCGGCTTCGCCACGTCCTCCGGTCGCCACGTGATCGCGAGGCGGTTCTGTCGCGCCTCTGCCAGCGGAACCAGCTTGTGCCTCGAGCCGCCGTGGATGCGGCGCAGCTTCTCGTACTCCAGGTTGTGCTCCGCGATGAAGGCGCTCCGGCTCTCGGCCGACAGGAGGCTGGTCGTCACCGGGACGGCGCGGCTCGCGTCGAGGACATGCACGACCGGGTGCTCGTAGTGGGGGGCGATCTTCACGGCCGTGTGCGCGCGGCTCGTCGTGGCGCCGCCGATGAGGAGCGGCAACGTGAACCCCTGCCGCTGCATCTCGCGGGCGACGTGGGTCATCTCGTCGAGCGAGGGGGTGATGAGGCCGGACAGGCCGATGAGGTCGGCCTTCTCCTCCTTTGCCCGCTGCAAGATCTTCTCACAGGCCACCATGACGCCCATGTCGATGACCTCGTAGTTGTTGCAGGCGAGCACGACGCCGACGATGTTCTTGCCGATGTCGTGTACGTCGCCCTTCACCGTGGCGAGCACGATCTTGCCCTGGGCCTTCACCACCTGACCGGACTTCGCCAGCTCGGCCTTCTCGGCCTCCATGAAGGGCGTGAGATAAGCGACTGCCTTCTTCATGACGCGTGCCGACTTCACGACCTGCGGCAGGAACATCTTCCCGGCGCCGAACAGATCACCCACGACGCTCATGCCGGCCATGAGCGGCCCTTCGATGACCTGCAGGGGCCGCCCGAGCTTGACCCGCGCCTCTTCGGTGTCGCCCTCGATGTAGGTGTCGATGCCCTTCACGAGGGCGTGGGAGAGGCGCTCCTCGACCGTGGCCTTGCGCCACTCCTCTTCTTCCTTCTTCGCCGCGCTCGCGCCCGCGCCCGCGCTCTTCAGCTTCTCGCCGAGCTCCACGAGGCGTTCGGTCGCGTCCGGCCGACGATTGAGGAGCACGTCCTCCACCATGACGCGCAGCTCCGGCTCGATCTCCTCGTAGACCTCGAGCATGCCCGCGTTGACGATGCCCATGTCCATCCCCGCGCGGATGGCGTGGTACAAAAAGGCGGAGTGCATCGCCTCGCGGACCACGTTGTTTCCGCGGAAGCTGAACGAGATGTTCGAGACGCCACCCGACACCTTCGCGTGAGGGAGGTGGTGCTTGATCCAGCGCGTCGCCTCGATGAAGTCGACCGCGTAGTTGTTGTGCTCCTCCATGCCCGTCGCGACGGTGAGCACGTTGGGATCGAAGATGATGTCCTGGGGAGGAAAGCCGACCTCCTCCACGAGGATCCGGTAGGCGCGCGCGCAGATGCGGATCTTGTCCTCTAGCGTGGCCGCCTGGCCCTGCTCGTCGAACGCCATGACGACGACGGCGGCGCCATACCGGAGGATGTGGCGCGCGCGCTCCCGGAACGTCTCCTCCCCTTCCTTCAAGGAGATCGAGTTGACGACGCCCTTGCCTTGCAGGCACTTGAGGCCGGCCTCGATCACCTCCCATTTCGACGAGTCGATCATGAAGGGGACCTTCGCGACCTCGGGCTCCGAGCCGAGGAGCGCGAGGAACCGCGTCATCGCCGCGACGCCGTCGATCATCCCCTCGTCCATGCAGATGTCGATGACGTTGGCGCCGTTGTCGACCTGCTGGCGAGCGATCGAGACCGCCTCCTCGAATTTCCCTGCCTGGATGAGCTTGGCGAACTTGGGCGAGCCGGCGACGTTCGTGCGCTCGCCGATCATCATGTAGACGCCCTCCTGCTGGGTGAAGGGCTGCGAGCCGGAGAGGCGCAAGGGCTCGAACGCGGGCTTCACCTCACCCGGCACCGAGGCCATGACGACAGCCTTCGACGACGGGATCTCCCTGGGGTGACGCCCCTCGAGGGCCTGGGCGATCGCGGCGATGTGCTCCGGCGTGTTGCCGCAACACCCGCCCGCGATGTTGATGAGCCCGCCCTGCGCGAACTCACCGAGGTAGCGTCCCATGTCGGCCGGCTCGAGATCGAAGCCGGTGGGCGCGAGCGGGTTGGGGAGCCCCGCGTTCGGGTAACACGAGATCGCGACGTTCGACTTCTCCGACAGCTCGGAGAGGAAGGGATACATGAGGTCCGGGCCGAGCGAGCAGTTGAGGCCGACGGAGATGGGCTCGACGTGTGCGATCGCGTTCCACAGCGCCTCGGGGGTCTGCGCCGAGATCATCGTCTCGCCGCCGCGCCCGACCGCCGCCGACACCATGATCGGGAGCTTCTTGCCGTCTTTGTCGAACACCTCCTGGATGGCGACCAGCGCGGCCTTGGCGTTGAGGGAGTCGAAGATTGTCTCCACGAGGAGGAGGTCGGATCCGCCCGCGATCAGCGCGCGGACCTGCTCGGCGTAGGCCTTCTTCACCTGGTCGAAGGTGCACACCCGGAAGCCGGCGTCGTCGGCGTCGGGCGAGTTGGACAGAGAGACCGTCAGCGGCCCGATCGCGCCGGCCACGAACCGCTGCCTGCCGGTCGCGTTCGCGACGCGGTCGGCCCACTCTCGGCATTGCCGGGCCGACTGCTCGTTGATCTCCCAGGCGAGGGATTGGAGCTTCGGGTCGTCGACGACGCGCTGGTAAAACGCCGGATCCTTGCGTCCGCCGTGCTCGCGCGGATCGTCGACGAAGAACTCGCTCTGCGTGATCGTCGTCGCGCCGAACGTGTTCGTCTCGATGATGTCGGCGCCGGCCTCGAGGAAGCGGCGATGGATGTCGCCCATCATGGCCGGCTGCGTGAGCGAGAACAGATCGCCGTTGTTGAGCAGGTCTTTCCCTTCGGCCGCGAACCGCGTCCCTCGGATGTCGGCCTCCTTCATGCCGTAGGTGCGGATTGTCGTTCCGGTGGCGCCGTCGAGGATGACGATGCGCTCGGCGAGGAGCTTCTGGAGGGGGTGGACGGAAGGGTTCTTCATGACGTCTTTGTTTTTCGTGCGACGGCGAGGACGACGCTGAAATGGGGCTTCTTCGCCTCGCGGGAGGCGACCTCGCTCGTGAGAGGCTCGAGGCCCGATCGAGAGAGGAGGCTCCGGAGAGCCCGGGGCGAGAACCCGGCGTGGCGCTCTCCGTACGGCGCGGTGATCTTCGTGTGCTCGTGCGCGTCGAGCGAGAGGACGACGAGGCGCCCCCCGGGCCGGAGGACACGCGCGCACTCGGCCACGGCGCGCGGCGGCCGCTCCACGTACGTGAGCGTGTGGAACAGGAGGACGGCGTCGAACGAGGCGGCGCGGAAAGGCAATTCGTGCACGTCTGCCACCTGGGCGCGCACGTTCGGCAGCGCCGCGAGGCGCTCCTTCGCGGCTTCGATCATCCGGGCGCTCGTGTCGACGCAGGTGAGCGACGCGCAACCGCGAGCGAGGAAAGACGCCGCGGCTCCGTCACCCGAGCCGACGTCGAGCACGTCCCCGAGGTCGAGCAGCGCGCCGAGCCCCGTCGCCAGCGACTGCCACGTCCGCCCCGGCGAGTAGTGGCGCTCCATCTGCCCGGCGAAAGACGCCGGCAGCGCGCCGGCCCCCTCCTCGTCGAGCCGGGCGAGCCGCTTTCTGTCGCCGACGAGCGTCGTGTCGGTCGACGCCACCGCGTCCTCGATGACGGCCTGGGCGGCCTTCGGCAAGGAAGGCCAGGCGAGCGCGTAGAAGGCGCTCGCCCCGGCGCGACGATCGCGGACGAACCCTCCCTCCCGCAGGCGAGACAGATGCGACGACACGCGCGACTGCGCGATGCCCGTCACCCGCACCAGCTCGGAGACGCTCATCTCCCGTTGCTTGAGGAGCACGCAGAGCCGGATGCGGCTCTCGTCGCCCAGCAGGTTCAGCGTCTCCACGGCGGCCGCGAGCTGGAACATTCTTCTATCCGGATGAACGGATAGAACATGGCGCGCGGCCGCCGTGGCGTCAAGCAGAGGCGCCGGCGGGCCCCCCCGGCGCTCGGCAGCGGCTCAGTTCGCCGATTTCAACGTGGGCGTGACGATCTTCACGCTCGCCGTCGGGCCGTCTTTCGTGGCGCCGAAGCCGAACGCAAGCGAGCCGGGCTCGGCGGGGTTGCTGAAGCTCACGCCGTCGGCGCTCGTGCGCATCTCGCCGTCCTCGATGCGCAGGTAGAAGCGTTGCTTCACCTCGAGCGCCACCGGAGCGAGGCCGTCGGGCGACCTCACGAGTGGGCCTTCGACCGTCACCGCGAGCGGGATCTTGTCGCCCGGCTCGAACAGGATGACGAGCGGCTGCCCTTCGGGAGCCACCCCCATCCGGGCGAGCTCGGTCGCGCGGACGACCTGCGGTGCGGGGCCCGCCGCGCAGCCGGCGAGGAGAGAGAGAGAGGTGAGCGTGGGGAGCAGCTTCATTGGGACATTTCCTTTCTTGTTGTACTACAGCGGTAGTAATTCAAAACGAGCCGACGAGGCGGGCCGATGGCCCCGCCCCTTCAGTGATTGCCGAAGGCGGTCGCGCCGAGGACGGTCGCGGTGACCCAGACGAGCGACAGCGCGACGAGCGCGACGCGGAGCGGCGAGCGGCGCTCCGTGTGACGGCCCCGCGCGAGGAGGCGCTCGACCCGTACCGGAAGCGTCGCGCCCACCGCCGCCAGCGCGGGCGATCCGGCGAAGCCCTCGGCCCGCGCGAGCTCCTTCACCCGCACGAGCGACGACGCCAGGACGATCGGGTCTTCGCCGTGCTCGACCGCCCAGGCGTCGGCCGAGAGCTCACATGTCGCGCGGAGCCGCGCGTTGGCGCCGCGAATGCCGGGAACGAACCAAAACAAGATCGTCATCCAACCGGCCGCGGCGACGAGCGGCGCGTGATGCAGCGCCACGTGCCCGAGCTCGTGCGCGAGGGCCGCGTCGCGCTCGCCTCGCGAGAGCGCCGACCAGACCCCTCGCGGAAAGGCGACGAATGGCCGGAGGACACCGCCGACCCAGGGCGAGCCCGACGCGTCGGTCAGGTGGACGGGGACCACACGACCGCCCACCCGAAGCTCTGCGACCGGCCGGGTCCGACGGATGGCGCGAGCCTCACGAGCCGTTCGGACCGAAGCCCCCACGTGGCGCGCAGCGAACGACACCGCTACGAGGAGCAGGCCGAGGCCGATGAGCCCCGGCGCCTGCGGGTGGACGTGCCCCGCGAGCCACGAGGACAAAAGGTCCGGCGCGCTCTGGGCGTACTGGCGGCCACCCGACAGCGCACCGAGGACCAGCTGGATGCGAGGAACCCCCCAGCTCACGCCGAGGCCCAGCTGGAACGAGCCGAGCTCCTGCGCCGCGCCGAGCGCGCGCTCGTACAGGAACGACCCCGCCGGGACGCCGCGCGACGCGTCCCACGCGATCTTCACGAACGGGAGCGAGCCGAGGGCGAGCGCCGCGCCGCCGTCGTCGCGAAAGAACCGCCTCGCGGCGCGAGACACCAGCCACGCGACGGCGAAGGAGCCGACCGCGTTGAGCAACAGGTTGAAGAGGAGGAGCCCCGCGCTCATGGCGCCTTCTTCTTCAGCTTCTCGTCGATCTTCTTGCGCAGCTCCTCGAGCTCTGCGTCCGAAAGATCGCCCTCGTCGATCAGGGTGAGGATGGGGCGCGTCCGGTCGTGGGGGAACAACGCGCCGCCCAGGCGCGCCACGAGATCGCGCACCACCGAGGCAGCCCGCTTGGCCGGGGCGTAGAGGAAGCGGCGACCGTCTTTGGTGCGCGTGACCAGGCCCTTGTCGTGCAGACGAACCAGGACCGTCATGACGGTGGTGTAAGCGAGGTCCGCCCCGCCCCGCGCGAGCTCGGCCTGGATGTCCTGGACCGAACGAGGCTCCGGCCCATCGAGCAGGCCGAGCACGCGCATCTCGAGGGGACCGAGGTCGGACGGGCTGGCCACGACGGCTTCTTACTACGCCAGTAGTAGCTGTCAAGCGGGGCGTCGCCGACCGAGCGTCAGGCGTAGCGCGCGGCCGGGTGGGTCAGAGCGCGGGAGGCACGCGCACGGACGCCGGCGACGCGAGCCGCGCGACCTCTTCGACGAAGACCGGCATCGGCACGGGCTCGTGCAAGCAGTTCAGCGGCTCGAGCCAATCCGGGAAGTACCCGCGCGGCCAGAGGCCCGAGAGGATGACCAACAGACTGTCGGTGCCGCCCATCGCCTCGAGGGCATCGAGCAGCCGCCCGCGTGCCTCGTTGAGTATGCGAACGTCGACGACGAGAACCTCGGGGAGCGCCCCGGAGCTCGGCGCTGCCTCGACCACGGCGAGGACTTGCTCACACGTCGCGACCGCCTCCGCTGCGATCCCGGCCCCGCGAAGCGCGACGAGCATCTCCGCGCGCACCGCAGCTTCGGGCACGGCGACGAGAACCCCCGAACGGCGTGGCTGCAGCTCCTCGAGCGGCGGTCGCGACGAGCGCTCCTTCGAGTGACGAGAGAAATCGAGGTGGATGTGGTTCATGGGTGTGCTCTTTTGTGTGGCGGGAATCATGCCAAGCATCCCGAGTGCCAAGCGCTACGCCGCTACGATCGCGCAATGCGCCCCATGAGCCGTGGCTCGTTGCCCCAGCGGGGGCGAGAGCGCTCCCCCCAACCCCGGCACGGCTGATGCTGAGCTTGGAGACGGGCCTCGCAAAGCGAGGCCAGGAGGAGAACCATGGCCCGGCCGAACTCTGGAGCGCGTCTATCGTCGTTGGTCCTGTGTGCTGCGCTCGGGGTCGCGATCGCGAGCTCGTCGACCGCTCGCGCGCAGACCCGGGGAGCAGAGCCCGTCGCCGAGACGAGCTCGATCGACAAGATGTTCGCCGTCGTCGCGCGCATGTTGCCGCTCTCGCCCATCCTGTTTCCCATCGGGAACGAGGTCTCGGTCGATCAGTGGATCAGCTCCTGCGTGACCTCGAACGTGGGCTGGACCCGCGACCTGACCTGTTATGGCGGCGGCTGGACGGTGCCGCCCGAGCCGCCCGCGACCCGAAGGATCCCCGAGTCGACCTGAGTCGAATGCGGCAGGCGCTCCGCGCCGGCGCTTCGGTGTTATGGGTCGGGGCGTGAGCTCCCCCGACTTGTCGGCGGCTGATCCCGCCGTGGAGAAGGCCCGCGCGCGGCGCGCAGGCTGGCTCGCCCCAGGCCCGCGACCGCGCGGCTCGGCTGGTCGCGCGGATCTCGCGCCGGGGCCCGAGGAAGACCTGTCGTTCTTGACCGGCGACTTCCGGATCTTCCAGCTCCGTTCCGGGCACCGTTGGTCATTGGACGACTTCGTGACCGCGTATGCCGCGCTCCAGGCAAGCCCAGAGGCGACGGCTTGTGTCGACCTGGGGTGCGGCATCGGGTCCGTGCTCCTCATGCTCGCGTGGGGCCTCACCCACGCCACGCTCGTGGGCATCGAGGCACAGGACGTGAGCGTCGCGCTCGCGCGGCGCTCCATCACCTTCAACGGCGTCGAGGACCGGTGCCGCCTGGTTCATGGCGACCTGCGCGAGGAGGCGAGCCGCCTCGCGCCAGGAACGTTCGATCTGGTCACGGGCACGCCTCCGTACATCCCGATCGGGAGCGGGCTCGTCTCGAACAAGGCGCAGCGTGGCCCCTGTTGTTTCGAGACACGCGGCGGCATCGAGGACTACGCGCGCGCGGCCGCTCCGTTGCTCCGCCCGAACGGACGTTTCGTGGCTTGTTACGGCGCGCAGCCCGAGCGCCGCGGAGAGGACGCCGCGCGCGCGGCCGGGCTCCACGTGCTCCGGCGGATCGACGTGGTGCCGCGCACCGGCAAGCCCGTGTTGCTCCGCGTGCTCGTCGCGGCGCCCGAAGGCGAGAGCGCCGGCCACACGACGCGGATCGAACGTTTCGCCGTGCGCGACGAGCACGGGGACATCACCGCGGAGATGCACGAGGCGAGGGCGCGGATGGGTCTCCCTCCCTGAAAGCGTCGAGAAGTCGAGCGGTCAGCGGCGCCGACCGAGCTCGCGCTTGGCGGCCAGGCGGATCTCTTCCACGAGGTCGTCGTCGTGGACGGCGCGGGCGAGCATCACGGCGCCGATGCAGGTCGACAGAAACGCCACTGCTTCGTCTCGCGTCCCGCCGCTCTTCTCCTGGATGCCCGCGAGCATGGCCTCCACCCCGCGCTGGAACGCCTTCTTCACGGTGGCTTCGCTGCGGGCGACCTCCGCGCCGATGGTCGTCGCGACACATCCAGAGCTCGGCTTGTCGACGTGTTTGCGCGAGAGGTAACGCGCGGCGGCGTGCGCCACCCAGTCCGCGCCTTCTTCGGAGATCGAGCCGAAGAGGTTCTCTTGTGCCTCCTCGAAGGCCTTCGCGATCGCCTCGGCGATCATGTCGGACTTGTCTCCGAAATGCGCGTAGAAGCCGCCGCGCGTGAGGCCCGCGGCGCCCATGACCTCGTTTACGCTCGCGCCGAGGAGACCTCGCTCGCGCATCATCCGGGACGCCTTCGCCACGATCTTGGTGTGCGACTTCTGGTGCCGGATCTGGTGCCGATTCGGGGTGGCGGGGCGAGCCGCCGACTTGCGACGGGAGGAGGGCGCCGGCATACGCGAGGTCGAAAGTATAAGGCGATCGTCCCGCTGGCAGCGCGCGGAAAAGCGGGTATCAGGGGGGCAGTCCTTTGCTGCTCGTCACCTGGAACGTCAACTCGATCACCGCCCGCCTCGATTTCGTCCTCGACTTCCTCGCGACGAGGCGTCCCGACATCGTCTGCCTGCAGGAGCTGAAGGTCGACGACGACGCGTTCCCGCGCCTCGCGTTCAGCCAGGCAGGCTACGCCTGCGCCACCCACGGCCAGCGGCAGTGGAACGGCGTCGGCGTGCTCGTCCGGAAAGACGCTGGCCCCGGGCCCGAGATCGTCCAGGCCGGGCTCCTGGGGCAAGAGGCGGCCGGCGGGCGCCTGCTCACGGTGCGCGCGCTCGGCCTGACGGTCACGTCAGTTTACATCCCGAACGGGAAGTCCGTGCGCCACCCCGACTTCGCCCTCAAGCTCGCCTGGCTCGACTCGCTCGCGACCTACACCGAGGGGCTGGCGCGGGAGGGGGGCAGCGTGGTCGCAGGCGACTACAACCTGTGCCCGGGCGATCTCGACACGTGGGACCCGGCCGGGCACGCCGGGCACATCTTCCACACCGAGGAGGAGCGCTCGCGGTTCCAGCGGCTCCTCGCGCAGGGCTACCACGACGTCTTTCGCGAGCAGGTCCCCGACGAGCGTGTGTTCTCGTGGTGGGACTACCGCGCGGGCAGCTTCCACAAGAAACAAGGGCTCCGCATCGATCTGGTCCTCGCCACGGGAGACGTCGCGCGCCGCGCCACCGCTGCCAGCGTCGACCGCGACTTTCGTAAGAAGCGCGAAGGGCGCGTGCCGAGCGACCACGCGCCCGTCCTCGTCGAGCTCGACGGCCGGCCAGCTCCGCCCGCCGCCCCGCCCGCCCCCGCGTGACGCCCGCCGTCGTTTGCGTTACCTCGTCGTCGTCATGATTCGCCTGAACCACGAGTGGACGAAGCTCCTCGAGAGCTACAAGGCCGACCACCAGGACCCGCGCAACCAGGCCTGTCACAAGGTCGGCATCCCGCTCATCCTGGGAAGCCTCGCGCTCGCGCCGACGATCGTCGGCCTCCCGCTCGCCGCGGGGATGTTCACCGTGGGGTGGGGCTTCCAGTTCGTCGGCCACGCCTTCGAGGGCAAGAAGCCGAGCTTCGTGGACGACAAGCGCGCGCTCCTGGTCGGCGTGATCTGGTGGCTCCAGAAGCAGGGCTTCCAGGTGCAAACGGCTGACGCTCGGCCGAGCTGACCAACGGTTGTCCAGGCCGCGCCGGGGAGGCCAGCCCTTTCCGCGCGGCGCCAGGAGCGCTACGCACTCGTCGTGCCTTCCTCGCGAACGCTGCCGGCGCTCACCGCCGGCTTGCTCCTCGCCCTCGCCTTCCCTCGCGCCGCGCTCGCCGCGGATTTCGAGGAGGACGGGAGCTTCGTCTTCGATCCACAGGCGACCTTCACGTTCGACTTCGAGGACGACCTGCCGGCCGGGGGCGAAGGCGGCGCTGGCGGAGGCGGACCTTCGCTCACCGTGGAGGACGCGGGCGCGCTCTCCGGGGAGCGCGTGCTGGCGCTGGGCCAGTTCCAGGGCATCGACATCCCCGTCACGATCGCGGAGGGTGCCCACGCGTACCGGGTGAGCGCGTGGATCCGCGACGGCGAGACGATCGGGAGCCTCGAGGTCCGCTACGCCGACAACCCCCACCCCGGGGTGGACGAGCTCACGGCGCTTTATCCCACCGGCCGGATGACGAGCGACGGCTGGGTGGAGGTCGCAAACGACGACGTCCGCATCGACGCCTCGCGTGGCGCCACCGTCACGATCGGGTTCTTCTCGCCCGGCGGCAGCGTGGTCGACGCCGTCGAGGTCGTGCCCGAGCGGAGCCTCGGCCCCGAGGATCTGTCGGGCAAGGCGTGTGAGGGCACGACCGACCCGGTCTGCGGAGTCGGCCAGGTGTGCCTCTTCTCGCAGTGCCGGTACGTGGGCGGCTGGGTCCCGCCGATCCCGGCCGATCGCGACGACGTCGCCGACTACCTGGCCGGCCGAATGGCGCTGCTCTTCGGACCGCTCTTGAACCGCGAGCTCGACCTGCCCATCTCGCTCACGACGCTCGATCGCATGTTGGACGCGGCCGACAAGTGGACGTACTGGAACGCGTTCATGCTCGGCGTTCGCCGCCTCCACGACGGCCACACGACGACGAGCGGGCTCGGGGATTTCATCCTGGAGAACGAGCGCCCCATCGGTCTCTGCTTCATCGAGGGCGACGCCGATCTGTCGCAAGGCGCAGCCCCGAAGGACCCGCTCTACCTCGACGTGCTCGTGTCCCACGTCGCGGCCACCCGCAACCTCGGCCTGAAAGCGGGCGACCGCCTCGTCGCCGTCGACGGCGAGCACCCCATCGCGTGGGCGCGAGCGCAGACCGAGCACCACTGGCCGATGAGCCCCGTCTCGAACCACCGCACGTACGCCGAGCTCGCCGAGCAGCTGCGCGGCCTCGTCGCCCGGTACGCACACACCATCACGGTCATCCGGTGTGACCCGGGCGCGGGCACCTGCGGCGCGCTCGAGGAGATCGACATCTCGGCCATCCCGCCCCTCGTCGAAGGAGAGAGATTCGAGAGCGTGGCTTGTGACAACCGCCCGCTCCGCCACCTGGCGACCTCCCCCGCGAACCACGGCAGCTCGGGGTCGAACGTCTTCTACGGAATCGTGAACGAGTCCGACGCGGTCGAGAAGATCTACGGCGCCGAGTGGGAGTCGCTCTACACGACGAACGGACAAGACGGGATGGGCGCGGCGATGAACGCCGCCCTCGCGCAGGTCAAGGCGGACGCGCGCGGCGTCATCTTCGACCACCGCTCGGGTAACGGGGGCACCATCCTCGGGCCGCGCAAGATCTGGGACTTCGCGACTCCGTCGCACCCCGTCAGCCTCTACCTCGACCGGCAGCGCGCCGAGGACGAAGCGATCGATCAGGCTGCAGGTCTCTCGCTCTTCGCCGCAGGGCAGGCCGCGGGGCTCGTCGACTTCGGCGGCTCGGGCAACGCGACGACCATGCCCGTCGCGTTGCTCCTCACGCGCGACGTGTCGGCGAGCGATTGGTTGCCGCTCGGGCTGAAGGGCCAGGCTGCCAACGTGCGCATCTTCGCCCCCTTCGAGACGAACGGCGCGTTCTCCACCCGCTACGGCTTCGGCTACTGGCTGGGGCTCAACTACGTCATGGCCGTCGGCGAGACCTGGGACGCCTCGGGCGTCTCGCGCGGCGGCCGCGGCGCCGAGCCCGACGAGATCGTGTTGCCCAGACAGTCCGACCTCCTCGTCGGCAAGGACACGGTCTTCGAGCACGCGCTCGCCTGGGTGAGAGGAAACCTGCCGTGACAGCACGCACAATCGCCCTCGGGATCGTCGCCCTCCTCGGCTGCTCCGAAGAGAAGCTCAACCCCGTCGCCGGACCGTCGGACGCCGGCGTGCCCCCGACGGACGCGCCCACGTCGGAGGTGCCCCCCGACGCCCCGCCCGTGACCAAGAAGCGCGACGTGCTGACGCGGAACCCGTTCGGTGACGTCGCCGAGACCCAGAACCTGCTCTGGGACGGGGACTTCGAGTGGACCTCCCCGTTCACCGATCAATACGGCTGGATCGAGCTGCCCTCGAGCCCGACGATCACGGACGTCGAGATCGGCCCTGCCTGCAAGAGCGGCGTCAAATGCGCGCGCATCAGAAAGAACGGCGCTGTCGTCGGCATCGCCGTCTCGTCGGCCACGATGGGTCTCGAGGCGTCGATATGGATCCACTTCGAGGCGGAGGAGGGGCAGGCTCCCGCGTGCGCGGAGGTCTCCGCGTTCCTTGCGGACATCGGCGCGAGCATCGGACCGAAGGATCCCGATGTCGCGCTCGCGTCGACCTCGGACGTTCCGGACGAAGACGGCTGGTGTCAGCTGCGTGTGTCGTCTCCGGCGCGCAGCAACAAGACGTACCTCTACGTCGAGAACGAGTCCGCGAGCTCCGTCCTGCTCGACGACTGCGTGATCCGCCCGACGGCGGAGATCCCCATCTCGCAAGCGCCGCCCTCCCGCCGGATGTCCGAAGCGTCCCGCGCGGGCGCGGAGGAGGCCGTGCGCGTGAACCGCCACCCGGTGGACGACGCGCCCAACCCAGCGCGCGACGCCTACCGGCGCTTTCGCGCTCGTTGAACCACCGCTCGGAGGATGAACATGACAAATGTGAAAGCGTGGGGCGCTGGCGCCGCCGGTCAGCCGCTCGCCCCGATCACCATTGCCCGACGTGAGCCTGGCCCGCGCGACGTGGCGATCGAGATCCTCTTCTGCGGCATCTGCCACTCCGACGTGCACCAGGCGCGCGACGAGTGGTCCGGCGCCCTGTTCCCGATGGTGCCGGGCCACGAGATCGTCGGGCGCGTCACGCGTGTGGGCGGCGAGGTGACCGGCTACGCGGTCGGGGATCTCGTCGGGGTCGGCTGCATGGTCGACTCGTGCCGCGCTTGCGCGCCCTGCAACGAGCACCTCGAGCAGTTCTGCGAGAAGGGTCCCGCCTTCACCTACAACAGCACGGAGATGGATCGAAAGACGCCGACCTTCGGCGGCTACTCGACCGACGTCGTGGTGGACGAGCGGTTCGTCCTGCGAATCCCGGCCGGGCTCGACCCCGCCGCTGCGGCGCCGCTGCTCTGCGCCGGCATCACCACCTACTCCCCGCTCCGCCAGTTCGACTGCAAGCCCGGTGACAAGGTCGGCGTGGTGGGGCTCGGTGGCCTCGGCCACATGGCGGTCAAGCTCGCCGCCTCCATGGGCGCGTCCGTCACGGTCCTCAGCACCTCGGCCGCCAAGGAGGCCGACGCCCGCCGGCTCGGCGCCAGCGACTTCGTCGTCACCAAGGGCGGCGATCTGGATCGGCTCGCGCACAAGCTCGATCTCCTCATCGACACGGTGTCGGCCCCCCACGACTACGGCACCTACCTGGGCCTGCTGCGCCCGCGCGGGGCGATGGTGCTCGTCGGTGCGCCCCCCGGGGCGGCGTCCCTCGAGCCGTTTTCGCTGATCATGAACGGCGCCCGCCTCGCCGGGTCGCTCATCGGAGGCATCGCCGAGACCCAGGAGATGCTCGACCACTGCGGCAAACACGGCATCGTCTCGGACATCGAGCTCATCCCGGTGAGCCGCGTGAACGAAGCCTACGACCGCATGGTCAGGGGGGACGTTCGTTACCGATTCGTCATCGACATCGCGAGCCTCCGGGGAGGCGTCGCGTGAGGCCGGCGGCCTTGCTGATCGCGGCGAGCCTCGCGCTCGGCTGCTCGGAGACGAAGCCCGCGCCCGCGAGCGCGTCGAACGAGCGCGCGCCACGAGGGACCGCGGCGCCCCAGCCCTCGGCGGAGAGCACGGCCGGTGCTGGAGCCGCTGTCGGCAAGCCCGCCCCCGATTTCAAGCTGAAGGACACGGCCGGCAACGACGTCAGCCTCTCGCAGCACAAGGGGAAGATCGTCGTGCTCGAGTGGTTCAACCCCGAGTGCCCGTACGTGAAGCGGAGCCACACGAAGGGCTCCCTGAAGGGCCTCGCCGCCGCGATGATGGACAAAGGCGTGGTCTGGCTCGCGATCAACTCGGGCGCCCCCGGCAAACAAGGCGCCGGCGCGGAGAAGAGCAAAGCCGGCGCCGAGGCGCTCGGCGTCAAGAACCCCATCCTCGTCGACGAGTCGGGCGCCGTCGGGAAGCTCTACGGCGCGACGAACACACCACACCTCTTCGTCGTGGATGCCGAGGGGGTCCTCGCTTACGCCGGCGCGATCGACAACTCGCCCGACGCCGAGGGCGAGTCGCCGGAGGGTGGCAAGCTCGTCAACTACGTGGCCGAGGCGGTCGGCGCCCTCACCGAGAAGAGGCCGGTCGCCACACCCAAGACGACCGCCTACGGCTGCTCGGTCAAATACTGAAGGACCGTCCGCTCCGAGGTAACCTGAGAGCATGGACCTCGATCGGATGCTCGAGCGGTGTCGGAAGGGCCAATGGCGCCTGGACGATATCGATTGGTCCCGGCCGCCACGTGCGCTCGAGCCGAGGGTCGAGCGGGAGGTGGTGCAATACTTCACCGACATGGCGCAGATCGAGCGCCTCGCCGGCGCCCTCTTCGCGGAGCAGCGCCGGCGCGCGACGGATCCGGTGCTCCGGGAGATCTTCACGACCTTCGTCGTCGACGAGGAGCGCCACGCGCGCGCCGCCGAGAAGCTCGCCGCCCACTTCGATACGCGCAAGCTCGCCAGCTACGCGCCGAGCCCGAGCCTCGTCGCCTTTCGTCCGAAGTTCCTGGGCGCGCTGCGCTACGTCTCGGCGGAGGTCGCCAACGCCTACATCGTCGGCGGCGAGCTCTTGCTCGACATCGCGCTCCTCCGCAGCATCGACGACTTCTTGAAGGACGAGACGTGCCACGACGTGATGGCCCTCATCAATCGAGACGAGTCGCGCCACGTCGCGATCGACTACTTCATGGTGGACTACTACGCCTCGCCCGCCTGGGCGCGTGAGGTCGCGAACGCGCCGCGCAAGTCGCCCGCCGAGATCGCCCGCGCCACCTACGCGTTCGTGGGCATGTTGCTCACGGCCAAGCCTTTCATCCGCGACGTCTTCGTCTTGCCGATGACCCGCGTCGACCCGGAGCGCCGCCGGATGCGCGAGGCGTTCAAGCGCATGCAGCTCCTCAGCGCCAAGCCGGGCGTCGCCGCGCGGCCGTTCTCGCGCTTCCTGCACACGATGAAGCTGCTCTACGCCTCCCCCCTCACCCACGGCACCGTCGGTCGGGTGGCGGAGCGGCTCGTCGGCGTGCCGGGCGAGTACCTGCGCGACCTCTACACGAAGGAGGAGTTCGCGCGCGCCGAGCGCCTGAGCATGGACCAGCTGGCGGACGAGGCGCTCGAGTCGAAATACGCCCCGACGGCGTGAGGACGGTCGGGCTTTTCGCCGCGCAGCCGCGGCGGTAAGGGGCGGCGTGTTTCGGTTCATCCCGTTGTCGGTCGCCGCAGCGACGGTCCTCGTCGGCGGCGCGGTCCAGGCTGCCGACTTCGACGCGCAGGGCAATTTCGTCCCCGATACCAGCGCCGCGGTCTTCGAGCCGTTCGACGCACCCGTCCGCTTCGTCCCGGAGGAGGTCGAGATGGGCTGCCTCGCGGAGGGCTTCGAGGTCACGACCGGCGCCGCGCTCGAAGGAGACAGTTTCGTCAGGTTGCAAGTGACGGACGGCTGCGCCGAGCGCTTCCAGGTCGAGGTCCCGGCAGAGACCGGCTCGTACCGAGCCACCGTGTGGATGCGTCACGGCTCGCTGAACGCCCGGGTGCTCGTCGAATATCCGGACGAGACCGGCCTCGCGACGATCACCGCGCGCATGGCGCCGACCGGTCGAGCCACGAGCGACGGCTGGGTGGAGCTCGCCACGAACGAGCTCCCGGTGGACGGGACCAAGCTCCCGGTCGTCTACCTGCGCGTCGTCGATCTGGCGTCGACCGACGGCGTCGACCTGGACGCGCTCGAGCTCGTCCCTGCGGGAGAGTTCTACCCGCCGACGCCGTGTGAAGGCGTGCGTGATCCCGTGTGCGGAGACGAGGGCATCTGCCTGGCAGGCGAGTGCCGACTCGGGAGGCTCAGCGTGCCCCCGCTCCCACCCGACGAGCTGAAGGACGAGGTCGTCGGCGCGCTGGCCGGGAAGCTGCAGGTCTTCTACGGCGGCCGAAAGACGCGGCTCGTCGACCTCCCGGTCGCGCTCGCGACGATCGAGTCGATGCGGGACGCGGAGACCGCCTGGCAGTTCTGGAGCCGCTTCGGCCGCGCCGGACGCGAGCTCCACGACTGGCACACGCGGTTCTCTGCTCCCGTGCTCGAGGCCGGGAGCCTGGGGCGCATCAACACCTGCTTCATCGAGGGCGACGCCGACCTCACCCACGGCGTCTGGCCGAAGCACCCGCAATACGACGACATCCTCGTCTCCCACGCGGGCATCGACGGCCTCGGCCTCGTGCCGGGTGACCGGCTGGTGGCCGTCGACGGCGAGCACCCGATCGTCTGGGCGCGGAAGCTCATCGACGTGGACTGGGCCTACCAAGTCGCGTCGGACTCGCGCTCCTTCGCGGACTTCGCCGAAGCGCTCGGCGGCGTCGGTGGCACCATCCTCCGCTACGCCCGGGAGATCACCGTCATCCGATGCGATCAGGCGGCGCAGACCTGCGCCGACACGATCGAGACTATCCGCGTGCGCGACATCCCGTTCGTGCCGGGCGGGCCAGACGTCGCCTGCGACAACCGCCCCTATTACCACCTCGGCGCAGCGTCGCCGTCGCCCTTCAATCACTACGTCTTCGGTTCGTTTTTCCACGGCAAGGTGGACGGAACGGCCGACGAGGAGAAGATCTTCGGTCTGGTCTTCGACACGCTCTACGGCGGCGGCAACCCAAACGGCAACGTCAACGGCCAGATCAAGGCGCGCATCGCCGACTGGAAGGCCAACGCGAGGGGCGTCATCCTCGATCACCGCGCCGGCAACGGCGGAACGCTCGACGCGCCCGAGTACCTGACCGACCTCGTCCGTCCCCCGGAGGTCGCCGCCGTCGTGCTCATGCCGATCGAGGTCTCGGGGTTCGCGGGCCCCGAGTCGCCGGACGAGGGCATCCAGCTCTTCAACGAGACCAAGAGCTCTTCCCCCTACTCCGTCGGGGACGCGGGCCACGATCCGAACCTCCCGGTGGCGCTCATCATCCACCGCGACGGGTCGGCCTCGGACTACCTGCCGCTCGGCATGAAGGGCGCGCCCAAGGTGAAGATCTTCGGACCGGGCCCGACCGCGGGCGCGTTCTCGACCTTCATCCAGTTCGCGTATTGGGGCGGCCTCTCGTTCCAGTTCGCCTCCGGCGACACGATCACGAAAGACGGCGCGGCCATGATCGGCAGCGGCGTCGTCCCGGACGTGCTCGTCGATCAGAAACAGAGCGACCTCCTGGCAGGCCGCGACACCATCCACGAAGCCGCGCTCGCGTGGGTGCGCCAGGAGCTCAAGCCGTGAGCACGATCGAACGCGCCGCCCTCTCGCTCTCCCTCGCCTCTCTGTTCGCGATCGCCTGCGCGGAGGAGTCGCTCTCCCCGGTCGCCACCGACGCGCCCACCTCGACCCCGACCCCCACGAGCACCGGTGGCGGCGGGAGCAGCGAGACCCCGCCCACCCCGACGAAGGTGCGCGACGTCTCGTACAGGAACCCGTTCGGCGAGGTCCCCGACAACCTCCTCGCGGACGGGGATTTCGAGCTTTCGATCTCGAGCTCGGACGGTCAATACGGCTGGTTCGGCTTCTCCCCGTCCGGCAACCCGCTCGCGCTCGACGCGGAGACCGGGGGCCTCTGCCGGACGGGCCTGCGATGTGCGCGCGTGCAGAAAGGCAACGGGCTCTTCGCACGTGGCACCGCGGCCCCGGACGGAGCCGAGCATCGTGTCTCCATCTGGATGAAGCCGGCGGGCGAGGGCGCCTCCGCTGACGGCTCCATGCCCTGCGAGCTCGCGGACGTGTACGTCATCGGCTGCGACTCCTTCAACGTCCTCGGCGGGCTCGAGCCGGTCGCCTCGCCGGATGCCTCCGGCTGGTGCGAGATCAACGGCGTCGCGAACCCGTCGAAGCGCGCGCTCTGCCTCTACGTCGAGATCGGCGAGCAAGAGGTGCTCGTCGACTCGGCGACGCTCCTGCCCCTCGAGCCGTCGGCCAACCGGACGAAGGTGTCTCGTCAGCCGAGGCCCGAGCAGCGAGCGCGGATGGAGATCGTCCGCGAGCGCATCCGCCAGCGGATGATGTTCGGGTCCGGCGCGCCGTCGCGCGACCCTCGGCTCCAGCCCGAGCGCTGAACGTCGACGAAGACAAAAAGAAAAAAGCGCCTGCTCGACGGTGGGGGGGGGAAACCGTCACAGGCGCTCGTTCATCCGTAATACATCTTGCGTGCCAAGGGCCGACGCCGCGGTTTTCGGCGTGAGACCGGCCCTCGCGAGACACCACGTTGCAAGGCTGGGATTTCACGCCCTTCAAGATTGCAACGTCACGCCAGCACCTCACCGATCTCGACCGCGACGGAGGCGAGCGGAGAGGCGTCGGCAGGCGGCTTCGCGTACCGCATGGCGTTGAACTTGTCGCGGTCGGCCCAGACGGTCACCGAGACGAGCTTGCCGGTCTTCGGCTCGCGCATGAGGCAAGACGACTCCACGCCTGGCTGGTGTCGCAACCACTCCTGGTACGCGAGGGCCTTCCGCAGCGCAGCGGCGTCGGGCGGGTTGTGCGTCGCGACCCGGCAGATGGGGCGGCTCGTCGCGTCTGCGCTGGGCGAAGGCGCGGGCGCGGCCTGAGCCGGGGCGGCCGGAGCCTGCTCAGGAGGAGGCGCGGTCGGAGCGGCCGCGACGGGTGCCTGAGGCGCCGCGGTGGACAGGGGCGGTGCGATGGGGATCGGCGCGGGCCCGGCCGGACGCGGCTCGGGCACGGCAGACAGGTTCTCCTTCACCCACAGACGGCCGATCTGCTCGACCGGGTCTGCGCCCTCGATCCCCAGGTCCTCCGCCTCGACGGCGCGTCCGCGGACCTGGAAGGATCCGACGAGGACCCCGGCGGCGTTCACCACGTTGAACTTGCCGCCACCCTGGACCTTCGCGTCGTAGTGTCGATCGTCGATGTAGATCCGGTTGCGGACGACGCGGGTTGTCGGGCTCATGCGATTGCGCCCATTCTAGCTAGCCTCGTCCGCGGCGGGAGGACGCGCGACGAGGGCGCTCGAGGTACGCCCGCCCGCGCGGGGAGATCTCGTAGCCGACCTCGAAGCTCTGGGTCAGGCCGAGCTTCTTCAGCTTCACGACGTCGGCCTTGAACGCCTTGGTGTCGCGTCCGAGCTTCGCGGCGAGCTGGGAGGCCGCGACACGCGGGCTCCTGGAGATCAGGGCGAGCGTCTTGTTCGTCCAGGGACCGTCCTTTCCCCGATCGTCGAGCCGGGCAAGCGCCTCGGCGAGCGCGCGGCGGGTCGCGTCGTCGATCTCGGTCTCCATGGCGAGGGCCACCCGGTCGCCGTCACCCGCGTGGTGAAAGCGGACGCGCACGACCTGCCGTGACTCGTCCCCTCCCGTCTTGTCCGCGATGTACCCGAGGAGCTCGGCCCGCGAGCCGAACCCCGCGCTCGCCGCGTCACGCTCGGATATCGAGCCGACCTCGACGACGGCGACCTCGTCCACCTCCAGGACGCCGATGGGGTGACAGCGGTAGCGTTGCCCCGGCTTCACGCGGGGAGTCTTCCACGAGCGGAACGTGAGCGTGATCGCCCCGCTCGTGAGGCCCTCATGGAAGCGCTTCTCGAAGAGGATCATGAACGCGCGGATCCTACAGGGATTGGGCCATTTGCGGCACGCCCGGGCATATTGCCGCGGCCATGCGAACCCCGCTCGCGCTCGTCCTCCCGCTCGTCTGCTTCACCGCTGCTTGTGGCTCGACCGGCTCGCCGCCGAACGACCTCTCGGACCTGGGCTCCGAAAGGAGCGAACAGGCCGGAAAGTCCGAGTCGCTCAACAAGGACGAAATCAAGACCGAGCCCCGCGAGGCGACACACGAGACAAACGCCAAGTCGGCCGAGCCCCCCAAGGACGACCGCCCGCGGATCGGCGCGCTGGGGCCGCACACCTGGATCTGGAAGAAGCCGTCGCGCGACGGCCTCGCCATCGGCAAGATGCGGATCGGGACGTCGGTCGTGCTCAAGTCGACACAGCCGGTCGACGGCCCGGGCTGCAAGGGCAAGTGGTACGCGATCGAGCCCCGCGGCTACGTGTGTGACGACAACACCGCCACGCTCGATCTCGAGGACCCCTGGTACAAGGCGCTCGCCTACTCCGCGCCGAAGCCGGGAGAGTGGCCTTACCGATACGCCCACTCGAACGGCGCGCCCATGTACGGCCGCGTCCCCACCCCCGACGAGTGGAAGAACGCCGAGCGCGAATACGGCCCCGTGAACACCTGGAAGCCGCTCGGCGCGTGGGCCAAAGGCCATGAAGAGAACATCGTCGACGAGCCCATCAAAGCCAGCGACGAGGTCCCCTACTTCCTGAAGGACGGAAAGCGCACGGCTCCCGGCGGGAACTACAACACGGCGGCGCTCGTGTGGAAGCGCATCCCCGCAGGCTCGATGCTCGCCTACTCGCGGGCCTTCGAGATGCACGGCCGGGTCTGGCTCCTCACCCCCGACACCATGGTGGTGCCCGCCGACCGCGTGAGCCACATGAAGTTGTCGACGTTCCAGGGCGTGCATTTCGACAAGTCCGACATGCGCCTGCCCTTCGCGTGGAACCGGTCCAAGGATCCGCTCCCGAAGTACAAACGGGGAGCCGACGGCAAGCTCGCCCCGACCAGCGACACGCTCGCGCCCAAGACCCCCGTCGAGATCGGCGAGAGCCAGATCGAAGAGAACGGGATGGTCTTCTTCGAGCTCCGAAAGGAGCCCGGGGTCTTCGTCGGCAAGACCGCCGACGCCTCCAAGGCGCTCGACGTGGAGCTCGTCGTGACCCGCGCAGCCACCGCGCTGCCCAAGGGGATCGAGAGCGACGAGAAGTGGCTCGAGGCGAAGATCATCAACGGCACGCTGACCGCCTACGTCGGCCTCGAGCCCGTCATGACGACCCTGTTTTCTCCGGGCAAGGGCGGCCCGCCGCTGCCGACCTACAAGTTCCCCGAGGACCACTCGAAATACGCGACGACCGCGCTCGGCAACTTCCCACTCGAGTGGAAAGAGCGCGTCGCGACCATGTCGAACGAGAAGGGCGAGCCCAAGGTGCTCTGGTTCACGGACGTGCCGCATCAGCAGTACCTCCGCGCCCCGCTCGCCATGCACGTGGCGTATTGGCACGAGGACTTCGGGAAGCGAAAGAGCGCGGAGTGCCTGAACGTCTCGCCCCTCGACGGACAGTGGCTCTTCGGCTGGACGCTCCCCGTGCTCCCCGAGGGCTGGAACGCCGTGGGCGCCGGCCAGGGTAACGGAGAGTCGACCGTCGTTTTCGTCGGAACGAAGTAACGAGCGCGGTCCGCTCCGGTCGCGTCTCGGGCGAAGTTGGGCTAAGCCCGAGGCGATGGAGCACCGTGTCCCCCACGACGTGGGTCGAGATCTCGCCAAGACGGCGACAATCGCCGCCTTTGCCAGCTACAAGCAGAAGTACGGCGAGTACAGCCCCACCACGACCTGGACCAGCGACTACCGCGCCACGGTCACGTTCAGCGTGAAGGGCTTCTCGCTGGACGGGAAGATCCTCATCGAGGATCGCGAGGTCGTCATGGACATGGACGTGCCCTTCGTCTTGCGACCGTTCAAGAAGCGGGCGCTCGAGATCATCGAGCGCGAGATCCAGCTCTGGTGCAAGCGCGCGAAGAACGGCGAGATCTGACTGGCGGGGGGGGCCTCTTCGAAGGGCGGGCGTTCGTGTGCGCGGAGGATCGGCTCACGAACATTTGGCAGCAGGAGGCTTCAGTCTTGGCTCGAGGCTTGGGCTGCCATCTGCACGGGCGAGGACCGTGAGGCCCCGAGCCCGGAGGCGGGGTGAGGCCGCGCTTCGCGGCCGAGGGGGCTGCTCCAGACCCCTGGCTAGAAACGCGCTGCGGGGCCGGCTCCGGCAGCCAGGTTCCGGCAGCGCGGCGAGACTTCCCTGCCAGTTTGCTTTGCTTCCAAGCAAAGCAAAGCCGCGAGGCTTTCAAGAGGCGAGCCGCGATGAAGCGGTGCTCCCCACATCTACTCAGAACCGAGACCACACGAGCCGGCCGCGCACGTAGGTGCGCGTCACCGGCGCGAGATCGGCGGCGAAGGTCGCCGCCCTGAGCGCGCCTTGCTCGCCCGCCGCGTGCAGAGGACGGGCGAGCACCGTGAAGTCCGCGTCTTTGCCAGGCTCGAGCGTACCGACGCGATCGGCCAGGCCGAGCGCGCGCGCGCCGCCGAGCGTGGCGAGGGTGAAGAGCTCCGCCGGCGTGGCCGACGACTCGGTGAGGAGCGCGGCGTCGTAGGCGCAGGCGACCGTCCGCCGAACGTCGAAGCTACGACCTGCCGCGACGTCTGTCCCCAGGCCGACCGTGACCCCACGCGCGCGCGCCTCCGCGAGCCGCATGGCGCCGCTCCCGAGGAAGAAATTGGAGTCGGGGCAATGAGCGATCTTGGCGCCGCGCTCGGCCACCCGATCCCAGGCGGCCGGACCGAGGTGGATCGCGTGGGCGAGGATCGTCCGAGGACCGACCAGGCCGACGGTCTCGTAGACGTCGAGGTAGTCGCGAGCCCACGGGTGCACGACCAGCGTCTCTGCCTCCTCTCGGGGGTTCTCCGAGATGTGGGTCATGACGCAGAGATCGTGCTCCGCCGCGACGGCTGCGGCGCCCTGCATGAGCTCCTTCGAGCAGCTGATCGCGAAGCGCGGGACGATCGCGACGGCGAGCCGCCCGCCGTCGAAGCCGTGCCAGCGCGAGACGATCTCGCGGCAGGCGGCCAAGGCCTGAGCGGCCGGGACCCGCACCGCCTCCGGACAACGCTGGTCCATCAGGACGAGCCCCGCGACTGCTCGGAGCCCGCTCTCGCGCAGCGCATCGAAGAGGAGGTTCGTCGCGAGCGGGCTCGACGAGGAGTAGGCGCCGACCGTCGTGGTGCCTCGCTCCGCGCAGCGCAGGGCGAACTCCTTCGCGACGGCGCGTGCGTACGTCTCCTCGGTGAAGCGGGCCTCCTCTGGGAACACGACGCGCTCCAGCCAGGTGAGGAGCGGCCCGCTGGCGCTGCCGATCACACGAGTCTGCGGGTAGTGCAGGTGCGCGTCGACGAAGCCGGGCACCAGCAAGGAGCCGCGCAGATCGTGGATGAGGGGGCACGCGGCGCGGCCGGCCTCGATGCTCGCCACGGCCGAGATCGTGCCGGAGGGGGAGACAACCAGGACAGCGTCGTCATGATAGACCACGCCGCCGGCGTTCGACGGGGTGAGGACGGCGCCCCGGTAACCGACGGATTGCCCGGCGAGCACGTCAGGGCACCACGACGTCGCGCTCGGGGACCCAACCGACGTCGAGCCCGCCGTCGTCGGTCTGTTGCACCACCATCATCCAGTCTCGCTCGACACGCAGGAGGACGAGCGACTCCCCCCGCTTGACGGAGCCCACCACGGTGGCCGACCGCTTCGCGTCCTCCCGCAGGACGACGTCTCGCGCGGCCACGACCACCTTGGCTCGCCCCTTCGCGTGCTCCTCGAGGGCAGAGCCGGGATCGTCCGCGTCCTCCTCCAGCTCCGCGACGGATCGTCCGATGCCCTTCTCGAAATCCCGGACCGCGTCCACCCCCACCTGCCCGGCCGGCGAGGAGCGGGAGAAGTCGCGCGTGACGACCCGCACCTCCGTCACGCCGATCTCGCGTGCGACGGCGGGCACCGCGCTCGCGGTGACGAGGCCCGTCGCCGCGAAGAGCACGGCGATGCTCCCCAGCTGCAGCGCCCGCGACCCGCGGTCTCGACCGCTGCTCGGTCGGGCGGGGACCGGGTCGTCCAACGTGTCTCGCGGCCGTTCGTCGTCGATCACTTCGTCCCTGTCTTGGGCGCGGTCCGAGGCGCGCTGCTCGGAGGCGTTTCCTTCAGCGTCTTCTTCTCCTGATCCTCCGGCGGGGGCACGTCGGAGCAGCAGCGGAAGCCTTGCTGGTAAAAGACGTGGTTTTCATCGTGCGAGCGGGTGGACGGACGACACCGCGTGCGCACGGGTCCCCAGTAGCCACCCTTGAGGATGCTCGGGCGCTCCCCTTCGCGGGAGGTGTGTGTCCACTCGTCGATGTTCCCGGTCATGTCGTAGACGCCCATGGGGCTGCGGCAGCCGGGGCGGTCGCCGGACGGAACACCCTGCCAGAGCTTGTCGAGCTCGAGCATGGCCTCTCGGCCGTCGCGCGGGTGCAACGCACGCTCGTTGAACGCGCGCCATTTGCCATCGATGACACATTTGTCAGCAGAGCGCGTGTAGCCGTAGGGGTAGGGCGTCGCCTCTTCACCTTCGCACGCGAACGTCCACTCCTCCTCGTTGCAGAGCCGCTTGCCGCCCGCTTCGCACGTGGCCTTCGCCTCGTGCCAGGTGACGAAGATGATGGGGAAGGCGCCCTTCCGGTTCGGGTACTCGAAACGATCCATGCAGAAGTGCATCGGCTTCGTGGGAATGTCCTTGGAGAGCGCCAGCCAGGCGTCGCGGTCGAACTCCGCGCACCGCTCCGGATATTCCTTCTGGATCCACTTCGTGCAAGTCCGCTTCTGCAGCTCCTCCACGCTCTTCGGGTCGAAGAGGACCTTTCGGGGAGGATCCGTCTTCATCTGCCCTTTGACCTCGACCATCCCGGGGCCACAGGCGCCGCGGTTGCCTTCGGCCTTGTCCGTCGCCTCCGGAGCTTCCCCTTCCGGCCCGGCGATCTGCCAGTGTTTGCCGTCGACGAGCCGCCACTCGCGCAGTGGCTGCTTCTCCGACTGCTTCACGGCCCCGCTGACCAGGTCGATCGGCAGCTCGCCGGCCTGGAGCCGGACCACGAAGGCCCCCAGCGCGGTCACCCCGAGTGTGAAAGCTACGAAAGCAGAGACACGGAACGACACCGTGCGACTCATGGTGGTGTCCTTGGAAGGCTCAAGTCCAATTTCACGATGAAGACCTGAGCGACGAGTATACGTCGCCGCTCCGCGATTCGCCCGTGATCGACTTACTTGTTTTGGTCCTTCAGGGAGAACCGAGCGCGGACCAGGTCGGAGAGGCGCGTCAGGTCGGCGGCGCGCTGCTCGGAGAGGTCGCGAGTCTCGCCCGGGTCGGCCGCGAGGTCGAAGAGCAGGAGGCGGTCCTTGCCCTTCCGTTCCTGGAGCACGAGCTTGAGCGGGTAGTCGATGACGGCGTAGCGCTTGCCGGCACGTGCGTAGACCGGTTCGCTCCTCTTCGCGGAAGCTTCGCCGCGGACGAGCGGGAGCAACGATTGTCCAGCTACGCCGCTCTGCGACACGCCCGCGAGGTCGAGGATGGTCGGGGCCAGGTCGAGCGAGCTGACTGCGCTCGCGCCGTAACGTTTCCCTCCCGCCGGGGCGGAACCTTTGGGCAGCGACACGACCAACGGGATCCGGAGGACCTCTTCGTAGAGATCCTTGCCGTGACCGGTCGTGCCGTGCTCGTCGAAGGCTTCGCCCTGGCTTCCGTGCACGATCACGGCGGTCGTGGCCGCGCGGGGTGAGGAAGCCACCGTGTCGAGGAGATCTCCGAGCTGCTTGTCGGTGAACGCGATCTCGCCGAGGTAGGTGCCGAGCTTGCCTCGACCGAAGTCGAAGCCCGCGTGAGTCTTGTATTGCGCGTGCGCGTCGAAGAGGTGGACCCAGAGGAAGAGGGGTCGGGGCTCCGCCGCCGCCTTCTCCCAGACGGCGCGCGCCGCCTGGACGGCGCGCGGCCCGGTCGTGCCGCGCTCGGGGTGCTCGTCCTCGAAGACCTCGACGAAGCTGTCGAACCCCTGGGCGAAGCCACGCTCCCGGCTCAACCACTGGAAGGAGCTCACCGCCGCGGTCGCGTAGCCGGCGCGCTTCAGGCGCTCGGCCAACGTGTCGTTTTCGTCCTTCAGCGTCGGCCACTCGCGCCGATCTTTCGCGGTCTCGTCGAAGCCCTGTCCGCTGAACAGATGGGCCAGCGCGCGCTGGGTGTCGGTTCCGGGCGCGTACGCGTGCTCGAAGAGCGCGCCCTGGCTCGCCAACGCCTCGAGGCGCGGCGTGGTCGGCTTGTCGAAGCCGTAGGCGCTCGTCTTGTCGGCCCGGACCGTGTCGAGGGTCACGAGGAGGATGGAAGGCGGCCCCGCCGCTGGGCTGGCGTCGGGTCGCGGCGGCGAAGCCGCAGCCTGGACGGGCGTTGGGGTCGGCTCCGCCGCGGCGACCGCAGGAGCGCCGTCGAGTCCGTCGCAGTCCTGGTCGATGCCGTCGTTCGGCGGATCCGCGGCGCCTCGGAAGCGGCGGGGGTCCCCTTCGTCGCAGTCCTGACCGCCGAAGAGCGCGCCGCGCCCGTCCCCGTCACGATCCGTCCATCGCTCGAGCCCGCCGACGATCGCGGCCGCCAGCCCGCCCCCCGAGCGGAGCGCCACCCCGAGCGGCTGCGAGAAGCTCAGCCAGCCGATGCCCACCAAGACAAACGCTGCTCCGGCCGCGAGCCCCAATCGCCGGGCGCGCGCGCGGAGCTCGTCGCCTGGTCCGAACGCGACCGCGACCGACGTGGCCACCGCGAAGATGGCGCCGTCGATCAGCGCCGCCGCGACGGCCGGGGCGTGCGCCCCCGCGTCCGACTCTCGGAGCAGAGGCAAGCTGAGCGCCAGCATGGGACCGATCGCGACCGCCGCGAAGCCTCCCGCGACGAGGCGCGGCGAGGCCCCGCGCTCCACGAGCCAACGACCGCCGACGACGACACGTCGAGCGACGAGGGCGGTGCCGGCGGCGAGCACGACACCCAGGACGCCGAACGTGGCGCCGCCGAGCCCGCGGTGGTTCGTGTTGGCCTTGAGGACGGTGCCGAGGAGCATCAGGAGCGGCGCGAGGAGCCCGACCCACAGCGCCAAGCCGAGGGCGGTCGCCCGCCCCGCTCCCTGACCGGTCAACATCCGGTAGCCACGCCCGGCGGCGTGTGTGAGGTAGATGAGCACCGCGAGCGCCGGCAGCACGATGGCCCCGGCGGCAACCCACCCGCCCACGAACGACCCTCCAGCCCGCGCCACGCGCAACGCAGCAGGCAGGGATCCCAGGACGGCGGTGGCGAGGGCGAGCGCGGCGGCCTCGCTCGCGAGCGCGAAGGAGCTGCCCGGTGGAGGGACCGACGGCAGGCGCGGATCCGAGGCGCGCGCGTGCGGGTCCTTTGCGTCCGGCGCGTGCGGGGACGTGGCCGGCGTCGTGTCGCTCGACTGCGACCCTTGGCTCTGCGTGGGCTCGGAGGCGGGATCGGTGCTGGTCACGGTCCTGTCATTTCGCGCCGGCGCCATCACAAGCGCGCGTCTTGTCGGCAAGCACGAGCCGGGTGACCTCGCGGATCTCCGCGGGCGCGCCTTCGGCGGTGAGAGGTGAGAGTCGCTGGGCGAGATCCGCCGGACGCAGGCGCCCGAGGGCGGTGATGCTCGCGACGGCCAGCTTTCGATCGGCCTCGAAGACGGGCGCCTGACCGCGGAGCGCGAGCTCGGAGAGCGGCTCGAGCTGGTCCTTCGCGCAGATGTCGCCGAGCGCCTCGATCGCGCGCACCCGGACGTCCGCGGCCTCTTTGGCGTCGAAGGCGCGCTCGGCCACGACCGGCACGGCGCCCGACGCCCGCCGGGCGCCCAACGTCTTCATCATCTCCGCGCGCACGAGGGGAGACGGCTCGAAATCGACCGCGCCGGCGATCGAGCCGTCGGTCGCGCCGCCTTTGGGCGCGCCCACGAGCGCCGCGGCCGCCGAGCGTCGCACGAAGGTCCACGGGTCCTTGACCAGCCGGACGAGCACCTTCACGGTGGCCTCGCCGTCGAGCGAGCCCTTCTTCGAGAGCGACGCCAGCGCCGCCTCTCGGACGCGCACCTCGGAGTCGTCGATGCTCTCGAGCAGCTTGGCGCGCAGCGGCGCGATGCCGCCGGCGACCTCGGCGCCTCGCGCGCGGAGGCGCGCGTCGCCGCGGTCGGCGATCGCCGCGGCCACGATCGCCGTCGCGGACGCGTCCCCCGAGCGAGCGAGCGCCGCGGCCGGCCCGAGCAGCAAGTACCGCTCGCGAAAGGCCTTCGACTCGGACGCCGTCTTCGCCAGCGCCGCGCTCGCGCCTTCCACCCGTCCGGCGTCGTCCCCGAGGGCGCGCAACACGTCGACGCGAGCAGCCAGCGACAGCTGCGCGAACTCCGGTCGCGAGATCGCCCGACCGACCGCGCGCACGCCGACCTCCCGGGTCAGCGCCTTACCGAGCGCGCGCCGGAAGGGCCTCCGCTCGGCCGAGCTCTTGGCCGCGTCGAGGCCCAAGATGAGCCGCGGCACCGCCTGATCGGGCGCGAGGAGCGCGGCCTCCTCCGCGAGGACGCCGCGGGCCTCGCCGGTCTCGCGGTCGAGCGCGGCGAGCAGCGGGCCGCCCGCGTCTTTTCCGCACCGCCGGACGCGATCACGAGCCCGGTCCGCCTCGTCGCGATCCTTCCCGACGAGGAGGGGCACGTAGAGCACGAGCTTGTCCGCGCACGGGGCGGCGTCGACCAGGCGGCGGGCCAGGTCGCGTCCGGGGCCGTCGAGCGCAGGGTAAGCAGCGATCGTCGCCTCGAGGCCGCGTTTGCCTGCGGCCTCGAGCAGCGCCAGGTGATCACGAGGCGCCGCGCCGCCCCCGGACAGACCCTTGGCGAGGTCGTCCAGGCTCTTTGCGTCGAGCTCGGTCCGCACTGTGAGCTCGGCCACGAAGGCGGACGGATCCACCTTGCCCTCACCTTTTGTTCCGCCCGCCTTCGGCGCCGGGCCCACCTCGTCGACGACCAAGGCGACGCAGGACGTCTTGATGGATGACGGGAACGTCAGCGAATAACGCGTACCGCTCGCCTTCTTGTCGCCCAGGGCCACGGCGTACGTGCTCGAGTCGGTCACCACCGTCACGGCGCTCGGCGGGCGCGCCCCCGCCAGATCGGCCGGCGCCTCCAGCGAGAGGGTCAGGCCGGTGATGCCGATGGCGGCCGGCGATCCGAAGGAGACGAAGGCGTGCCGGCCGGCGCCGGGCTCCTCCTCCACCCACGCGGTCGCCTCGTCGCCGTCGACGGCGAGGGCCGCGCGGCCGCTCGACGACGAGCGCGGCTTGAGCAAGCGGTGTGACGCGACCTTCTCATTCGCTGACGACACTGTCATCTTCACCGAGCCCGCTCGCCGCCCGCCGAGCGGATCGGGCCCGGCGGTCGTGACGAGCTCGAGGCGCCGCTCGTCGAGCGTGCGCGTGGAGACGAGCACCTCCGTGCCGCAGAGCCGTGCGCGGGTTGTGATCGACACCTTCGCCGTGCCCTTCGGGCTCTGGTCCACCGAAAACGTCGTGCTGCGCTCGGTCCCGGGCCCCGTCACGCCGCTGTAGAGCACGGCCGGCGCGTCTCCGCTCTTCGGGGCCGCGACGAGGACGTTGAACGCCCGTCCCTCGTCGCCGGGAAACGAGACCCAGCCGATCTCCTTGCCTCCGTCGAGCCTCAGCACCTGGACCGCGACCTTCGCCGCGTCGCCGCGGAACGACGCCGGCGGCCGCAGCCTCTGCCCGCCCTTGGCGTCACACGTGGCGCCCTTCGCGCAGACGTTCACGAGCACGCCGTCGTCCGCCGGGGCGAGGGCGAGCGGGCGGGCACCGCCCACCACGACGCTCGGGGCATCCTGCCCCCAAGCCACGCCGACAGACAGGCAGCCGGCGCTCGCGACGAGGCCGGCTGCGGCTCGACGTACCCAGCGATATTTGGTTCCGACTGTTCTCATGCTCGAGCGAAGGCGTGCTATTCCGAATTCACCTGGCAAGCCAGGCGAATTCGCTCGGTAGCGGCAGACCGCTGCTCCGTGCCCCCACCCCACGCCCCCGCGACCGAGGCGCGCGACCCATCGCGCGATGCTCGGAGCCCGCAGGTCCCTCTTTAGATGTCAGTCGAGCTCGCGTTCGCCACTCCCCGGAAGCTCCCCAAGGCTCGCGAGCTCCGCGGCAGGGTCGCGGTGCTCGACATCGCCTTCGCCTCGGAGACCGGGGGCGGGGCTTCGTTCGAGACGGTGACCCTCCCGTTCATCGAGTCGCTCGGCCCGAGGCTTGCCGCGTGGGTCGACCACCACGACAGCGACAACCACGCGCGCTTCGCGTCCGACCCCCGCTTCGTGCTCGCCAAGAAGGCCGAGCACGGCGCGTGTCCCGAGATGATCACGCCCGAGCTCGTCGCGCGGATCGGCCGCGTGGACACCGTCGTCTGCCACAACGACTTCGACGGCCTGGTGAGCGCGGCGAAGTGGCTCCGTTCGGGGATCGAGCCCTACCCCGGCTGCGACGACGACGCGCGCGCGGTCGACACGCGGATCGGCGCGCCCTCGCCCGTGGGCCTTCGCTTCGATCGTGCGCTGCGCGGAAGGCCACGCGACGCCGCGCTCTTCGGCGTGATCGTGCGCCACCTCGCCGCGGGCCTCGCCGACGCCTCCCTGTGGGAGCCGATAGACGAGGCTGGACGAGCCTTCGACGCCGTGGAGAACGAAGCTCGGAAGCTGGCGGCCCGATACGTGCGGCTCGGCGACAAGGTCGCCTTCGTCGACGCCACGACCCGCTCCGGTCCGTACGACAAGACGCTGCTGCTCCTCCTCGGCCAGGAGCGGGCGCCTATCTCGGCCGTCCTGGACGCCGACAACCTGACCGTCGCGGCCGCTTTCGACAGCGGGCTGAACTTCCTGAAGCTGCTCGGACTGTCAGGTGGAATGCCGACCCGGGTGACCGTGCCGCGGAAGCGACTCGAGGCGACTTTGCGTGCTTTGGGAGTGGCAGAAAGCGACATCCGGCTCGTTGACGCTCCCAATCAAAGCTACTAACCCGGCTGGCTTCCTGCGGGAGGCGGGCCTCGAAGTCCCTTCTTGGCGGGAGATGGGCGCCGCCGCGCACGAGGCGGTCCGGCGCAGGCTCAAGCAGCGGGTGGACATGGCAACAACAACGCAGCGACCGAATGGGGCGGACCTGGACGAGCTCTCCTTCCACAACGACGCGGTCTCGTTGTGCATGCTCGTGAACCGGCGTCACAGGACGGTCAGGGTCATCGATTTCCGAGCCGGTGCGACGCTCGCGAAGCGAAACTTCGTCATCCAGACGGCCCGGCGCGAAGGCATCGAGAAGCTGTTCGTCCTCGTCGAACGCGACGAGGTGGCCACGTGGACGCGCCTCGGCTTTCGCCGTGAAGGCAACATCCCGAGCTTCTATCGCCGGAGCGACGCCTGGATCATGGGCGCGGTGGTCGCGGCCGTCGGCCCGATGAAGCCCGAGCGCGCCTACGGCGACGACGACGACGACGACATCGAGGACGAGCTGCCCGAGCCGAACCCCGCGCTCGATCTCGCCGACAAGACGATCGACAAGGCCAAGCGCCTCGTCAAAGACACACAAGAGAAGGCGGTTCCGCCGACCAAGCTGGCCGCCGCGAAGCGGGACGCCGTGCAGAAGGCGGTCCTCGGCGCCCACAAAAACGGGCGTGCCCTCACCGGCTTCGAGCTCTTCAGCCGCGACGCGGAGAAGACTCACTTCGTGGTATCCGGGCGCGGCGGCTTCGAGCTCTTCGCCGCTTACGAGCTCCAGCCCTCGTTCGCCAGCTCGATGCTCGAGATCCTGGTCTCGCCTCGCGACGAAGGAGAGCGCTCGCTGACGGTGTCGGCCATCCGCACGATGCTCGGACGCTTGGTCGAGGTCGGCGCGGTGAGCACCTTCTCGCTCGCCCCGGCAGACGACGTGTTGCTCGCCTCCGCGTTCCTCGCCAACGGCTTCCGCAAATCCGCCGTCCTCGCCTCGCACGTCGTCGTTGGCGACAAGCGGCGCGACGCCATCGTGTGGTCGAAGAAGCTCGCCGACAACTGAATCCGGAATGACCGAGGCCTTCGAGCGCGCCTGCGGAGCATTCGACGCGATCCACGCGGCGGATCCGGCGGGCGCTGCTGCTCGGTATCACGCGACCCTCGCGCGCTGGGTGGACACCCTGGTGCCAGCCGCGCCGGTCGCGCTGCGGCTCGCCGCTCGTTGCCAGCACCTCGGTCGTCACACGATCCCGCGGAGCGCCTATCCGGAAGGGCTCGCGGGCTACAAGCGCTGGCGGGCAGCGGCCGCGCTCGAGCACGCGCGACGAGCGGCCGAGGTGGTCCGAGACGCAGGCTTCGACGTCGCCGTCGCCGAGCGCGTCGGGGAGCTCTTGATCAAGAAGGGGCTCCGCTCGGACCCCGAGGTGCAGGCCTTCGAGGACGCGATCTGCCTCACCTTCCTCGAGACGGACTTCCCCGCATTTGCGGCGAAGCACCCCGACGACAAGGTGATCGACATCCTCCAGAAGACCTGGCGCAAGATGAGCCCGCGCGGGCACGAAGCGGCGCTCGAGCTCGCGAAGCGCCTCGAGCCCGGTCTCACAGCGTTGTTGAAACGAGCGCTCGGCGCCGATCCCTGAAAGGCCATCACCCAATGCGCGCGGCGGCGGAGACCATTCCGGCCCCCTAGCCCCGCCATGTTCGTCTGGCCTGCAAACATCGGCAATCGAGCCTTTCCCGGCGGCTGCTACCATTGTGAACAGGCGAGCCAAATCGCTCAGGGCAGAGTGACAATCTGCCTCGCTATCCCGTCGGGCGACCCGTGCTACGAATTCGGCTTCGGGAGGCGTCGTGCCGGCAACTCGTGGAAGCGTTCTTATGAACGAGCAGTGGAGCTCGCTGCTCCTCTTCGCGGTGGGGTACTGGGCGTCTTCCGAGCTCGGTTATTTTCTCTCGCTCGGCCCCACGGTCGGCGGGACCTTCTGGCCGCCCTCCGGCGTCGCGCTCGGCGTCCTGCTCGCGTCGCCTCGGCGGGCGTGGCTCGCGCTCGTCGCCAGCGGGCTCGTCGCGAACTTCATCTCCGATCAGCTGCACGGGCAGTCGCTCGCGGCTTCGCTCGGCTTCGCCTCCGCGAACCTGGCCGAGCCGCTCTTCGGCGCCTGGCTCTTGCGCCGGCTCTTCGGTGAGCCGTTCACGTTCACGCGCCCCGCGGAGCTGACGGGCGGCGCTCTGGTCGTGGTCGCGGTGAGCACGCCGATCGCGGCCGTGCTCGGCGCGCTCACGGCGGAGGCCTGGACGGAGAGCCCGCCGGGCTTCTGGAGAAGCTGGCACACCTGGTGGGTCGGCGACGCCGTCGGCGCCGTCCTGCTCGCTCCGACCGTCGTTCGCGTGCTCTCCGGCTATCGCCGCGTACGGAACACCTCCCTCCGCTTCTGGCTCGAGGCGCTCGCCTACGGGGTGACGCTCCTCGGAACGGTCGAGATCGTCTTCGGCGCGCCCTCCACCTCGATCGCGATGCCGTTCCTGGTCTTCCCGGTCCTGCTCTGGGCCAGCATGCGGCTCGGTCTCGTGAGCGTCGGGCTCTCGCTCTGTTTCGTCATCGTCTCGACCACGCACCTCACCGCCGCGGGGCTCGGGCCGTTTGCGGCGTCCGAGCTTGCGCTCGGCGACCGTCTCGTCGCGCTCCAGATCTACGTCGGCGTGATGGCGATCTCGTTCCAGGGCCTCGCGGTGCTCTGGGAGGACCGGAGCCGTGTCCTCGCCGCTCTGGAAGAGGCGCGGTCCGGTCTGGAGACGCGGTACCGAGGCCTGGTGGAGCAAGCTCCGCTCGGAATCCTCGCGCTCGCGCGCGACGGTCGCCCGAAGGAGGTGAACCCCGCGTGGCGTCGACTCCTCGGCGCCGCGTCGCCGCCGCCAGCCGGGCTCGACGATCCCGAGTGGGCCGCGCTCGGACTGCGCGATGGCCTCGAGCAGGCGTTCGCCGGCGCCTCCGTGGAGCTGCCCGACGTCTGGGTCGGAAGCTCGGCCTCCCCTACGTGCCTCCGCGGCATTGCGTACCCCGTGAAGAGCGAGGCCGGCGTGGTCGACGAGGTGGTCGTCATCGAGCGCGACGTGACCGCGGAGCGGCGCGCGGAGCTCGCTCGCGACCAGCTCCTCGAAGCGGAGCGGGTCGCCAGGAGCGAAGCGGAGCGCGCCTCTCGAATGAAAGACGAGTTCCTCGCGACGTTGAGCCACGAGCTCCGCACACCGCTGAGCGCCGTGCTGGGCTGGGTCCACATCCTGCAGCGGCGGCCACCCGATCCCGCGATGCTCACCCGCGCGCTCGCCACCATCGAGCGCAACGCCAAGGCTCAGGCACGGCTCATCGAAGACCTCCTCGACAGCTCGCGCATCTTGGCCGGCAAGCTCGCGCTCACGCTCGGCCCGATCTCCCTCACCACGATCGCCACCGCCGCGGCGGAGGCCCTCCGCCCGATCGCCGAGACGAAGGGCGTCCGGCTCGAGCTCGAGCTGATCGACGCGTCCGAGAGCTTCGTGAGGGGCGATCCGGCGCGCTTGCTCCAGGTCGTCACGAACCTCCTGGGCAACGCGATCAAGTTCACCGCAAAGGAGGGACGAGTCGACATCGTCTTGGCGCGGGATGGCGCGGAGGTCGTGCTCGAGGTGCGCGACACCGGGCGCGGCATGGGCCCCGACCTCGTGACGGCCGTCTTCGAGCGGTTCCGCCAAGGAGACGCGAGCACCACGCGAACCCACGGCGGCCTGGGCCTGGGCCTCAGCATCGTGAAGCAGCTCGTGGAGATGCACGGCGGCGCCGTCCAGGCGCGGAGCGCCGGCGAGGGAAAGGGGGCTTCTTTCGAGCTCCGACTCCCCGCGCTGACCCCGGAAGCAGGGCGAGCCTGCGCTCCCGAGCTCCTGACCGAGGTCGATCTACGCGGCATCCGGGTGCTCCTGGTGGACGACGAGCGCGACATCCGCGACTTCCTCGGCAGGCTCCTGGTCGAGCAAGGCTGCATCGTCGAGCTCGCCGGCTCGGCCCCCGACGCGCTGTCTCGCCTGGGAACGTTCACACCCGATCTCCTCGTGAGCGATATCGGGATGCCGGACACGGACGGCTACGAGCTCCTGCGCAAGGTCCGCGCCGTATGCGGAGCTGGGCCGCGCGCGATCGCCTTGACGGCCTTCGCCCGGCCGGAGGACCGCACGCGGGCGCTCGAAGCGGGGTTCGCCGACCACGTGGCCAAACCCGTGGATCCGGCGAGCCTGCTCCGAGCGATGGCGCGGGCGCGCGCCGTACGAGCGACCTCGCCGGGGTGACCCGGTCGGGGCGCGAGCTCCTCGCGGCGCTCCGTCGACGTGTCGGCGGAGCGCCGTCATCCGTCGCCGCTCAGCCGGGCGGGAGGATCGACAAGGTGCTCGAGTAGATTCTCCGCTTCTTCGCGTCGAGCTCGGAGACGAGCGCCTCGTACTCCTTCTGGGAGGGCTTCCCGCGGACGCTGTCCGAGACACGGTGGAGGAAGTCGGCGGTGGCCTCCGCGATCTCCTCCTCCGCCTGCTCGAGGCGCCCCCGGTACTTCTTCTCGGCCACGACGACGTCTGCCGGGGGCGAATCCGGCACGAGGGCCGCGTGGATACGCACGAGGAGAGCGTGCTCCACCGCGGTCGTCTCGCCATCGAGGCTCGCGAGCGCGAGCGCCGCTTTCCAGGTGAGCTCGCGCAGCTCGGGCGCTCGAATGATGGCGAGCGCGCGGTCGAGCGCGTCGGCCCCCGCCACGAATCGGCTCTCCGGCGGCTCGTCGTCCTCGTATTCGTGCCGCGCGACGACGTCGAGCACTCTCTTCTTCTCCATATCGAGCTCCCCGTCCGCCTTGGCCACAGCCAGGAGGACGGAGAGGCTCGCCCGCGCTTGCGTTGCATCCATGGTTCAATCTCGATGTTACACCTATTGGCAGATCCAGTTCACCCCCGTGAACGTGTCGGCCTCCGCGAGGACCATGATGTCGTGGACCTCGCTCGGCCAGCCCTCGACCATGTGGCACGAGCCGAGCGTTCCTTCGAAGTCGAACGAGTACAGCCCGGGGTCGACGTCACAGAGGATCGCCGCCGCCTTGTCCGCCGGCGTATCGGCCGGCACCGACGTCAGCATGGGGTCGAAGAAGCCGTCCTGTCCCGTGTAGACGACGGTGCCCGCCGGGGCGACCGTCACGCTCGCCCCGGGCGGCAGCCCCGTGTAGAGGTTGGCTTTGCCGGGCGCCGGCGGATCGGTGCAGCCCGCGCTATCGAACCACGCATCGAGCGCCGCCCCGCTCGGGATCAGGGCGCCGAAGGCCACCACATCCACCTCCTGGGTCACATACTGGGTCAGGTATTGGGGGAACCCCTCTCGTGAGTAGAGCATGGCGATCTGGCTGTTGGCCGGGATGCCGTCGATCTTCACGTGACCGTCCGCGTCGGTCGTCCCACACTTCGTTGCGTCACCGCGCAGACAGACCTCCATCCCCTCGACGGGATCGCCCCCGGTCCAGTCCGGCGGCTCGTACGCCCCCATCGTGGTCTCCCAGGAGACCGTGAGCCCGCCGCCCGACCCCATTCCACCTCCGCCGTCGGCGCCCCCGCCCTTGCCACCTTGACCGTCTCCGCCAGTGCCATCGCCGCCGGCCCCGCCGGTCCCTCCACCTCCCGTTGCGTCGTCGTCTCCGCAAGCGAATGCCAAGCTGAGAACACCCACCGCGATCAGCCTAGATTTCACCATAAGCTCCTCCTTCCATTCATGGTCGCGGCCCGAAGCCGACGACACTGGTAATCGTCCCCGCCTCCACGACGACGGACAGCGTCGCTTCCTCCGCGCCGGTCTCGTCGGCGACGTACGCGATCGTGTGCTCGCCGGGCTCCACGTTGACGAAGATGGCGCGCGGCGAGCGCGCGTCTTCGACCCAGAGCGGCGACTCGGTGAGGAACGCGTCCGGCGCGGCACCGTCGAGCGCCACCGAAGCGCGGCTCGTGTAGCTCTGCGCACAGTCGACCAGACCGACGCGCAGCTGTCCCTTTGTCGTGTCCAGCGTCTGCCCGGCACGGCTCGAGATGGTCTCGGCGGAGCCGGGCGACTCGAGACCGACGCTGTGACCGTTCAGGAGCCAAGCTCCCCCCGACACGATGGGAGGCCACGCGTACACCCGGCTCGGCATCACCTCGGGTCCCGAGACCCGGAAGTACCCGTCGAAGCCGTTCGTGCCCGCCGGTAGCGTGAGGATGATCTCGCCCGCCGCGCTCGTCAGGCCTTCGTCCAATGGGGCGGCGCAGTCTGCGTCGTCGCGCGCGCACGCGCGAACCTCGAGCCCGCCGAGGCGCCAGGCATCGTCTACCTCGAGGAGCTCGTAAGGCCCCGCCGTGAGCCGCAGGGTGACGTCGAACGTGCTGGTGGTGGGCGCGGGGAGCGTTCCGCCCTCCAAACAAGCCCACTCCTCCGCCGCGTCGAGATCGCCGACGAGCGGGCCTCCGCACTCGGGCGCACAGTCGACCGAGCTGGGCAGCTCACCGTCCACGAGCGCCGCCAGCCAGTCGCGGAATGGAACGCCGCTCGACGTGACCGTGTAGGTCTCCTGCCGATTGGTGATCGTGTGCGTGGAGCCGGCGAACACGTACGACCGAAACAGCGGCACCGTGCTCGCGACGTCGTTCAGCTTGCTGCGCATCTCCGTCGTGAACGCGCGCGCGTCGTCTCCGCCCACGTACGCCCATCGCTGGGTCTGATCGAGATCGAACGCGCTCGTCACCTCGGAGAGTCGCATCGACGGATAGCCCCTGGCGGCCAGCCGATAGAGGCTGGCGAGATCCGTTATCGAGGCGGGATCCGTGCCGTCGACGAAGGTGGGCATCGCTGCCTCGGCGTTCCACGCCTCCCGGATGATGGCGATGGCCCCGGCCGGGTACACCCCCGCTGCGGAGTCGCCGAGCTGGACCACGGCGGCGCTGGGATACTGCCGCGCGACCCAGGGCGCCCACATGATGCTCCCGAGCGAGCCCGCGCTATGCCCGGTGACGAGCACCTGCTCCGGGGCGGGAACGTTCGTGGCCGCCCAGTCCAGCACGGCGCGCATGTTGATTGCGCCTCGGTGGAAGAAGGCGTGCGCGCCGTACTTCGCGTCGCGGCTTCCCCAATGCACGTCACCGGTGCAATACGACACGATGACGTGGTGCCACTCCGCGAACGGATTGGCGGCGCTCGCGTGGTCGTGGATCCCGGCGTTCGAGGCGTCGTCGGCGAGGTCCGGCTCGGTGCGAAGCCAGGTGACCGCCTTCCGATCGACGAAACACGTCGTCTCGTCCCAGCACGAGCCGCCGCCCTGGAGCTCCAGGACGAGGCGATTGGTCGTACCCTTCCGGACGAAAAATGCCCAGTCCGAGCCGTCCCCGCAGCGCGTCTCGCCGCCGGGCGCGATCTTGTTCCAGCCGTCGGGCAAGAGCGTGATCGGATCGGGCGGCGCGCCGCCCGATCCTCCGGTCCCGCCTTGGCCGACCCCGCCGCCCCCGCCGACGTCGTCGTCGCCGCAGCTCGCCGAGGCCAGCAAGACGCCGAAAGCCAATGCCGAGCGCCTTCGCATGAGGTTCCTCCCCGTCAGTTCTCAGGCCCAGCTCCCGACGGTGAACGCGTCGGCCTCAATCAGCGCCATAATGAAGCCAGCCGTTCGCATGAGAGCCTCCGCTGCCGCCCGAGCAAGAAGCCTGCCCACGTCGTTTCTGTGGGCATTTGTGATCGCGAACCGAGCACCCTGCAGGAGGTTCGCCCGAGCGCGCGGTGGATGCAGACGCAGGGCGTTCGCCGGTGCCTGCGACGCCCCGTCACCCGACGCTATCGAGCGCGAACAGCTGGACGTTCGCCACGACGACGCGCTCGGCGGGCGTGGAAGCCGCGACGATTGACCGGAGCGATCGGAAGTAGCTGCGGTGGAGCTCCCGCAAGCGCTCCAGGTCCGCCTCCGAGACCGTGAAGACGTTGAACGAGAAGAGCCCCTGCTGCCCGGCCGCGAGCCGATCGAGACCGACCTTCGCCCAGAACGCCTTCAGCTTTCGCTCCGCGGAGGGGTCGGGACGGGTGTCCACGGTGACGGCGTCGCTGGTGATCCACTTGCGACCCTCGCGACGGATCTGTCCGGCGGCCGCGAGCGCCTCGATACACGCGTCTTCTTCGCGCGGGTCGATGCCGAGCCGGGACGCGAGGAACCCGGATTGGTGGCCGGGGAGCGCGCGATAAGACGGCAGCTCCATCGCGCGGAGCACGGCGGCGACCCAGGGGCGGTCGAACGCGACGCGCCGCTGGGCCTGCACGGTCCGCCACCGCTCGGCCGTCGACTCGAGCTTCGCCGGGTCGGCGAACAGGGCGACGAAGTCGAGCAACCGCAGCGTGCACGCCTCGATCATCCGCAGGAGGTGCGGGAGCCGCGGCTCCGCCCCGCCGCTCAGGTAGCGCATGACGGCGTAGCGGCTCAGCCCCGACCTCTGGGCGAGGTCGACGAGGGGTACGCCGCCGCGCGCGACCTCGAGGAGCGAGGCGACGCCGTCACGCTTCGTGAGGTCGAGCTTGCCCGCGCCGTCTGCGCTAGGGAGGAAGCGCTCGACCGCCGCGCCGAGATCGACCCTGGAGAGCGCAGCGGCGCGGAAGAACAGCGCCGCGGTCGGCCATCGACGCCCGGACTCCCACGCGTAGACGACGTTCGTCCCGAACCCGAGCCGGCGACTGAGCGCGACCTGGGACCGCCTCCCGCGCAGGGCGCGGACCAGCTCGCGCGCGAGCCCTTCGTAGTCGATGAAATCGCGGATTTTGCGCGCGTCGGTGCGGGCTCGGGCCATATGGCAGATTCGCACTTTTGAGGTCCGTCTCGCCAGATGGAATGTGCGAATCCACGCTGGCGCGCCGAGCGTCCGGTGGGCATAGTGCTCTCGAGGTCACGCACCATGCGCTTCTCTGCTCTCGCTTTCCTTACCGTCGCGTCAGCTTCGTTGGCCGCTGCCGGGTGTGAGTCCCCGCAGAGCGGCGGCCAGATCGGCGGGGAAGACGCGCGCTGCGTCGCGGTCACCACCACCCCGCTCGGGCCTGACGAAGCGTCGCCCTTCGGCTACAGCCCCAACGAGCTCGTCGCTGCGATCGGGGGCGCGCGTACCGTCCCGTTGGCCTGGGCCAAAGGGGGCTCGACCGAGCTCACCTTGACCGTGACGCCCGCGATCGATGGCGCGGCCTTCGTGGACTACGAATACGAGGACGCGGGCGGGGACGGCGCGCAGCCGGAGATCGGCTGCGAGGACGCGGTGGAGGTGCCCGCATCGATATCGTTCCACACGGCGGACGGCGCCTTCGACGAGACGCTGTCGCTGACGCTCTCGTCGCGCGCGGCCGACCGCGCGGCCTTCTTCCACGAGCTCGATCTCGACTCGCTCACCGGCACCTACGAGGTGACGGAGGTCGACCCCGCCGACTACGAGTCGGTGTCGGTGTTCGTCACGGCGGAGGTCGACGCGACGACGGTCACGGGGACCGTCTCGGGCCAGGCGGCTTCGCCCTGCGAGAGCGGCGATCCGGATGGCACCTGCAGCGCGGACATGTTCGAGGTCGCCACGTTCCCCGCGCCCTGAGCGCCGCCTACCAAAGTCGGTTGAGACGACGATGTTCGAGATGCCGTCGCGGAGCACCGCTTCTGCGATCTCTGAGCCGCCCCGGTCGGGGCGGCCGGCCGATCAGGAGACCGAGATCTCGAAGTCTTCGATGACCGGGTTCGCGAGGAGCTCGTCCGCCATCTTCTCGAGCTTCGCGCGGACCTCCTGGGCGGACGTCCCGTCGGCGAGCTCGATCTCCACGAGCTTGCCGATGCGGACGCCTTTCACGCCTTCGAAGCCCAGCGTACCGAGCGCGCGCCTCACGGCGTCACCTTGCGGATCGAGGACCTCGGGCTTGAGCCTGACGAAGACGGTGGCCTTCACAGGGCGGGTTCTCGCACCACGCGCCAGCCAGCGCAAGGGGCGAGGAGCGCGCTCACGTCCGAAGGACTCGCTTTCCGCGGTCTCGAGCGGACCAGCGCTCGCTTGCTGCTTCGGCGCAGCCGACGACTTGCTCCGCAAGACGCGCTCGCTCGGCGCTCATTCGCGCGGCCGCGGTGGTGCCGCCGTGAGGCTCACCGGTGTCATCGTCTCGATGTAGTAGGCGACGTCGAGGATGTCCGACCAACGCGCTCGCTGGTCGAGGTAACCGAGCGGGCGTGCTGCGAGCGGGCCGTCGAGAAACCGAAGCGCCGGCTCACGCCGTGTGGCACGCAGGTCCAGGACGACCTCCGGAGCGCCGACCGTGGAGAGCAGCGCTTCGAGCGAGCCCGGCGGCGCTGGGTCGAGCGCGCGCGGGCTCGTGTCCGACCCGGCGGTACCCCCGCCCGCGAAGAACCCGACCGAGACGAACTTCTCGCCGAGCACCCGGTGCAGCTCGGCCCCCATCGGCAGCCCACCCGCGTAGGCGTCCTTCGGCATCGTGGGTACGAGCTGCTCGATCCGGTCGATGTCCCGCGCGAGGTGCATCGTGGCCGCCCACACGATCACGCCCCCGCGCGACGTCCGCTGCCGCGCGAGCGCGTTCTCGGCCATCCGCAGATCTCGTGGGTTCGACGTCCGGAACGGATCGTCCTCTCGAGGAGGCGGGTCGCGCCACGTCCATCGAAGCAGGACGAGGAGGTCGTCGAAGGTATCCAGCCACTCGCGGCGCTTCGGCGACTCGGGCACGTCTTTCTCGACGGCGCGCTCGAGAGCGAGGAGGCTGCGCTCCACCCTGCTCGCGACGCTCGGCGCGGGCGGGTTCTGCCAGTCCTTCACGCGCTCGAGCAGGAACGCGACGTCGGCGATGTTCGGGCCCAGCTTTCGCTCGAGCTTCGCGCCCAGGAAGGCCCTCAGATCGGCGACGAGCCGAGCGCGCGCGGTGTCGCCGAACTGCATGTCGATGCCGCCGAGCCGAAGCGGGCTCGGGCCTCGCGCCTGGTCCGCGATGTACGGCCAGAGCGCCCGCGTCTCGGCGGGCTTCGTCCAGATGCCGAACACGGCTCCCTTCACCGCTTCGGAAGGGGCAACCTCGGCAGCGACGATCGCCTCCCACGCTCGCTCGCAGTCCCACCGCGGGCTCTCGAACAACAGGGTGTCGAAACCGAGCTCCTCGTGCAGGTAGCGCACGAGCCGCAGCTTCGCGAGGAACGCAGCGCCGTCGCGGTGGGACGGCTCGCCGAGCCCCACGACTGCAGCGCCCTCGAACAAGGGTCGGAGGGGGCGCAGATCGTCGAGGGGCTCGTCGAACGGTCGCGGCGTGATCGCCACGGCGTGTGCTGCCAGGGCATCCTTGCGCGGATCTCGAGTCGACCCGACGGGGGGTGCGGTCGTCGCGCTCGAGATCGGCTCGACCCGAGCCGGCTGCGGCGCTGGGCTGCAGGCGAGGAGAGAGACGAGCCCACAACACGAGGTCAAGCCGCGGCCCAGCACGGGCGCGACGCTACCATAGCGGCGTTCCGCCATCGGCGGCCCGTGTGCGCGGCGGGTCGCTCAGCGCGCGAAGACGGGCGCGAGGTTGCGCTTGAGCCGCGGGAGCGGATCCTCTTCGTCGGGCACGAACGGCTCGCCGACGATCGTCTCGTAGGCAGTGATGTAGCGCATGGCGGCTTCGACGCGGACCTGGTCGGGAATGGGCGGGATGGGGCCGTCGCCGGTGAAGCCCACGCTCGCCAGCCAGCGCCGCACGTACTCCTTGTCGAAGCTCTCCGGCTCCTCGCCTTTGGCCAGGCGCTCGGGGTAGCTGGCGCGGAACCAATAACGAGACGAGTCCGGCGTGTGGATCTCGTCGATGACCACGATCTCGCCGTCCGGCGCGACGCCGAGCTCGTATTTCGTGTCGACGAGGATGAGCCCGCGCTTTTCGCATTCGGCCTGTCCGAACGCGAAGAGCTTCATCGCGATCTCGGCAGCGCGATCGAACTCGTCCGGCGTGACCACCCCGGAGGCGAGGATGTCTCCGCGCGAGACGCTGATGTCGTGGCCGCCCTTCGGTGCCTTCGTGCTCGGCGTGAGGATGGGCGCGGGGAGCGGCTCGTTTTTCTTCAGACCTTCCGGTAGGGCATGCCCGCAGAAGGTGCGGTCCCCGCGGGCGTAGGCCGTCCAGATCGAGGTCGACGTCACGCCCGTGAGGTACGACCGGACCACCATCTCGACGGGGAGCGGCCTGCACTCGCGCGCGACGACGGCCTGCGGGTCGGGCACGGAGAGCAGGTGGTTCGGCGCGAACGACTTCGTGAGCGAGAACCAGTGGGCTGCGATGCGGTTCAGCACCTGCCCCTTGAAGGGCAACGTCCCGAGCACCCGGTCGAACGCGCTGATCCGGTCGGTCGTCACGAGGACTCGCCGCCCGTCCGCTGCGGTGAAGTTGTCGCGGACCTTGCCCTCGTAGCGCTTCCAGCTCGCCGGGACGCCCAGCGCCTCCGGCGAGACGTCCGCGAGGGTCTTCGTCAAGGCGGCCGACAGCGTTTCTGCGCTGACCATGGCGCCCGATTAGCGCAACCGCTGCGCCCTGGCGAGCCTCACGAAGACGTCGGACCTCGTCTGGGCACGGCCCTTCCGCCGTGATAGAGCGCCGCCATGAGCACCCGTAAGAAGATCTCGATCATCGGCGCAGGCAACATCGGCGGTGAGCTGGCCAACCTCTGTGCGAGCCGAGAGCTCGGCGACGTCGTCCTCTTCGACATCCCGTCGAAGGCCGAATACGCCAAGGGCAAGGCGCTCGACCTCGAGCAGAACGGTGCCATCAACGGCTACGACGTGAAGATCACCGGCACCAGCGACTGGAAGGACTGCGCCGGCTCGGACGTCATCATCGTGACCGCCGGCGTCCCGCGCAAGCCGGGCCAGAGCCGCGACGACCTGGTCGCCACGAACCTGCCGATCATCCGCAGCGTCGCGGACGGCGCGAAGGAGCACTGCCCGAACGCGTTCGTCATCGTCATCTCGAACCCGCTCGACGCGATGGTCTACGAGCTGCAGCGCCGCACCGGCTTCGCGAAGGAGAAGGTCGTCGGCATGGCCGGCGTCCTCGACAGCGCGCGCTTCTCGCTCTTCCTCGCCCGCGAGATGAACCTCAACATCAAGGACATCCGCGCCATGGTGCTGGGCGGTCACGGCGACGACATGGTGCCGATCCTCTCGGCGACCACGGTCAACGGCGTCCCCGTCGGCTCGTTCATCCCGAAGGAGAAGCTCGACGCCATCATCGCGCGCACGCGCGTCGGCGGCGGCGAGATCGTCAAGCTCATGGGCACGAGCGCCTATTACGCCCCCGCCAGCGCGTCGGTCCAGATGGCCGAGGCCTACCTCTACGATCAGAAGCGCCTCCTGCCCTGCGCCGCCTACCTGGACGGCCAATATGGCTACAAGGACTTCTTCATGGGCGTCCCCGTCGTCATCGGCGGCAAGGGCGTGGAGAAGATCATCGAGCTGTCGCTCACCGACGAAGAGAAGGCGATGCTCGCCAAGAGCGCCGAGAGCGTGAAGGGCATCGTCGAGGTCGTGAAGAAGAGCGCCTGAGCGAGCCCTTTTTCGCCCCAACGCGAGCGAGCCGGCAGCCCGGCTCGCTCGTTTTCGTTTGGCGCTCCCGTCTCGGTCCCTCGCTCGCAGCCCCCTGGGGAGCGCAAGCGGGCGTAGTATCCGGATCGTGGCCTCGGACGAAGAGGAGCGCCTCCGCGAGGAGGCGGAGACGCTCAGGGCGAAGCTCGAGGCCCTCGAGGCGCGCGCCGAGCGCGCCGAGCGTGCGCTGCGCGAAGCGCATGCAATCCACGACGCGACGATCGAGAGCCTCCCGTTCGACTTCTGGGCGCGCGACTCGCAAGGCTACTGCTTCAGCCAGAACGCGACGACCATGAGCAACTGGGGGGACCTTCGCAACAAGCGGCCCCAGGACATGGGCCTGCCGCCGGAGGTCGTCGAGCTCTGGCTGTCCAACAACCGCCGCGCATTGGCGGGCGAGATCGTCCGCGGCGACCGGGACTTCACGAAAGACGGCGTGAAGCGCTCGGTCCACAACATCCTCGCGCCGATCCGCATGGGCGACGCCATCGTGGGCACGCTCGGCGTGAACATCGACATCACCGAGCGCAAGCGCGCCGAATCGGAGCGCCTCGAGGCGCTGCGGGCGCTCCGCGCCAGCCAGGAGATGCTGCGTCTCGCAGCCGAAGCCTCGGGCATCGCGTTCTGGAGCTGGAGCGAGGGCAAGGACATCGTCTGGGAGCCGACGGCCAACAAGATCTTCGGAATCGCCGACGGAGCGTCGTTCGGAGGCCGAGAAGCGTACCTGGCCCTGGTTCACGAAGACGATCGCGGGCGCGTCGCGTCGAGCCTCCCACGCGTCATGGAGTCGGGGACGTGGGACGACACACACCGCATCGTACGACCGGACGGGACCGTACGGTGGGTGCTCGCCAAAGGCAGGGCCGTGCGCGACGGGGAGCACGCGGTCGTCGTCGGCGCGCTCATCGACATGACCGAACAACACGTCCGCGACGAGCGCCTGCGCCAAGCCCAGAAGCTCGAGGCAGTCGGGCAGCTCACCGCCGGCATCGCACACAACTTCAACAACATGCTCATGGGCATCTTGCCCTACCTGGAGATGGCGCAGGCGCGCGCGCCGGCCGAGATCAAGCCGCTCCTCCGGACCGCGGAGCAATCCGCGGAGCGCGCGCGGGATCTCGTCCGCCAGCTCATGATCTACGCCGGGCGCGGGCGGGCTTCGGCCCGGCGCACCGCCCCCATCGCTCCGCTCGTCGAGCGAACCGTGGAGCTCTGCCGGACGACCTTCGACCGGCGCATCACCCTCGCGCTCGAGACCGACCCGAGCGCCGCGGCCGCCGTGGACGAGGTACAGCTCGAACAAGCCTTGCTCAACCTCTTGTTGAATGCGCGCGACGCGCTCGCCGACCCGGGCATGCGCGCGCCGGAGATCCGCGTCGTCGTCGACGTCGTGCCCCAGGGATCCGCCGGGCTCGAAGGGCGCGAGGGGGACCACGTGCGCGTCCGGGTGATCGACAACGGCGTCGGGATGGCCGCCGAGACGATGCAGCGGATCTACGAGCCGTTTTTCACCACGAAAGACGTAGGCAAGGGCACCGGCCTGGGCCTCGCGACGACACACGCGATCATGCGCGAGCACGGCGGCGTCATCACGTGTGAGGCCTCGCCAGGCAAGGGCTCGACGTTCGCCCTCTACCTGCCGCGCGAGACGCTCGGCAGCGCAGCCCGCCCGAAGGTGACGATCGTTCCCGAGCCCGGGCGCGAGACGATCCTCGTGATCGACGACGAGGAGCCCGTCCGCTGGGCGGTCGGCGAGACGCTGCGCCTCGCTGGCTACACCGCGCTCACCGCGTCGTCGGGGGCCGAGGCGCTCGAGATGCTCGCACACGAGCCGCTCCGTGGCGCCGTCGCGCTGATGCTCGTGGACGTGTCGATGCCGGGCATGCCGCGCGCAGAGCTGCGGAGGCGGCTCGAAGCGGCGGCTCCTCAGGCGAAGATCGCCTATTTCACCGGGTATTCCTCCGAGACGATCGACGCGGGCGACCCGGTGCTGGAGAAGCCGATCACGTCCGGGCGGCTGCTCTCCGCGATCCGCTCGATGCTCGACGAGCGCCTCTACACCGAGGACCGAATGCCCTGATTCGGTCAGGCTGCGCGCTTCTCCGCGAGCACGAGGTAGGTCGGCATCTCGCCCTTGCCCTTGACCTCGATCGTGCCGCGCGCCTCGAGATCGAACCGACCACGCAAGAGCGCCGCGGTCGCCTCGGTGACGTGGATGCTCCCCTTGACGCCGTGCGACTCCATGCGGCTCGCCGTGTTCACCGTGTCGCCCCAGAGGTCGTAGATGAACTTCTTCTTGCCGATGACGCCGGCGACGACCGGCCCGGAGTTGATCCCGATCCGGACCTCGAGGCCGTAGCCCTTCTTGCGGTTCAGCTCCTCGAGCGCGTCGCGCATCCCGATCGCCATCCTGGCGCACGCCTCGGCGTGGTCGGCGCGAGGCTCGGGCAAACCCGCCGCGACCATGTACGCGTCGCCGATCGTCTTGATCTTCTCGAGCCCGTGTTGCTCCGCGAGCTCGTCGAAGCGGGAGAAGACCTCGTTGAGGACGCTGACCAGCTCGCCCGGAGGGAGCCGGGCCGAGAGCAACGTGAAGCCGACGATGTCCGCGAAGAGCACGCTGACGTCGGCGAAGCCGTCCGCGATCGACTCCTGTCCGCTCTTGAGCCGCGTGGAGATCGTCGGCGGCAAGATGTTGAGCAGGAGCCGCTCGCTGCGGTCGTGCTCCTCCGCGGCACGGACCTCCGCCGCGCGCGTGTCGGCGTCGAACAGGAACGCGATCAGCGCGAGGGTCACACAGGTCGAGACGATCGTCACGAGCCGGACCATCTTGGTGAGCCCGGGCGAGAAGGCGACCCACGCCTGGCTCGGATCACAGACGAGCTCGAAGTAGAGGTAGAGGCCGAGGCTGAGGAGCGCGAACGGATACAGCTTCCAGAGCCGGCGCGGCGTGACCAGGAAGACGACGGAGATGAAGGGGAAGAAATAATACTGGAAGCCGACCTCCGGCCCGACGTACGCCGCCACCAGCGCGAGCTGGAGGTTGCAGAGCAGGAGGAACTGCGCGTGAGCGAGCCCGTAGAGGCGACGTTTGGTCAGCGCGAGGTTCGTCAGCTGCCATCCGGCGAACACGAGGTCGATGGCCGCGCCGAGCCACATCCGCCGGATGTCCACGAAGTAGAGGAGGGCGAACCCGGTCAGCGAGACCGCGGCGATGATCGCGCACTGGTTGAGCAGGCGGACCTTCCGCTCCTCCTCCGGAGCGAGGCCGTCGATTCCGAGGGAGCTGACCCTCTCCCAGAGCGCGCGCAGGCTGGCCACGACCCGATCCTAGCCGCTTGGCAGCTCCCGTACCGGTTGATTCTGGATAACCAAAGATCCACCCCTACCCTGGTCACGGTGGATCCACTTCGACCGAAACCACATGTAGGTGGCCGGTTTCCTTGTGTACGCAATCGGCACACGGGTTGCACTGCCGGCCGCCGTGATCAAACGAGCCTTCCTCGCCCTACTCCTCACCGCGCTCGGCCTCCTCGGCTGCTCCGAGGACCAGAAGTTCGAGGCGTCCAACCAGACGGACACCTCGGGACCGGTCGCGAAGAGCGGCGCGGCCTGGGAGGTCTGGTCGGTGGACAACGCCTGGTCGGACACCGACACGGCGGCGGCGAAGAAGGCCGGGCTCGCCTGGGGCGAGAACAGCGGCCTCACCTGGGAGGAGAAGTTCGACCGCTGGGTCGGCGGCCTCGAGACCATGCCGTCGGAGAGCGGCTGGGGACAGACGATCTCCATCACGACCCCCTTCGGCGACAAGAAGCTGCCTGCGCCGACGCTCGAGTGCGCCGAGGTCGCCATCTTCCTCCGGGTCGCGTTCGCGTCCTGGTACCACCTGCCCTTCTACCTGCGCGGCTGGGACAGCGAGACCAAGCAGGCCGTCTTCGCGGGCCACTTCGGGTTCGTCAACGCGGCCGGCAACGGCGTCGGCAAGTTCCCCCGCTTCAAGGAGAAGTACAAGGACTACGAGAAGACCTGGAAGCCCGGCGACGCGTGGCCGAGCGACACGGTACTCCGCGGCCGCCGCCTCGGCGATGACGATACCGTCGCTTTCCTCACGGGCCCGAACGGCGAAGAGGTCGGCGCCGGCGCGTATTTCGACGAGATCTTCCTCAACAAGCGCACCGGCCACTTCATGCGCCTCGTGCTCCTCTACTTCGGCAGCGTGAACCTCGCCGACGGCTCGAACATGTTCCACGTCGCGCCGGAGGCCGCCTCGGCCGGCGACGTCCTGCTCGAGCGCTGGCAGAAGAAGGGCATCGGCCACACCATCCCCCTCCTGCGCGTCACCTCCCCGCTCGAGGGCAAGCTCGCGATCGAGGTCGTCAGCGGCTCGATGCCCCGCCGCCAGCCCCGCTACGACGAGCCGATGCAGGCGCGGAGCTACTTCACGCTCGACGCCACCGGCGGCGAGGGCGAGGCCGGCGACGGCACGCCTTACGCGAAGCTCGGCGGCGGCCTCCGCCGCTGGCGCACCGCCACGAAGGTCGGCGGCAAGTGGGTGAACAAGGTCTCCAAGGCCGACGAGAGCGTCGCCATCGCCGACTCCGACGTCGACGCCATCGCCGCGCGCCCCACACGCTTCGACGAGATCCTCCTCTCGGGCTCGCCCGAGGAGCAGGAGGCTGCCCTCGTCGCCGCCATCCAGAACGCTCGCCACCACCTCTCCGAGCACCCCGCGAGCTGCTCGGCGCGTGAGAATCGCGAGAACGCCTTCCGCTCGCTCGGCGCCCTGGCATCGCAGCTCGGGACCACGAAGGACGAGCTCGAGAAGAAACACCGCACGCTCGACGACTACGTCTTCGGCGCGCTCGTCTACGAAGACTCGAAGACCTGCTGCTGGAACTCGACCACGCCCGCCATGGCCGAGATCGTCCTCGACTATGCCCGCGCCGAGAAGGAAGCCGCCGACAAGGAGGGCATGTGCGTGGAGCCCACCGTGTTCCGGTCCCGCGCCGACGGCTACGAGCTCTGGCGAGCCCACGCCCAGAAGCTCGGCCGGGAGGCCGACTGGCTCGCCTGGAGCGAAGACGAGCCCTGCGCCCAGCGCGACGTCGCCGAAGACACGATTGCCTCCTTCGACGGTAAGTCGTACTGCTCGATCTCGGCTGGAGCCCCCTGATGAATCGCACGGTCATCGCCATCCTCGGCAGTCTCACGGTCGCGTCGTTCGTCGCCTGCGGCGAGGAGGAGGGGACGCAGGTCCCTGCTGCGCTGCGCGAGCTCGAGCCCGACTGCCTCGAGTGCCTGGAGGCGCTGGCCGAGTGCACTTCGACCGCCAAGAACGAGATGCACTTCCTCGGCTGCCGGGACCTGTTCCAGGCCTGCCAGGACAAGATGAGCCTGGGCCCGGAGGAGTGTGGGCGCCCCTCCAACCAGGTCGCGTGTGAGCTCTGCAAGGAGCGGCAGGACAAGTGCGAGGGCAAGGAGTGCAAGACGGAGTTCAGCGTCTGCAAGACCTTCCTCATGTCGCGTGATCAGGAGCGCTGCACGGAGGACGCGGGACCCACCGCAGGCACCTGCGACACCTGCATCGAGACGCTCGCCGCGTGTGGCTTCTCCGGGGAAGACGCGTCGGTCTGCGACAACACGTTCTCCACTTGCCGCAAGGCGAACAAGCTCGACGCCGCGGAGTGTGGAGCGCCGGCCACGGAGGTCGCGTGTTCGGCGTGCCTCGATCAACACACCGCCTGCGAAGCGGCCAGCGGCGAAGGCTGCGCCGCCGGCTGGAGCGCGTGTGTGGCCACGCTCGCGTCCGAAGGCGCCTGCGGCGAAGGTCCCGACCAGGGCGCAGGCGGCGGCGGCGTCGGAGGCGGGAGCAACACGGGCCCCGAGCCGAGCTGCACACACGACGCGTGTGAGGTCGGCGACCCGATGAGCGCCTCGTGTGACGACTGCATCGCCGCGGTCTGCGACCTCGACCCGTATTGCTGCGAGACCTCCTACGACGAGACCTGCGTCGCCGAGGCCCAGTCCATCGCGACCTGCGGGTGCGCCGCGCCGGAAGAGACCTGCGCGCACGACGTCTGCCAGGTCGGCGAGATCCTCGACCCGACGTGCAGCTCCTGCGTCGAGTCCGTCTGCCAGGCGGACGGCTTCTGCTGCACGACGACCTGGGACGCGCTCTGCGTCTCGAACGCGGTGGAGCTGTGCGGATCGAGCTGCGGGTAGTCGTTCTCGTCGCCGGCCTCGTCGCCTGCGAAGAAGAGCCGCTCGGCACGCTCTGCGATCCGTCGTCCAAGATCTTCTGCCGCTGCCCCGGCGGCGAGCCGGGGAAGAAGGAGTGCTCGGCCCAGGGCGACGCGTTCGGCTCCTGCGAAGGCTGCAAGGACCGCCCCGACGGCGTCGGCGGGAGCAGCTCGACCGGCAGCGCCGGCCAGGGAGGCGGCGCGCCGCTCTACCGCACGTGTGAGAACGGCGACACGTGTGAGTCCGGCTTCTGCCAATCCGGGTACTGCACCATCCCGTGCTCGAAGGTCTCCGACTGCGAGTACCCCGTCGCGGAGTGTGTCCCGTTCGGCGGACAGACCTATTGCATGCCGACCTGCAAGACAGCGGTGGACTGTGAGCCCTTCGGCGCGCCGCAGAGCAAGTGTGGCTACGCACCCGCCGTGGACAACTGGGGTGTAACCGCCTGCGCGCACTGGGGGGCCGAGCACGCGCTCGTGCCCGACGACACCGACTGCACCCCCTTCGAGCACGAGGACTGCAACCTCGGCTACGGCGGGCGCGAGAAGGTCTGCAACGAGCAGGGCCTCTGCAAGTCGGGCTGCTTCACCGGTGCCGACTGCACCGCGGCGAGCTGCTCGAGCGACGGGACCGAGCTCGGGACCTGCGGCTGACCGGGCCGCGCCGCTCGACGCCACGCGACGCCGAGCCTCTCGGAAAAATCCGTCGCCGCACGATTGTCCGCGACAATCCCGATTGGGGGCTTTCAAACCCGACGGAACGTCGCCTACCATGGTCAGACCAATCCCAAGGAGCGAGACATGCTTCGTGGACCTGTGCTCGGAGCGATCACCCTCGCCGCCCTCGCGGGCTGCGTCGGATCGATCGGCGGCGACCCTGGCGATGAGAACGGACAAGTCGAGAGCTCGATGTGCGTGGTCGACACGCCGCTCCGACGCCTGACACGCTTCGAATACGACAACACCGTCAGGGACTTGTTGGGCGACGACACGAGCCCATCGAGCGCGTTCCCGCCCGAAGCGGAGGTCCAGGGCTTCGACAACCAGGCCGCCGCGCTCACGGCGAGCGATCTCCTCGTCGAGCAGTACATGAAGGCCGCCGAAGGCATCAGCGAGCGAGCCACGGCGGACATGACGAAGCTCATGCCCACCTGCAACGCCGCGACCGACGGGGAAGCGACGTGCGCGGCGCGGTTCATCGACGAGTTCGGCAAGCGCGCGTTCCGTCGTCCCCTGACGGCCGACGAGAAGGCCCGCTACCAGGCCCTCTACGACTTCGCCAAAGCCGACCCGGACATGGGCACCTTCCGGGACGGCATCCAGCTGGTCCTGCAGGGCATGCTCCAGTCCTCGCAGTTTCTCTACCGGCCCGAGTTCGGCGAGGAGACGCCCATCGACGTCGACGTCGTCCGCCTCACGCACTGGGAGATGGCGTCCAAGCTCTCCTACATGATCTGGAACACGATGCCCGACGACGCCCTCTTCGCCGCGGCGGACGCCGGCCAGCTCGGCACGAAGGAGGAGCTCGCCGCGCAAGCCAGGCGGATGCTCGCGGACGACAAGGCCAAGCCGGCCATCCGGAACTTCCACCGCCAGTGGCTGAAGCTCGTGCAGCTCCAGACCGTCAGCAAGGACACGACCGTCTACCCCGCCTACTCCGATTCGCTCCGGCCGCTCTGGAAGGAGGAGGTCGAGCGGTTCATCGAATACGTCGTCCTCGAGGACGACGGGAAGCTCTCCACGCTGCTGACGGCTCCCTATTCGTTCCTCAACTCGGACCTCGCGGCGTTCTACGGCGAGGACGTCGTCGGGCCGGTCCCGGCCGGCGCGGCCTTCGAGAAGGTCTCGATGGATCCGACCCGCCACGCGGGCCTCATCACGCAGGGCGCCTTGATGGCGGTCCACGCGGAGGGCAACCAGTCCTCCCCGGTGTTCCGAGGGAAATTCGTGCGCGAGCAGCTGCTCTGCCAGACGCTCCCGCTGCCGCCTGCGAACCTCGTCATCGAGCCCCCGGAGCTCGACCCATCGAAGACCACCCGCGAGCAATACGAAGAGATCGGCGCGAAGCCCGAGTGCGCGAGCTGTCACGCGCTGATGAACCCGCTCGGCTTCGGCTTCGAGAACTTCGACGGAATCGGCCTGTGGCGCGAGACCCAGAACGGCAAGCCGATCGATCCGACCGGCGAGATCACCGCGACTGAGTCGCTGGACGGCCCCTTCAACGGTCCCGTCGACCTCGCGAGCAAGCTCGCGCAGAGCCCCGAGGTCGCCTCCTGTGTGGCTTCCCAGTGGTTCCGCTTCGCCTACAACCGCACGGTCACCGCGGAAGACTCGTGCAACCTGGATCTGGTGAACCAGGCGTTCGCCGCCTCGGGTTACGACATCAAGGAGCTCATCGTGGCGCTCACCCAGACCGAGACGTTCCTGCATCGCCATCAGGTCGTGGCCGAAGGAGGTGCGCCGTGAAGCGCCGCCCCTTGCACCGCCGAGCCGTCCTGCGCGGCGCGATCGCCGGAGGCGCGGTCGCCATCGGCTTGCCCTGGCTCGAGGTCATGGAGCCGCCGAAGGCACGCGCCGCGACCGGCCCGAAGCGCATCGTCTTCTGGTTCACGGCGAACGGATCGCTGCCTGCCATCTGGACGCCTCCTGCCAACCTCGACCTGAGCGGCCACCCCATCCACGCGCCGCTCCAGCCGTTCGCCGACAAGCTCATCTTCCTCGACGGCGTCGATCAGAAGGTCGCTTACCAGTCGATCGGAGACGGCCACCAGACCGGCATGGCCTGCCTGCTGACCAACTCGGAGATCCTCCCCGGCAGCCTCTTCTGCGAAGGCGAGTGCGCCGCCGGGATGGAGCAATACGTCGGCTGGGGCGGCGGCATGTCGATCGACCAGCACATCGCCAACGAGATCGCGAAGGACGTGACGCTGAAGTACCGCTCGCTCGAGCTGGGCGTGCAGGTGAAGGGCGAGAGCGTCTGGTCGCGCCTCTGCTACGCGGGCCCCGATCAGCCCATCCCGCCGCGCGAGAACCCCGATCAGAACTTCAGCGACTTCTTCAGCGATCTCGGGACCGATCCGTTCGCGCTCGAGCTCCTCCGGAAGAAACGAAAGAGCGTGCTCGACGCCGTCATCGGCGACTACAGCGCGTTCAACGCCAAGCTCGGCAAGGAGGACCGCATCCGGCTCGACGCGCACCTCGAGTCGATCCGCGCGGTCGAGAAGCGCCTCGACGCGACGGGGCAGGTCGGCGAAGCGTGTGGCATCCCCACGACGTCGCTGCCCGGCGACCAATACCAACAGAACGACATGTACCCGGTCACCGGCAAGGCCCAGATGGACCTGCTCGTGATGGCGCTGGCCTGCGACATGACGCGGGTCGCGTCGCTGCAGTGGTCGACGTCGGTCTCCAACGTCCGCTTCACCTGGCTGCCGCTCGTCACCGGCGAAGGTCACCACGACCTCTCGCACTACGGCGACGACGCGGCCGATGCCCAGGCGGACATCACCACGATCAACAACTGGTACACCGAGCAGTTCGCCTACCTGCTCGAACAGATGGCCGCGATCCCCGAGGGGGACTCCACGCTGCTCGACAACAGCGTCGTCGTCTGGGTGAACGAGCTCGGCCAGGGCAACAGCCACACGCGCGACGACATCCCGTTCATCCTCGCGGGCGGCTGCCAGGGCTACTTCAAGACCGGGCAGGTCCTGAACAAGGGCGGCGAGCCACACGGCAAGCTGCTCGTCTCGCTCGCCGAGGCGATGGACAAGCCGGTCAGCACCTTCGGCGTGGCCGAGCACAGCCAGGGACCGCTGAGCGGGCTCACGGGCTGAGGAGCCCTCGACGGCGAGGCTGCTCGGCGCGCCGAGCAGCCTCGTACCCGCCCGAGGCGCGGTGTAGCCTCATGGCGTGCGGTCCGAATCGCTCGCGCTCACCTTCGCTCTGCTCGCTGGCGCTTGCGCCCGAACCGGCCTCTATCCGTTCGACGACGAGGGCGCGGGGGCAGCGGGTGCCCAGGGCACGGGCGGCAGCGGCGGCCAAGGCGTCTGCGGCGACGGCACGCTCGACCAGAACGAGGAGTGCGATGACGGCAACACCTCGAACGCCGACTCGTGCGTCCTCGGATGCAAGAACGCGATCTGCGGCGACGGGTTCGTCCGCGCCGGGGTGGAGGCCTGCGACGACGGAAACTCCTTCGGCACCGACGCGTGCACGAACATCTGCGCTCTGCCGACCTGCGGCAACGGCGTCGTCGACCCGGGCGAGGACTGCGACGACACAAACCTGGACAACACCGACGCGTGCCTCTCGACGTGCCTGGTCGCGTTCTGCGGCGACGGCTTCGTACGGGCCGGGGTTGAGTCCTGCGACGACGGCAACGGCTCCAACACCGACGCGTGCCTGACCGCGTGTGTGCCGGCGAGCTGCGGGGACGGGTTCCTCTGGGCCGGCGTCGAGCAATGTGATGACGGCAACGTCATCCCGGGCGACGGCTGCTCGTCGAGCTGCCAGCTCCCGTTCTGCGGCGACGGCGTGGTGGAGCCCGGGGAGGCCTGTGATCTCGGACCAGCCAACGCGGACCGGCCCGCGCTGGAGATCGAGCAGCTCGGCGCAAAGCAGGCGGTGGTCCCGTTCGACAACGCTGAGGACGCGGCCATCTTCTACAACTACTTCTCGGCGAGCGCCCACACGGGCTTCGAGGTCGCCGCGACCAGCCGGATCTACTTCTACCGGGACGTCACGACCGAGCTCTTGTCGCTGTTCGTGCACCACCACATCGACGCGCAGCCCTGCCCGCAGAGCGACGTCGACTTCACGTTCTCGAACGTGCCCTCGTCGACCATCCTCGCCATCGCCGACGACACGCCGAGCGAGATGTTCAAGCAGTCGCCCACGACCGTCGTCGGGAGCTGGACCTTCCAGAACAACACGGACGGCGGCGTGCTCAGCGGCTTCCCGCTCCCGGGGAGCTGGGAGGTCGCCGTTTCCGTCTCGTTCGGGCCGGCGATCTCGGCCTGGGAGGTGGGCGACGGCACCGGCGCGTTCAGCCCGCTCTCCATCCCGGACGATCTCGTCCTCCGCGCCTACCCCACCCCCTCGGCCTGCCGGCTCGACTGCACGGTCCCGGCGTGCGGCGACGGCGTGCTCGACGGCGGCGAGGTCTGCGACGACGGCAACACGGTCGGGGGCGATGGCTGCGCTGCCGACTGCGACTCGCTCGGCGGGTGACGGGGGGAGAGTGTGGCGCGAGGGGGGGGGACACCTCGCGGGAACCTCGGCGAGGGACGGCTGTCTGTGCCGGGCATGAACCTGTTCGCGCTCCTCCTCGCCGCCGCCGTCCCCCTCGCCTCGGGGATCTCCCAGCAGCGCGTGGAAGAGGTCGTGGCGGATCGGAGCGCCGCCCTGCGCGGCTGCTACGAAGAAGGTCTGGCGCGCAACAAGGACCTGCGCGGGACAATCGCCGTGGCGATGAAGGTCTCGGAGGCCGGCCGCGTCGCAGAGGCCAAGTCGGCGCCGGGGACGACGCTCCCGGACGCGGACGTCGTCAGCTGCGTGGTCGACGTCATGAAGACCCTGGAGTTCGGCGCGCAGGAGGCGCCGCAGACCGTGCGATACGCGATGGCGTTCGCGCCCGATCCGCCGCCGGAAGCCGGCGAGTGAGGGCCGCGCCGCTCCGTGTCCACACCGACGTTGGCCGGCGCAATCGTCCGCCGTATCCTCGCGAGCCATGTCCCCGCCTCCCTCGGACGACGCCGATCGCGACCGGATCCTCGCGCGCCGCGCGATCTTCGTGAGCACCGCGCTCGCCGCCCTCGGCTGCTCGTCCCAGTCGACGCCGCAGCAGAACCCGCCGCCGGACGGCAGCGTCGTGACCGCACCGTCATCGTCGACCGCTCCGACGACCTCGGCTGCGCCGACGGCCAGCGCCCCGTCGACGCTCCGCAAGTGGGACGACGTCATGGCCGCCGCCCCTCCGCTCGACATCGCGCCGAAGCTGAACGACGCAGACAAACAAGATCTCGAGCAGCTCAAGCAGCGCCTGGCCCCGACCTACGACGCGCTCGCCGCCGCGTGGAAGGGCATCTCGACGAGCTGCGGGCCGAAGGACTGCTCGAAGGAGTGGAGCGCGGCGGCCGACGCCATCCACCAGGCACGTGACGCCATCAAGCCGTCGCTTTGCGGGACCTACGGCGGCATCGCCTACCGGCAGCGACTGGCCGAGCACGAGGCGTTCCTGTTCGCGATCACGAAGGAGCTGGAGGACGGCCTCACCGACGCGTCGATGAAGCTGGGGGACGCGACCACCTGGCCGAGGATGGTCTCGCGACCGCCCCTGCCGCAGCCGTGCCTCAAATGCGCCATGCCGAGAGAGCCCGGGGTCGTCGGAGGCACGGGTATCCTCGGCTTGTCGTTCGCGGACGGCTCCTCCTCGCTCACGCCGGAAGCGGAGGAGGCGCTGAAGCTCGTGCCCCTCGAAGCCGCCCTCGTGATCCGCGGGCACGCGGACCCAGGCGAAGCGGAAGCCGCCAAGCTCTCCTTGGCGCGGGCCGAGGCCGTGAAGAAGGCCCTCGTGAAGAAGGGCGCCAAGGCCAAGAACCTCACGGTCGTCGCCATCGGCGCGGACCTGCCGATCGCGAGCTCGAAAACGCCTGAGGGCAAGGCCAAGAACCGCCGCGTCGAGTTCGCCTTCCCACCCGAGGCAGCGAAGTAAGTGGCGCCCCCGCCCGACGACATCGACCGCGACCGCATCCTCGCGCGCCGCGCGATCTTCGTGACCACCGCGCTCGCCGCGATCGGGTGCTCGTCCCAGGCCTCACCGCAACACCAGCCCGACGCTGGCTCGGCTGCCCCGATGTCGAGCGCGCCCTCGACCGCGCAACCCTCCGCCCAGACGCCGGCTCAGCCCGCCGGGCTCCGCACCTGGGACGAGGTGAGCGCGGAGGCCCCGCCGCTCGCGGTTGCCGCGTCGCTTCCCGACGCGGACAAGGGGGATCTCGAGCAGCTTCGAGGCCAGCTCACCCCGGTCTACGACGCGCTCGCTTCCGTCTGGGGCAAGACGCCCACCGACTGCCCTCCGAAGGACTGCCGCGAGAAGTGGGAGGCGGCGGCCGCCGCCATCCAGGCAGCGCGGGACGCGCTCAAGCCCGGGCTCTGCGGCGACTGGGGCGGGATGGGCTACCGGCAGCGAACCGTGGAGCACAGGGCCTTCCTCGCGAAGATCACGAAGGAGCTGGAGATCGGCCTCGCCGACGTGGCCATGAGCCACGGCGACGCGACCACCTGGCCGAAGATGGTGAATCGACCGCCTCCGCCGCAGCCTTGCCTGGACTGCGCCATGCCCGAAGAGCCAGGCGTCGCGGGCCAACACGGCCTGCTCGCGGTCCTCTTCGAATCGAACGCTTCGACCCTCAATCCCAAGGCCGAGGTGGATCTCGCCGCGGTGCCGCTCGACAAGCCGATCGTCATCCGCGGCCACGCGGACCCGGGCGAGACCGACGCGGCCGCGCTCGCCCGCGCCCGCGCCGAGAGCGTGAAGAAGGTGCTCGTGAAGAAGGGCGCCAAGGCAACGAACCTGACGGTTCTGTCGCTTGGTGCGGACCTACCGATCGCGAGCTCGAAGAGCCCCGAAGGGAAGGCCAAGAACCGCCGCGTCGACTTCGCCTTCCCGGACGCGCGCCCGAAGTAAGGAGCCCCCGCGCAAATTGCGCGCGGAAGCCGGCAGCCGATACCATCTGCGGCGATGACACTGGCGGCCGGCAGCGAAGGCGTTCGGGAACAAGGCGGCGTCTACGAGCTCGACCGCGCGATCGAGTCCCCGTTCATCAACCACGATCTCGCGCCGACGAAGCTCCGCGAGCGCAAATGGGCGACAAAGGACATCGCCGCGCTCTGGATCTCGATGTCGGCCTGCGTGCCGACTTACATGCTCGCCTCGTCGCTCATCACGGAGGGGATGAGCTGGTGGCAAGCGGTGGTGACGATCTTCCTGGGGAACACGATCGTCCTCTTGCCCATGGTCCTCAACGCGCACGCCGGGACGAAATACGGCATCCCGTTCCCCGTCTACTGCCGGCCCGCGTTCGGCATGCTCGGCGCAAACGTGCCGGCGATCCTGCGGGCCCTCGTCGCCTGCGGCTGGTTCGGCATCCAGGCGTGGATCGGCGGCTGGGCCATCTACAAGATCGGCGCGATCTACTTCTCGTCCTGGGAGACGCTCGCGCCGATCCCGGTGCTCGACATCAACTTCGCCCAGCTCGCGTGTTTCCTCGCGTTCTGGGGCCTCAACATGTTCGTCATCTACAAGGGCATCGAGTCGATCCGCGTGCTCTTGAACATCAAGGCCCCCCTCTTGATCCTGCTGGGGCTGGCGCTGCTGGCGTGGGCCTATGACCGCGCGGGTGGGTTCGGCCCGATGCTCAGCAAACCCTCGGCGTTCGCCGAAGGGCAGCCGAAGGCCGGACAGTTCTGGACCTTCTTCTTCCCCGCGCTGACGGGCATGGTCGGGTTCTGGGCAACGCTCAGCCTGAACATCCCCGACTTCACGCGGTACGCGTACTCCCAGCGTGACCAGGTCGTGGGCCAGGCGCTCGGCCTGCCGACCACCATGGGGCTCTACTCGTTCATCGGCGTCGCGGTCACGTCGGCCACCGTCGTCATCTACGGCGAGGCGATCTGGGACCCGGTCGTCCTCGTGACGAAGTTCCAGAACCCCATCGTGCTCGTCGTCGCGCTCGTCTCGCTCGGGATCGCGACGCTCGCGACCAACATCGCCGCGAACGTCGTCAGTCCGGCGAACGACTTCGCGAACATCGCTCCGACGAAGATCTCCTTCCGGACGGGCGGCTACATCACCGGCGTGATCGGCATCCTGATCATGCCGTGGAAGCTGGTGAGCGATCCAACGGGCTACATCTTCACGTGGCTCGTCGGCTATTCGGCGCTGCTCGGGTCGATCGGGGGCATCCTCATCGCTGACTACTTCGTCATCCGAAAGAAGACGCTCGACCTGCCCGCCCTCTACGCGAAGGACGGCCCGTACTGGTACGTGGGGGGCTGGAACACCAGGGCGTTCGTTGCATTAACCGCCGGGATCCTGCCGAACCTGCCGGGCTTCCTCGGAACCGTCAAATGGGCCACGGTTTCGCCGATCTGGATGACGCTCTACAACTACGCTTGGTTCGTCTCGTTTGCGATCGCGTTCGGCGTGTACCTGGCGCTCGCACCGAGGCGACCTCGCGAGTTGACGTGAGCGGACCGCTAGGGTCAAATCCACCCATGAAGCGCTCGGTTCTTGGCTTTGTGGGGTTGGGTCTCGTCTTCGTATCGTCGGCCGGGTGCGACGCCGGCACTGGCGCCGAAGACGGAGGCGGCGGCGAGGGCGCCGGGAACTCGAGCGGCACCGGGAGCCCCAACGGCTCCACGGGCGACGGGTTCGCGACGGGCTCCACCGGGAGCGGCGTCGGCGGCGGCTGCGCGGGCATCGACAAGACGGCGGAGAAGGTGCCGCTCGACATCTACATCATGCTCGACCAGTCGGGCTCGATGAGCGATCCGCCCTCGATGGGCGGCGGCACCAAGTGGGACGCGGTGTCGTCTGCGCTGTCGACGTTCGTGAACCAGCCCGAGGCCGCGGGCATCGGCGTGGGCATCCAGTATTTCCCGCTCGACAGCGGCGCCAACTGCAACGTTTTGCAGTGCAACGTGGACGGCGACTGCGGCGCGGGGTGCGGCCCTTGCGAGGGCTTCGGCGGCTTCGGCATCTGCTCCGGCTACGGCGCGAGCGACTCGTGTGCGGTAACGGACTACGCCACGCCGGACGTGGAGATCGCTCCGCTGCCGGGCAACGCCACCGCGATCATCCAGTCCATCGGCAACCATGGTCCGACCGGCGGAACGCCTACGTCGGCCGCGCTCGAAGGCGCCATCAGCCACGCCCAGACCTGGGCGAACGCAAACCCCGGCCACGCGGTCATCGTCGTCCTCGCAACGGACGGCGATCCCACGAGCTGCAACAGCGACCTCGCGTACATCAACGGCGTCGCAGCGGCAGGGTTCAGCGGGATGCCCTCGATCCGCACCTTCGTCATCGGGGTCGGCGGCTCGGTCTCCGCGCTGAACGGCTTCGCTGCCGCAGGTGGCACGGGCAGCGCCTTCATGATCGACCAGGATCCGAACGTCCAGCAGGCGTTCCTCGACGCCCTCAACCAGATCCAGGGTATCGCGCTGCCGTGCTCGTACCTGATCCCCGCGCCCGACCAGGGCGAGATCAACTACCAGCAGGTGAACGTGCAATACACGCCGGGCGGGGGCGGAACGCCCCAGACGCTCCCGAAGGTGTCGGGCCTCGCCGACTGTCCGCCCGGCGGCAACGCCTGGTATTACGACAACGAGGCGATGCCCACGCAGATCGTCCTCTGCCCAGACACCTGCACGAACCTGTCGCAGGACACGATGGGCCAGATCAAGATCGTGCTGGGCTGCGACACAGTCGTGCAGTGACGTTGCGGCGGGAGGCTGCGCCTCCCGCTGCGGCCCCATCTGAGGCATAGTGTCGAGGGCTCGATCATGGCCGAGGACCCTCCCCGCCGGAACACGCTGCGCATGGGCGCCCTGCCCGAGCAGATGCCGGAGCCACGTGCTCCGCACCCGGCCAGCGTCACGCGCGCGGGTCCGCAGCGCTACGTGCTGATCGGCGAGGCGCCCACGCGCAAGAGACAGGTCCGCGCCGCCGAGTCGGACGACGACGATCCGGCAGCGCTCTTCGACGAGCTGATCCCGCACCTCGGCTGGCTCCCCGAGGAGCGCCGTCCTGAGCTGCGGCGCCTGTTGCTCCGAGGGGAGCTCGAACGCGCGCTCCACCATTTCGAGGAAGAGCGCGAGCGGTTCCCCCGGAACGTGTCCGTCGAGAGATGCCAGAAGATCGTGGAGCGTGTCCTCATGCGGCGCCTCACCCTCCGCCTGCTGCCGAGCGAGCACGTCCCGGTCATGACCGGCGAGCTGTCGAGCCACAAGCCGAAGGACCCGCGCGCGCTCGTGGCCGCTCGCATCGACGGGGAGTCGACCGTCGACGAGATCCTCCGTGAGCTGTCCTTGCCTCGACTCAAGGGGCTGATCGCGTTCGAAGGCCTCCTCACACAAGGCCTGATCGCCTGGAAGACTCGGAGCAAGCCCAGCGAGGAGCCGGCCGTCTCCGAGCGGCCGACCCTCTCCGACCCGATCGAGTCCGCCGCCATCGCCGAGCTCACCCGTCCTCCACGCGCGGAGCCCGCGCCCGAGCCGGTGGCCGAGCCTGTGCCCGCGCCGGTGACCGTGCCGGCAGCCGAACGCGCGCCGGCGGGCCAGTCGGAGAGCAAGCGCGAGGCCCAGCCCGTGCCCGAACCGGAGCCCACGACCGCAGCCGGGGCTGAGGCGCCGGCGACCGACAAGCCCGCGGCCGTGTCCGTCCCACCGCGCGCCTCGTTGCCCTCCTCCGCCGCACCACCCGACAACAGCCGGAGGCTCGTCACCGCCTTGGTGGGGACGACGGGCGCAGCGGTCGGCATCGCCGTCGTCGCCATCGTCTTTGCGATGCGTGGCCCCGCGCCGGCCACCCCCGGCCAGGCGCCGACGCAGCGGGCTGCGCCGACGCCAGCGCAACCGCAGATCACCACCTCGAGCGCGGCTCCCACCGCCTCGCCCGTGCCGCCGCCCGTGCCCGCCGCGTCCACCATCCAGCTCACGATGGAAGTCAGCCCCAACTATGCGCGCGTCTACCTCGACAAGACGCGCCTCAAAGCCCCCTACGCCCAGTCGCTCCCGCGGGACGGCGCAGCGCACGAGCTGAAGATCGAAGCGCCGGGCCACAAGACGAAGAAGGTACCGTTCCAGGCGACGTCGGATCTCTCCCTCGTGATCGCGCTCGAGGCGCTGCCCAAGAAGGCGAAGCCCGCCTCTTCCAACGAAGACATCTACTGAGTGGCCCCCGACTCCGTCATCGTCTGCAGGAACCTCACGAAACGCTACGGCGACGTGGAGGCGGTTCGCGGGCTCGATCTCGACGTGCACCGTGGAGAGTGTTTTGGCCTCTTGGGCCCCAACGGAGCCGGGAAGACGACCACGATCGAGATCCTGGAGGGTTTGCTCGCCCCCACCAGCGGCGACGTGACGCTCTTCGGGTGCACCTGGGCAGGCGACGAAACGAGCCTCCGCGAGCGAATCGGCATCACGCTGCAGGAGACGAGGCTGACCGACAAGCTCACCGTCGAAGAGACGCTGCGCCTCTTCCGGTCGTTCTATCCACGCGGTCCGACGGCGACCGAGCTCCTGAAGAAGGTGCAGCTCGAAGAGAAGCGCGCGGCGCGGTACGAGAGCCTCTCAGGAGGACAGAAGCAACGCGTGGCGGTGGCGTGTGCGCTCGCCGGCGCGCCGGACCTCCTGTTCCTCGACGAGCCGACGACCGGCCTCGATCCGCAGTCGCGCCGCAGCCTCTGGGACCTCGTGCTCGACTTCAAGGCCGGCGGCGGCACGGTGCTCCTCACCACACACTACATGGATGAGGCCGAGAAGCTCTGCGACCGGATCGGCGTCGTCGATCACGGAAAGCTCATCGCGCTCGATACGCCGCGAGCGCTCATCCGCTCGCTCGGCGGAGAAGAGATCGTGGACTTCGCCGCGGACGGCCCGGTCGATATCGACGCGCTGACAGCCGTCGCCGGGGTCGTCGCCGCCCGGAAAGAAGCTGACGGTTTCGTTTTGACGACGGGTACCCTCCACGAGACGCTGCCCGCGCTCTTCGCCCACCTCGAGCGCGCCGGCGCCTGCTTGCGCCGGCTCTCCACCCACCGCGCGACGCTGGAGGACGTGTTCGTGCACCTGACCGGAAAGAGCCTCCGTGAGTGACGACAAACCCACGAGCGCTCTCGTCCAGCTCGTGCTGGCGCGATGGCGCAGCTTCTACCGCGAGCCCGGCGTGCTTTTCTGGAGCTTCGGTTTCCCCATCGTCATCGCGATCGCGCTCGGGGTGGCGTTCCGCGATCGAGCCCCGGCGCCGGCGTCCGTCGCCGTGGTCGGGGGCTCGGAGGCGACGAAAGACGCATTGCGCGACAAGCCAGATCTTTCGGTGCAAGAGCTCGACGAGGCCGCGGCGCGGCGGGGGCTCCGCACCGGAAAGATCGACATCGTCGTCCTCGGCACCGATCCGCCCACGTACGAGCTCGACCCGACACGGCTCGAGGCTCGGTACGCGCGCGCAGTCGTGGACACCCACCTGCAGGAGGCGGCGGGCCGCAAGGACGTCGTGCGCGCCGCCGACCGGCCCGTCACCGAGCCGGGCTCCCGCTACATCGACTTCCTCGTCCCCGGCCTCCTGGGCACGGGGCTCATGCAAGGCGGACTCTGGGGTGTCGGCTACGTCATCGTCGAGATGCGCACCCGCCGCCTGATGAAGCGCCTCCTCGCCACGCCGATGAAGAAGCGCGAGTTTCTCCTCGCGTTCGTCCTGGCACGCGCGCTCTTCCTCCTCGTCGAGCTGCCGGTCCTCGTGGGCTTCGCGTCGCTCGTGTTCGGGGTGCCGGTGAACGGCTCGCTCCTCTTGCTCGCGGTGGTCGCCGTGCTCGGATCGCTCACGTTCGCCGGCATCGGCTTGCTCGTCGCCTCGCGCGCCGAAAACGTCCAGACCGCGAGCGGCCTCATCAACGTGGCGGCGATGCCCATGCTCATCACCTCGGGGACGTTTTTCTCGTCATCCAAATTCCCCGAGAGCATCCAGCCGTTGATTCAGGCGCTGCCGCTCACGGCCCTGAACGACGCCCTGCGTGCCGTCCTGCTCGACGGCAAGGGCGTCCAGGGCGTCGCGCTGGAGCTGGTCATTCTGCTCGCCTGGGGCCTCGGGTCCTTCTTGCTGGCGCTCCGGATCTTCCGCTGGCGCTGAGCGCGCGGCTCACATCTCGCAGGGGTCCATCGCTCCGGCGTGAAAGAGCCGACACTCGGCCCCGTCAGAGCCATTGGGCGCCATGCCGTCTCCCCCAAGGCCGAACGTGCCGCCCATTCCGACAATCGGCGTCTCGGGCGTCCCGGTGGATGTGGCGCTGCCCTGAAGGTAAATGAGCGCGGACAGACCGCCATTGCCACCTGCTCCGCCGCTCCCTGCGCCGCCGGTGCCGCCGGGGCCACCCGGGCAGCCGTCGATGCTCGTCCCCGACAACGTGCTGGCCGCGCCACCTTGCTGCCCATTGGCACCCGCGAACCCATTGCCACCCGAGCCGCCGATCCCCGTGGCGAGCTTCACGCCGCTTCCAAGCGTGAGGACGCCGTCGAGCACCGCAATGGCGAGGCTTGCCCCGCCTGATTGGCCTCCGCCCCCACCGGCGCCGCCGCAGCCCCCTGCCCCGCCACCGCCGCCTCCGCAACCGCTGATCGGGCCGCCGCGACCACCGCCGCCGCCGCTGCCTGGCGTGCCTGCGATGCCGTCGGGGGCCACGCTCGCGGTGAACCCGCTGCTCGATAGGGTGCCGAGATCGTATTCATCGAGGGCGCTCGTCGAAAGGGCCGGACCGGGGGAGTCCCCAGGCTGGCCCTGTCCACCTGCGTTGCAGGCCATGCCCGCGAGCCCGCCGTCCCCCCCCGTTCCTTGGGGCTCGCCGGGATCGCCGGCGACGCCATTCGGATTGGCGGTGCCGCCGCCTTTCCCGCCGCTTGTCGGCGTCCCCCCGCACATATTGGTACCTGGATTCGCGCCCTGGCTGTTCGGACAGTTCTGCGCGAACCCCGATTGCGCGGCTGACGAGAACACCATCGGCTCATCCCCCTGGGCGCCTTGTGCGCCGTCGGAGGCCGAGACGGCCGACCGCTCCACGGTGACGCTCGCGAGGTGGACGAAGAGCCCGATGCTCGACTGGCCATCGCCCTGCCCGGGCGCCGCGCTGATCTCGAGATCCGCGAGGAACGACGCCCCTGCCTCTCGCACGGTGAGCGCCGGTGCGTTCGGCAGCCCGGCGATCTTGGGGCGATTCGCTGGATCGTATGTCCACGCGCCGCAATCGAGCCCTCCGAAGATGGAGGTCCCGCCCTCCATCTCGAACGGGCCCGCGAGCTCGGGGGCGCCACAGACGTAGACCACGTTCGGCTTGTCTGGCGTCTCTGCGAGGGCGATCGCGTCGTCGAGCCGCTTGAGCGGGTCGGCTTGGGTACCCGTCCCGTTTGCGTCCGCGTCGACGAACACACCGCAAGAGGCTGGCACCGCAGCGCCCGCGGGGAGCATCGAAGGAATGCACCCCGGATCGATGGTGCCGCCCTCACCGGTCGAGGTCGACCCGCCCGCGCCGCCGCCGGCGCCCTGGCCGCCCTGGGCGCCGGTGCATTCGACGATATCGCAGAACTGCGCGTTGCAGCCGCCCCAGAGGAGCGCCGAGATCGGGGCGAGGAGCGTCGAGGCCAGAGCCAAGCGAGGCATCGTTCGAGCTTTCATGGGCACCGATTCAAAAGGAATGAACGAGGACGGCGCCGGCCGCGTCGAGGCCGGCGAGAGGATAGATGCGCGTCGAGGCCCCACCGGAGCTGGCCGGCTCGGCCTCCCCGCCGCTCGTCGCGTAGAAGATCGCATACGTCACAAGCCCGACTGCGCCGACCCCGCCGACCACGAAGCCTGAGGCGGCCAGGGTGCGCCCGAGGTTGTAGTCGTCGACGCTGTCTTGCAGGCTCGCCCCACACGACTCGTTCCGACAACCGCTGTCCTCGATGTCGCCTTTGGCGGACTCGCTCATGACGAAAGAGCCGATGCCCATGCCGAGGCCGGCCGCGGTCAGCGCACCGAACGCGATCATTGGCCATACCGGCAGCTTCTCGCCTGGCGGCTGCTCCGGCACGTTCATGGGCTTGACCTCGAGCGTGAGCTCGATCGTGGTCGCGTCACCACCGAGCAGTCGAAAGGACACCTCCGCCGGCACGTAGCCGTCGCGAGAGGCCTTGAACTGGTGAGGCCCTGGGTCGACGAAGACCGCCCCGGGCAGCGGTGCCTTACCGAGATCGCGATCGTCCACCGAGAGCTGCGCTTCAGCGACGTTGACCTTGAGCGTGACAGCCGCCACCTTCTGTTTGACCGCCGCGAGCTTCTCCGCGAGGCGCTGGCGCGCCTCCGCGCTGGCGCCGACGGGGAAATGATCGACCGCGTAGGTGAGCGCCTCGGCCGCCTGGACATTTTTACCGAGCTGCAGCGAGACGATTCCGAGGTTCGCGGCGATATCGACGCCTTTCTTGAGCTTCCACGCCTCGACGAAGAGCTTCTCGGCCTCCTCGAGCTTCTGCGCCTCGAAGGCTGCGACGCCTTGTTTGTAGAGCTCGTCGGCGCGGTCGCTTTCGGTCACGGGCTGAGCGAGCGCGGTCTGCGCCGGCCAGGTCACCGGCGAGGCGACGAGCAACGCCCCGAGCAAGAGGCCGAGCGGGCTCGGGCCCCTGACGGGGAGGTTTCGAGGAGAGCGTCGGAGGTTCATGTCAGCGAAGGACCTTCAGGTAGACGACGAGAGCGACGAGCACGAAGGCGAGCAGGCCGAAGACCGCGAGCGCGTAGTTGAAGAGCTGGCTCTGCTGCGGCTGCGGAGCCGGGAGCGGCGCCGGTTGCCCTGGCGGAGGCCGATGGGCGACCGACCAATCGGGCTCGAGCAGCTCGTTTGGCCGCTTCGCGACGCGTTCGGTCGGCGCGCGTCGCGGATCGGCTCGCGAGAGATCTACCTTGCCGCCGACCGGAGCCGGCTTCTTGCCCACCGGGACCTCGGCCTCGAGCGCCTCGATGCGCGCGCTCATCGGCATGGTGCCGCCACGCGGATTGGGCGTCTCGGGCTCGCGGAGCTGGCCGAGCGCGCTCTTCAGCCCTTGGTTCTGCGACGATTCGGCCAAAAAAGCGCCCTTCTTCTGCGCCGCTGCAGCAGGATCGAGGATGCTCGGGTCGACGCCGGGAGGAATGAGCTGCTCGAGCGGCCCCGAGTCGTCTTTGATCGTGTCGCGAAACGCCGGCTCCTCGATGGCGGGCAGGCCCATGAGATCGGTGTTGCGCCTTCCTTTGGCGGGGTCGGGCGGACGGCCGAGAAAGAGCGGATCGGTCTTCTTCGATACCATTCGTCACACCTCCCACGCACGAGGCGTGCTCTTGATCTCCGCGTGTAGGGTCAGGGCCCCGCTCGGGACGGCTCGGAAGGGAAGCAGCCCGAGGTAGCCTGCCGAGCGCGCGAGCATGGCTCCTCCGGCGAGCGCGCCGAGCACCACGACCACCAGCAGGATGACCAAACCCCCGCTGCTCTTCGCAGGCGGACGAGACGGCGGCGGCGCTCGCAGGGTCGGCGGCGAGAGCACGGGCGACTGACCCATCGGCGGCGTGGGGTGCAAGTAGGCAGGAGAGGTCCGCTGCGTCGGCGGCGGCGCGATCGGTGCGACGGGTGCAGCCGCCCAATCCGAGCCCTGCACGGGCAGCCCCGGCACGGGCGGTGCTTGCACGAACGGGCGCGCCGAGGGCGGCTCGATCCGGACCGTGTGTTGGTTCGGGAACGAGAGCCGTTGCGGGTCCACGTACCGCACCTCGAAGAGGACTCGACCGAAACGCACGCGATCGCCGTGTTTCACCACGGCATAGGCCGTGGGCACCTCGTTGACGCGGGTTCCGTTCAGGCTCTGCTCGTCGAAGACCTCGATTACACCCGTGGGATGGACGACCACTCGACCGTGCCGGGACGAGAGGCTCGCGTCGTTCACGTAGACATCGACGACGGGCTCGCGGCCCACCACGAAGGAACCTCGCGGCAAGGGATAAGGCTGGCCGGGCGTCGGCCCTTCGATCATGACGAGCTCGGCCACGAGCTCGAGCCGAGCGGGGGCGTCGGCCATTCGCTGGGTGCCCCGCCCACCGGAAGGAGGAGTCGCCTCGAGGGTCTTCTCGGCGACGGGCTTCCTTGCCGTTCTCGCCTCCTCCGTGGCGCTCAGCACGGTGGGGGTCGGCAACACTCGCTCGCGTTCGCCGGACGGATGGGTGCTGCTCGAGGGCCGGGTGGGAACGAAGGAGGAGAGCACCTGCTCGATCGTGTCGGCATCATCGGGACGTGGCATGGCCATCTGCTCGGTCCCGCCTTTGGCGCGCGCGACGAGATAGCGCCGGAGCACCTCGCGCAGCGCGTTCGCGAACGCCGCCATGCTCTGGAAGCGCTCCTCCGGCTTCTTCGCCATCGCCTGCGCGAGGACGGCCCACAGATCTTGCGGGCAGCCGGCCAAGACGTCGACGAGAGGCTCGATCTCGGCGTTGAGGTGCCACATCTGGTAGTCGAAATGGGTCGGCTTCGTCGGGTGGTGCGCGCCGAAAGCGTGCCGGCCCGCGAGGATCTCGTAGCCGATGTGGCCGAGCGAATAGATGTCCGAAGCGGCCGAGAGCGGCAGGCATTTGATGTGCTCCGGGCTCATGTACTTGCCCGTGCCGATCGTCCTGTTCTCCGCGGTCGCGGGTTGGCCGTATTTCGTGATCTTCGCGGCCCCGAGATCCAGGAGCTTGATCGTGCGCGACTTGTCTTCGTGCCGCACGACGAAGATGTTCTCGGGCTTGAGATCGCGGTGGATGATCCCCAAGGCATGCATCGCGTCGGCCGTGTCTGCGGCCTCGATCAGGATCGGGAGGGCCTGGGAGATCGAGAGCTGCCCCAGGTGCTGGTAGAGCTCCGCGAGCGTCCCTCCCCAGAGGACCTCCATCACGATGTACGGCCCGATCTCGGGGTCGTCGCCTGCGTGGTGGACCTTCACGAAGTTCGGATGGTTGAGCTCCCAGAGCGCCCGGCTCTCGGCTCGGAACCGCGCGACGATGTCGTCACGGATGCGGTAGGTGGGGCGCAGCACCTTGAGCGCGAACTTGGCGTGCAGGGTCAGGTGCTGGACGAGGTAGACCTCGCCCATCCCGCCCTCACCGAGGAGCTCGTCGACCCGGTACTGTCCCGCGTAGACCTTGCCCTTCTGGCAGACCGTCCCCTTCCACGGCGGGGGCTCCCCGCCGCCGGCATGCGGCAGGGCGCCGCCCGGACCGGAGTGTCTGCTCGAGTTGCTCATAGGACCGCTGCGTCCGGGCTCATCTTACGGAAAGCGCGGCCCCCGGCCAAACGCCGCCGGTGCCGAGGCGGTGGCGAAATCCGTTGGGTGAAGGGTCCTCGCCCGTGAAGATGGCGGCCCCGGCCTCGGGGCGCGGTGGCGCGGGCCTCCTCGAAATCCGCTCACGCGATGAGTCCGAGGAGCTTCGCGCACAGATAGGCGATGACCAGGACCGCCAGGGCCGCGACGACGAGGGCCGCGATCTCGATCGGCCGCGCGGAGCGTGCAGCGGGGCGGGAGAGGTGCGTGGCGTCGCTCTGCGCGATCGGGCGCGACGCGAGCACGGGAGGAGCAGCGAGCAGGGGAGGAGCAGCGAGCAACGGCTGCGGACCACCCATCGTGGGCTGAGGCGTGAGCGCTGCCGGCTGCATCACGACCTCCGTTCCACGCGGCGGGGACTGCATCATCATCTCGGTCCCGCGCGGCGGAGACTGCAGCGCGACGTTCAGCATCTCCGTCCCGCGCGGCGGAGACTGCATCATCATCTCGGTGCCGCGCGGCGCGGGAGGCGCTTGCATCATCATCTCGGTGCCCCGCGCCGCGACGCCGTTCGGAGGTGAAGGCTGCACGACGGGGCCTGGATTCGCGAGGACGCTTCTGCCCGGCAGCGGGTTTGTCGGGAGGCTCTCGGGTGAGCGCTCGGGGGCGGGGCCTTGCGCCTGCGGTGTGGACGCCGGTGCGGAGAGGAACGGCGCGAGCGCGTCGATCATCTCCTTGGCCGACGCGAAGCGGTTCTCGGGGCGCTTCTCGAGCGCCCGCAGAACGACGGCCTCGAGCCCGGGAGGAAGGTCGACGAAGCGCGAAGGGGGCGTCGGGATCTCGCTCGCGTGGGCCGAGGCGTATTCGATCAGATCCTTGCAGAGGAACGGCGGTCTGCCGGCGAGCAGCCGGTAGAGCACGACGCCGGCGCCGTAGATGTCCGCGCGATGGTCGACCTTCTGGTTGAGCACCTGCTCCGGCGCCATGAAGCTCGGCGTGCCGACCATGACGCCCTCCGCGGTGGGGGTCTCGAGAGGGGCGATGTTCGGGCTCTGCCCGTCACGATCGAGCGCGAGCTTCGCGATCCCGAAGTCGAGCACAACCACGCGAGGCTGCGTGATCTCGTCGCCGTCGGTGAGGAAGAGGTTGTCCAGCTTCACGTCGCGGTGCACGACGCCGACGCGATGGGCGGCGTAGAGGCCCGCGAGCGCTTGCGACACGAAGAGCACCGCGTCGCGCACCGGCAGTGCGCCGCTCGCGCCGACCACCTCCTTGAGGGTCCTGCCCTGCAATCGCTCGGTCACGAGGAAATGTCGGCCGCGAGGGGACCGGGCGTAGTCGACCACCTGCACGACGTTGGGGTGGGACAGCTGGGCCATCGACTGCGCCTCGAGCCGCAGCCGGTCCTCGAGATCGGGCCGGTTCGGGTCGCGCAGGAGCTTCATGACCAGCCGGCGCCGCAGCGTGCGGTGCTCGACCTCGTACACGGCGCCCTGCGCCCCGCTCCCCAGGTGCTTCAGGGGCGCGTACGGCGTGTCCCGGAGCTCGTCGGCCAGGACTGCGAGGAACGCTGCTTGGGCATCGGTTTCCATCGGAGAGTAGGTCGCGTCGAGCTCGGTTCCGAGGACAGGAAAAATGCGCCCGGCCGGTTCGGAGGGTAGCCCATCGGCGGGGCCGTCGCGAGAAGGGCCGCCGCCCTCGCTTTGATCGGCTCGAACGCAGCTTGCCGGAATCCCGTGGCGGAGGAGCGAGAGCCGCTGCGGGAACGCGTGCGAGGCTGCGTTCAGCAGCAGGGCCAGCGGAGCCCTCGCGATCACGCGCCTGAGAGCGGCCAGTGAAACCAGGTCGTGAACAGACCGCCGCGGAGCTGGGCGCCCACGTACCCTCCGCGCAGGAGCTCGCCGCTGTCCGGCACGCCGTAGGCGCTGCCGACGAGGTACGTGACGATCTGCAGGCCCTGCCCCGATCCCGTGGTCGAGAACGCTCCGAACAGAACCCTCGCGTCGGGTGAAAGCGTCGCCTCGAGCGCCGCACGATCGGCGCTCGAGACCCGGTTCTGCACGATGACGCGGAGGTCGTCTCCGACGCTCAGGAAAGACACCCACACCCGCGGCGGCTCGGCATGCCGGACCGCATTGTTCAAGAGGTTGTAGGCGATGCGATCGATCGCGCCACATTCCACGCAGCTCTCCGCGATGGTCGGGTCGAGCGGGCCATCGACCGTCACGTCGACGTCGAGGCGCCGCCCGCCGACCTCCGCGGGGAACTCGCGCAGGGCTTCAACCAGCGTCGTCAGCCGGTGGGGGATCGTCTCGAGATCTCGTGCGCGCGCTTCCGGGTCCAGATCCGCCACCAGGCTCCGCATCATCTTCCGGTGGTCGCGGGCGAGGAACGCTATCGACGCGATCCAGGCGCGCCGAAACGAGCCCGACCGGACGCGCGAGATCTGGAGGAACAACGCGTTGAATGCACCGCCCCGGATATCGTGGATGACGTCCTTCGGGGCGGAGCCCTGGGGCGCGCGCCCCAGCTTCTTGACGCGGTCGACCAGGTCGGCGAGCCCGTGGGTCTCCGTCATCTCGAGGAGCGGCTGCGGTCCGCGCAGCGCTTCGTCGCTGGAAGCGACCCGCAGGACCTCACCGAGGAAGGCGTACAAGGCCACGACGGTGGCGCGGTCCTCGGGGTCGAACACGGCGAGTGGCACCGCGACCTCGTCTCCCCGGTAGCGCGTCCGCCGGTGGCGTTGGAGCCGAGTCGGAGCGAGACTGATCAGCTCGTCACGTCGTGCGTCCACGCGCCATGGAATAGCACGGCGCTGCCCGAACGTGGTCACGGCGGTTTGCGTTCGCCGCGCTCTTGCTCGAGGGTCGGCTCCTGCGCGAAGGCTGCGCGTAGCGCGAGAAGCCGTCTGTGCGTGCACGCTCTCTCAGCGATGCGCCGGCCGAATCGCCGGTCTACGCAGGCTGGGCGGCATCTCTGGCGTTTCGCGCTTTCGAAGCAAGAAGGCGAGAGACGCGCCCGCGATGAAGCCCCCGACGTGAGCCTCCCATGCGACGCGCGACTTCGGATCCGCCATGATCACGAACTGCAGCAAGAACCAGATGCCCATGTACCAATAGACGCGGATCTTCAACGGAACGAAGAAGATCACGAGCCACAGCTTCACCCGCGGCAAGAGGACGAGGTAGGCACCCATGAGCCCTGCGATCGCGCCCGACGCGCCGACGAGCGGCGCGGAGCTCTTCGCGTTGAGCACGAAATACAGGAGGCCGCCTGCGATCGCCGACGCCCAGTAGACAAGGGCCGCACGCGCACCGCCGAGAATGTCCTCGATGTTCTCGCCGAAGACGTACAGCGTGTACATGTTCCCGAGCAGGTGAGCCACGCCGCCGTGGAGCAGCGAGTAGGTGGCGACCGAGAGCAAGTTCTCGCCGCGCGCGAAGTCCCTCGGAACGAACGCAACGCTGCGCAAGAAGACCTCGACCTGGTGCGAGACGGCGAGAAGCATCTCGAAGGCGAAGACGACGGTCATCAAGGCGATGGCGATGGGCACCAGGACCGTCTTGCGCTTCAGCGGTGCGTGCACCTTCGACGGCATGAGCGTCGTCACCTGGAGCAGGTACATGGCCATCACGCCGAGCGGACCCTTGCCGGCGCCAGGCATCGCCATCTCGTCGTGAACCGCAGCGGTGATCTCGGCGAGTGTCCGCGCCTTGCGCGAGTCGAGAAAGAGCCCACGGCAGGCGAGGCAGCCGTCGATCTCGACCTCTCTCCCTTCGTGGCGCAGGTGGTACGAGACCATCCGACCATGGCCGCTTGGACAGGCCAGTCGGCTGGGCATCGCGGGGCGTGCAAAGGCTCGCGCTTGCCACTTGGTCGGGTCGGCGTGCTCGCCTATCGCGTCGGCGACCTCGTCTGGCTCGACGAAGCTCCCTCCGCAGCGCCAGCAATGGTCGATCCAGACAGCTTTGGCCGGCTGGCGGTACAGCGGATAGGAGCACCTGGGACAGAAGCGCCCGGTCGGATGGTGTCCCCGATGGCCGCGGTGTCCGCCATGGCGCGCGTCGTAACCGACAGTCGAAGGAGAGTACCCGGGGTTGGCAATAGGGTGGTGCTGGTGCAACGCCGCCTCGGCTCGGAAGTCCGATGATGATTCGCGCGCGAGCAGAGAGAAATTTCAAGAACGTGTAGAGGACGCCCAGCGCGCGCCCTGATCGAGGTATCGTCCTCGACCCTCGGCGGCGACCAGCTGCAACCAAGGCCCTTCCGGATGACCGTCCTGGCCCCGCCAATCACCTCGGACTCGTGAAGAGGATCCTCGTCGCCGTTGCGGCGGTTGCCATGCCCGCCATCAGCTACGCCTCGAACCTCGGGGTGGTCGGCCCCGACAACAAGACCATCAGCGGCCGGTACCCCACGCTGTTGATCGCGGCCGGCTACGCCTTCTCGATCTGGGGCGTGATCTTCGTGCTCGATCTCGTGTACGCCGGCCGGCAGCTCACGCGCGCCTGGCGCGGCGACGCCACCCTCGATCGCATCGCGCTGCTCACCACCGGCGGCTTCGCCCTCACCGCGGTCTGGAGCCCTCTCTTCTCGGTCGAGGCCTTCTGGCTCTGCCTCGCCGTGATCTTCGGCGCCCTCGTCTGCATGCTCACGGCCGCCATCCGCGCGACGCGTCTCGGGGCACCGCGCGTGGTCCGAATCGCACTGTCGCTCCACGCCGGCTGGCTCTGCCTGGCCGCCTTCCTCAACGTCGCCCAGACCATCGTCGCCTACGAGCTGCTCCCCGCGCCCATGCTGCCCTGGAGCCTTGGCCTCTTCGCCTCCGCCGCAGTGCTCCTCCTGCTCGCGAATCAGCGCTTGGGCGGCAGCCCCGCCTTCACCTTCGCTGGCGTCTGGGCGCTCGTCGCCGTCTTCGTCGAGCAGCGCGGCTCGGACCTCGACGGGTCGCGCGCCGCCGCCTGGACGGCGATGGGCATCGCCGCTCTCCTGGCGCTCCACACCGCCGTGCTCGCGCTCCGCCGCAGGCCTTCACCGAGCTGACGGCTTCGCCGCGTCGATCCAAGCGTCCATCTCGGCCCAACGTTCGAACAACCATTCGTCGCGTCCCGTCGGCGGGACCGCGCTGGCCGAGAAGCGGCGCACCCGAACGCGGAGCGACTTCCCGATGAGGCCGCCGCTCCAGAACTGCGTGAACGATCCCGCGGCCTCGAACCCCGTGTGCTCGAGCAGAATCAGGTCGACGCCAGGCGCGGCGTCGAGCAGCGCGAGGGGTCCACCGAGCCGCGGAGGCAAGACGTTCCGGAAGGTCGAAGCGATCGATACCAGCCTGTCATGATTGCGGTCGCGGAGCGCCTCGAGCCCGCGCGCCAGCTTCGCTTCGGTGAATCGGGTTCCTTCCGGGTAGATGAGGACGCCGGCGTTCGCGTCGAGGTCCTCGGCGAGCTGGGCCACTGCCTCGACCTCGGCTCGCGTTCGAGAGCCCGTTCGATCGACGAAGGCGTTGGGGAGGCGCCTGCCGACGATATCGAGACAGGGGTCCCACAAGAGCTCGCGCTTGAGCACGTACCGCAGGAGGATTCGATTCGGATTCGCGACGAGGGCGGCCGCCAGGACCGTATCGGCGGTGCTCGCGTGACGCACGAAGAGCAGGAACGGCCCCTGCCTGGCGAGCTCCAAGCCCTCGACCTGGACCTTCATGGAGAAGAGCCGGACGCCGCCTCGGAAGAGCGCCCCGGACCACCACCGCTGCAGCGCCGCGTTGACCCCGCGATAGCGCGACGACCCGCCGATGAGGCCGCCCAGGGTCACGAGCCAGATCCCGGTGGCGAGGACGATTCCTACGACCTCGCACGCCAGGTAGATCCCGAAGAAGCCGAGCGCGCGGGTCCGTGGCCAACCCCGGCCGCGCCCGACGACATCCGCCGCCGTCGCGGCGAGGAGCCACAACGGAGCGCCGACCGCGAAGAGCGCGGCGAACGCAAAATAGAGCGGCACGCTCAACGCTCTGCGCGACCAGATCGAGACGAAGGACTCTCGAGCGCGACCGACCAACGGGGAGAGGCTTGCAGGGGTTGCTGGTTGCTGCAATGAAGGATCGCAGGCAGGTTTCGATGGCTCGCTACGTCGCATCCGTCCGGACGCCGCTCACGCAGAGCGACGCGTTCTCGTACATGGCCGACATCACCCACTTCGTCGAGTGGGACCCTGGGGTGAAGCAAGCGCGCCGCGTCACCGGTGATGGGCCCGGAGTCGGCGCCGCCTACGACCTGACGGTGCAATCCGGCGGGACGACGGTGATGCGATACGAGATCACGGAGTACGAGCCGCCTCGCCGCGTCCTTCTCGTCGCCCGCACCTCGCTCTTGACCTCGGTGGACGAGATCAGGGTGGAGGCCGACGGCACCGGCGCCATCGTCACCTACGACGCGGAGCTCACCCTCAACGGCCTCTTGCGCCTCTTCGATCCACTCTTGCGCCTCGCCTTCCGCCGCATCGGCGATCGCGCTGCGGCCGGGTTGAGGCGGGTGCTCTCGACCCCGCCGGTCGTCCGATGAGCATCGTCGCCGACGGCGTGGACGCAGCGCTCGAGTGGAGCATCGTCGGGAGCTTCACCCGCGTCGGCGCGGCGCTCCGGCGGCGCCTCGACCGCTGGGCGCCGCTCGCCGGGCGCGATCTCGGCGGTCGCGTCGTGGTGATCACCGGCGCGACCTCCGGCCTCGGGCTCGAGGCGGCGCGCGCGCTCTCCGGGATGGGCGCGACGGTGGAGGTGGTCGCTCGCAGCGCGGCGAAAGCCGAGGCCACCTGCGCCGAGCTGCGGCAAGCCTCGGGCAACCCGAATGTCGGCTTCGTCGTCGCGGACACCGGCGACCTCGAGGCGCTGCGGCGCGCAGCCACGGAGCTGCGGGAGCGCCACCCCGCGATCCACGTGCTCATCCACAACGCGGGCGCCCTCGACGACGTTCGGCAGACGAGCCCACAGGGCATCGAGCTCACGGTTGCGAGCCAGGTGGTCGGCCCCTTCCTGCTCACGGGCCTCCTTGTGCCTGCGCTGAAGGCCGGCGCGCCTTCGCGCGTCTTGTGGGTCTCGTCGGGCGGCATGTACAGCGAGCCGCTCTCGGTGGACCGCCTCGAAATGACCGGGGAGGAGTATGACGGCACCACCGCATACGCGCGAGCCAAGCGGGCCCAGGTGACGCTCGCGGCGCTGTGGGCCGACCGACTCGCTGCCGAACGTATCTGGGTGCACGCCATGCACCCGGGCTGGGCCGACACCCCGGGCGTGGCCCGGTCGCTCCCGAAGTTCCGTCGCGTGCTCGGCCCGCTCTTGCGAACACCGGCGGACGGCGCGGACACGCTCGTCTGGTTGGCCGTCGAGGATGGAGCGCCGCTCTCGGAGACCGGACGGTTCTGGCACGATCGCCGTGCGCGCCCGCTTCACCGCCTCTCGTCGACGCAGCGCTCGGACACGCCCGAAGAGCGTCAGCGCCTCTGGCGCTGGGCGGTCGACAAGAGCGGCTTGTCGATCCGATGATCGCGCTCTACTTCGCCGCGGACGGGGCCGGCTTGGCAGGGGCCGATGCGGAAGGCTTGGGGGCGGGCGGAGCCGAAGCCGATGGCTTCGGGCTGGGCGCGGGCGCGGCCGACGCCGAAGGCTTGGCGCTTGGCGCGGGCGCGGCGCCCGCCGAGGCGGAGGGCTTGGGCTGAGGCGGCTTGGGCAGCTGCCCCTTGGGCGGGCTGGGAGGCGTGGCCGGCGCGGAGGCCGAGGGCACGGCCGACGACGATGCTTCGGGGTCCTCGGCCGAGCCGACCGGCTCCGACGACGGCTCCGTGGAGGCGACAGGCGGCGGCTCGCTCGTCGGGACATCCACCGCGGCCGACCTGGCCGGCTTGGGCACGGATGACTTCTCCGGCTTGGCCGACGACGCGGAGGCCTCCGCCGCAGCCTGGTTCCTCTGCGCGGACACGTACAAATAGGCGCCGAGGCTACCGATGATCGTGGCGACGGCGCCGACGATGACGAGGCGCAGGGAGGAGCCACGGCTCTGGCGGGCCGCGAGGGCCTTCGTCGAGCTCATCTCGGTGAGCGGTCGGTTCGGGCCGTGTGTCACGGCGAGGGTGGTCGCCTCGGAGAGGGGCCGCGCGCTCGCGGGTGACGCCTCGGACGGAGGCGCGGTGGGCTTCTTCTCCGAGGGCGCGCGCAGCGAGGGCGGCGGGCTCGAGCTCGTGTAGACCTGATGGCCCATCTGCGTGCGGACGATCTTGCCGAGGTCCTCCGCCATCTCGCGGATTGTCGCGAAGCGGTCGGCCGGGTCCTTCGCGATCGCGCGCTTGAACCACTCGTCCACCCCGGCCGGCAGCCCCTCGACGAGCGTGGAGGCAGGCGGAAAGCTCCCGCGCTCGATCGCCATGGCGAGACCGGCGAGCGTATCCGACTCGTACGGCAGCCTGCCGGTGAGCGCGCGGTACGCGATGACGCCGAGGGACCACACGTCGCTCGGCGGGCCCGCGTCCTTCGCGCTCGTCATCTGCTCCGGCGCCATGAAGTAGGGCGTGCCGATCACCGCGCCGGTCTGCGTCATGCTCATGCGCAGGTCGTCGTTCGACAGCTTCGCGATACCGAAGTCGAGGATCTTCACGAAGACCTCGCCCTCGAGATCCGTGAGAAACACATTCGACGGCTTGATGTCGCGGTGGACGATGCCGAGATCGTGCGCCTTCGCGAGCGCCTTGGCCGCCTGCAGGATGATCTGGAAGACGAGCGCGGCGGGGAGCTTCTTGTCGCGTTCGAGGCGCGCCTCGAGGTCTTCGCCCTCGAGGAACTCCATCACCATGTAGGGGAAGCCCTCCTCGTTTTTCCCGTGGTCGAAGACCTGCACGACGTGTGGGCTCTTGATGCGCGCCGTCGCCGTCGCCTCACGACCGAAGCGCGTCAGGGCCTCTTCGTTGTCGCCGAGCTCGCCGAGCACGAACTTCACGGCGACGTTCGTCTTGAGGCCGAGGTGCTCGCCCTCCCAGACGCTCCCCATCCCGCCTTCCGCGATCTTCCGCAAGAGGCGCACGTTGGGCGCGCCGAACGACCCGGGAGCGAGTGTCTCCCGGGCGCTGGGGTTCTTGCTGCGGCGCGAGCTCGACACTCTACCCGAGTCTATTCGACGGATTCGTTCTCGAGGAGATTGAGGAGCTCCTCGGCGCGCTCGCCCTCGATCCCCAGGACCTCAGCGAGGTCGTTGATGAGCTCGTTCTCTTCGTCCGTGATGTCGCTGTCGGCGAAGGCGATGGCGGCCGCGAGCGAGAAGGCAGCCTCGACGAGCGCCGGGTCCTCCTGGAGGACGGGCGCGATGGCCTCGAGGCGAGCGTCGCGGCCCTCGGACGCGCGGGACTTGCACTCGTCCATGAGCTTGTCGATGTGCGCCGACCGGACGGCGTTGTCGGTCAGGCCGCGAACCGCGCCGCGGAGCACCTCGCGCTCTTCGTCCGCGATGTTGCCGTCGGCCGCGATCATCAGGAACATGGCCTCGAAGAGGGCCTCGAAGCGGCGCTTGGCGTCCGGGTCACCGGCGAAGGGATCGTCCGCCGCCGGGATGCGCGTGAACGCCACGCTCGCCGGCTGGCCGACCTCGCGGAAGTGATCGCGAATGCGCTCGAGGGTCTTCGGCTGGAGCTTGATCATAGTCGAGCGCGAACTCTCACCCGAGCCGGCCAAGAGGTCAATAAGGCCGGGCCCCTGCCCCGTCGCGCACCCGCCTCGCCCCCCTCGCTCGCGAGGGGGGCCCCGGGGGGTGAAACCACAGAAGGACGCTCTCCGTCGGATGGGCGTCCCCGCCCCTCCACGACGTCAGCGCGGCATGGCCGCGATGATCGCGTCGGCGAACTCGGAGCACTTCACCTCCTTCGCGCCGGCCATGAGCCGCGCGAAGTCGTAGGTGACGGTGCCCGCGCCGATCGCGCCGTCCATCCCGTCGATGACCAGGTCTGCTGCTTCGAACCAACCCATGTGACGCAGCATCATCTCGCCGGAGAGGATGACCGAGCCGGGGTTGACCTTGTCGAGGTTCGCGTACTTGGGCGCCGTGCCGTGTGTGGCCTCGAAGATGGCGTGGCCCGTCACGTAGTTGATGTTGCCGCCCGGGGCGATGCCGATGCCGCCGACCTGGGCCGCGAGCGCGTCCGACAGGTAGTCGCCGTTCAGGTTCAAGGTCGCGATGACGTCGAACTCCTTCGGGCGGGTGAGGACCTGCTGCAGGGTGATGTCCGCGATGGAGTCCTTGATCTTGAGCATGCCCTTCCACTTGCCCTGGCCGTGTGTCTCCCAGAGCGCCAGCGCGGCCTCGACCTCGTCACGGAACTCCTTCTGGGCGTCCGGCGGGGCCATGTCGTAGCCCGGCTCCACGAGCTTCGCGTTCTCCTCGACCGAGAGGCTCGGGTTGGCCTCCTTGTTGCCCAGGATCCAGCTCTCGCGCTCGGTGACCACCTTCCCGCGGAACTCCGAGGCGGCGAGCGCGTAGCCCCAGCTCTTGAAGGCGCCCTCCGTGAACTTCATGATGTTGCCCTTGTGCACGAACGTGACGCTCTTGCGGCCGAGCTTGAGCGCGTATTCGATCGCCGCACGGACGAGGCGCTCCGTCCCTTCGCGCGAGACCGGCTTGATGCCGATGCCGCTCGTCTCGGGGAAACGGATCTTCTTCACCTTCATCTCGTTCTGGAGGAACGCGATGACCTTCTTCGCCTCGGCGGTCTCGGCCTCCCACTCGATGCCGGCGTAGATGTCCTCCGTGTTCTCGCGGAAGATGACCATGTTGACGCTGCCGGGCTCCTTCACCGGAGAAGGCACGCCCTTGAACCAACGCACCGGGCGGAGGCACACGTAGAGGTCCAGCATCTGCCGGAGCGCGACGTTGAGCGACCGGATCCCCTTGCCGATCGGCGTCGTCAGCGGCCCTTTGATGCCGACCAAATATTGCTTGTAAGCCTCGACCGTGCCGTCGGGCAGCCACTCACCGAAGGTCTTGAACGCCTTTTCGCCGGCGAACACCTCGTACCAGTGGATCTTTCGCTTCCCGCGGTAGGCCTTCTCGACCGCCGCATCGAGCACGCGAACGCTCGCGCGCCAGATGTCCGGCCCCGTGCCGTCGCCCTCGATGAAGGGGAGGATCGGGTCGTCCGGGACGTTGAGGACGCCATTGGCGCCCATCGTGATCGCACTGCCGCTGGTCGGTTTGGGAAAATCTACGCCTGACATAGGGGGTGGGTGGGGGTACCAGAACCGCGGCGCGAAGTAAAACCGCGGGCCGCTCGGCCGCCTTCGCATCGCCCGCCGAGCCGTGGTAACTCGCTAGGCCGGATGAAGCTCCCGAGACTCACCGCCGCCCTCCTCGCCCTGGCCCTGGCCGGCGTCGCTGCACCGGCCCACGCGGTGACCGTGGAGAAGATCGTCGCGGTCGTCGGTGACGACTCGATCCTCCTCTCGGAGCTCCGCGCGCGCGGCCTGCCGTTCTTGCGGCAGATCGCCCGGCAGTACCCCGCCGGCCCGTCGCGCACCGCGGCCGAGTCGAGCATGCTCAAGGACCTGCTGAAGAAGATGGTGGAAGACCTGCTCGAGCAGCAAGCGGCCGAGCGACAGAAGGTGGTCGTGAAGCCGGAGGAGGTCGACAAGGCCTTCGAGCAGATGGCCGCCTCGCAGAACATGACGGTCGATCAGCTCTTCGACACCACCCAGAAGAAGACCGGCATGACCGAACAGGACTACCGGGACGAGATCCGCCGGCAGATCCTCGAGGGCAAGCTCCTCAGCCAGCGGATCCGCGGGCGCGTCCGCATCACGGAGGAGGACCTCAAGAAGGCCTACACGCGCACCCTGCGCGAGGAGCTCGAGCGGCGTGAGTACCGACCGGCGTGGATCCTCCTGCGCATCCTGCCTGGCTCCTCGCAGCAGGCGATCGAGCAGCGTCAGGCCCAGGCGGAGAAGGTCTGGGAAGAGCTCGAGTCGGGCCGGCCGTTTGCGGAGGTCGCGAAGGATCGCTCGGACGACACACGCACGCGCGACAAGGGCGGCGACCTGGGCATCCACGCGCCCGCGCGCGCGCCGAGCGCGCAGAGCGGCAAGCGGCAGACGCTCGCCAAGGAGCTCGAGGACAAGATGCTCGCGCTCGAGGTCGGCGAATACACGAAGCCCTTCCGCTTCGGTGAGGCGATCGTCATCATGACGGTTCTGTCACGGCAGCCTTCGCGCTTCACCACCTACGAGGCCGCCAAGCCGGAGATGGTCCAGCGCGTCCAGAACGAGATCGTCCTGCGCGAGCGAACCGCGTGGATGGACGAGCTGCGGAAGCGAACCTTCGTCGAAGTCAGGCAGTGACGGCCCCTCGCTCGGCGGAGGTGTTCCCGCCCGCAGACTGCCGCGACTGCGCGCGCTGCTGCTTCGCCGACTCCGCCCTGCACGTCCAGGTGTTCGAGATCGACATCGATCGGATGGGGCCACGCGCCCGCTCCTTCGTCGACAAAAGCGGCGCCTACGGCTTCATGCGCTTCGAGGAGGGGCACTGCGTCGCGCTGGGCTGCGACGTCGAGACGGGGCTCTTCGGCTGCACGATCTACGAAGAGCGGCCCGACGTGTGCCGCAGCCTCGAGCGCGGAACGAGCGGCTGCCGCTACGAGCACGGCGCGAAGGCCGGCCGGCCAGACGTCATGCTGGCGCGGCTGCGCAGCGGCGCTGCGCGCTGACGGCGGCGCTGCGGGCTGACGGCGGCGCGAAATGCCGCTGCGGCTTTAGCCTCGACCTTCGGGATCCGTTCCCGGGGCAGGGTTTCGCCGAGCCGGGCCCAGAGCCGTCATGATTGCCCTACGAGAACGCGTCGCAAAACCGGGAGAAGGCTGGGTCACGGTGGGCCTTCTGGACGGGCGCTCCCAGCTCGGCCACGTCGCGCGCTTCTCTCCGTACCACCCCGACCTCGATCTCACCGTGGGTCCGAGCTCGCGAGGTGTCCCGCGCCGCGCGGCGCGTGTCCTCTTGCCCGCCGAGCGGGTGGCGTTCGTCGCGTTCCACCGCCATCCGAACGAACGACCACGCCTGGCCCAGAGCTCGGACCGCCGCACCGTGGAGGTCCGCGTCGCGGGCGGGGCGCGGTTCCTCGTCGAGCCTTGGCGAACGAGCGACCGCGACGCCGTGGGCTTCTACGCGACGGCCGTCGACAGCGACGAGACCTACCGGGAGTTTTTCTTCTACGCACACGGCATGCGGGCCGTGGCCGATCTCGAGGGGCCGAGCAGCTCCGAGCCGCTGGACGCCTTTCAGGAGGTCACGGGCGTCTTCGAGAGGCCCTCGCTGCTCGACGCATCACACGGGTCGGCCGCCGAGAAGGCGAAGGGCCCGCGACTCGGCGAGATCCTCGTCGAGGCCGGGCTCGTCGGCCCCGACGACATCGAGATCGCGCTCGCGAGGCAGCGGTCGGGCGACACCGGGCCGGCGACGGGGGACGGGACGGTCGTCAAGCTCGTCAACCAGGTCATCCTCGAGGCCGTCCGCCGCGGCGCCTCCGACATCCACATCGAGCCGAACGGCGCAGACGCAGGCGTGACGGTGCGCTTCCGTGTCGACGGCGACTGCATCAAATACAAGGACCTCTCGCCCCAGTACCGCGACGCGATCGTCGCCCGCATCAAGGTCCTGAGCGGCCTCGACATCGCCGAGCACCGGCGGCCACAAGACGGCAAGATCAGCCTGCACCTCGGCGAGCAACGCCTCGAGCTCCGCGTGGCCACGCTCCCGACCGTCGACGGCAACGAGGACGTCACGCTCCGGATCCTGACGGGCGCCCAGCCGCTCGCGCTCGAGGCGATGCGCCTCTCTGCGTTCAACCTCGAGTCGCTGCGCCAGCTCGTCCAGAGGCCCCACGGCATGCTCCTCTGCGTGGGCCCCACCGGATCGGGCAAGACGACGACACTCCACGCAGCGCTGGCCTCGATCAACACGGAGGACAGGAAGATCCTGACGGCGGAGGACCCGGTGGAGATCACCCAACCCGGCTTGCGCCAGGTCCAGGTCAACGTCCGCGCCGGCTTCACCTTCGCGCACGCCATGCGCGCGTTCCTACGAGCGGACCCCGACGTCATCATGGTCGGCGAGATGCGCGACGCCGAGACCGCCGGCATGGCGGTCGAGGCCGCCCTCACCGGTCACCTCGTGCTCTCGACGCTCCACACGAACAACGCGCCCGAGACGATCGTTCGCCTCGTCGACATGGGACTCGATCCGTTTTCCTTCTCGGATGCTCTGCTCGGCGTCCTCGCCCAGCGCCTCGCTCGCGCCTTGTGCAGCTCCTGCCGCGAGGCCTACCCCGCGAGCGCAGCCGAGATCGCCGAGCTCGGCTCGGCGTACGGCGAGGAGGCCTTCTCGCAGCGGCTCGAGAGCCTGGGGAGCTCGGGGTTTCGCCTGTGGCGAGCCCGCGGCTGCGCGGCGTGTGGCGGCACCGGCTATCGGGGTCGCATCGCGCTCCACGAGCTGCTCGTGGCGAGCGAGCCGATCAAGCGCGCCATCCAGACGAGGCGCGAGCCCGAGCATCTCCGGCGCATGGGCACCGAGGCCGGCATGACGACCCTCCTGCAAGATGGGATCGAGAAGACGCTCGCAGGCCTCACCGACCTCCGGCAAGTCCTGGCCGTCTGCAGGCGCTAGCAGGGTGCTGAAAAAGGCAACGTCGTTGTGCTCGATGAGGTTTGTGCTGCTCTTTCGGAGGCGGCGCCTTTTTCAGCAGCCTGCTAGCGCGCTTGGGTTTGCGTGATCTTGCCGTCGTCCGCGAAGTTTCTTCCGCCACCAGTCCTGGGGGCGAAGGCGCGCCACGTCGCAGACCGCGGCGGCTGACCCTTCCTCTCGACCTGGTCTGCGCGGGCTACTTCTTCTCCGGCGCCTCGAAGGGGCGGTCCGACGCAAACTCGACGCGGGTGGAGATGGCCCGGTCCGGCGGCGGCGGCTCGACGCTGAGCAGGATCGCGGTTCCCGCGCCGGTGCGCGAGACGACGAGCCGCAGCGGCGCCGAGCCCGCTTCCAGCGGCGAGCCGACAAGCACCTTGCCGTCGCCCGGAGTCGGCCCCGCGGCCACATCGCGGAGGTGGCGCTCGAGATACTCCGTCACGCGTGGCATCGGGTGAGGAACGACGATCGACGCCGCGGACGAGGTCTCGCCGCGCACCTTCGCCCCGACGGGCAAACGGAGACCGAACACCTGCAGGTTGCCTTCCGTGAGAACGTCGGGGTCGGACGCCTCGAGGGGGACGGTCGCGGCAGCCGCCGGCTCCGGCGGTGGATCGCGCCGGCAGCCGAACCCGAGCGAGGCAGACAGGAGCAACGGCGTGACTCGATGGGAGAGCGCTCGAACCATCATCGCACCTACTCGATTGCGTTGACCCAGCTCTGCACGAAGACGCTCGATCGAGGAGCCGGGATGTCGCGGCGGGTGCTCTTCGTCGCGGCGCCGTCTTCTTCGGTGCCGCCCTGCCCCGTGTGCATGACGATCTCGTAAGCACCGGCGGTCGTGGTGGTGGTCGAGCGGTAGCTGCCCGCCAGCCACGGATCCGGGAAGGTCTGCGGGGCCGCAGAGCACGAGGGCTTCTGGTTCACCTGGATGCCGAACACCACCTCGCGCCCCGTGGCGCTCGTGAGCGAGGAGCCGAAGCCGGCGCAGCGCTCGAAGCCCGGCGTGCCGTCGAGGTCCATCACCGCGTCGGGGATGTCCTGCGTGGCGTGGTCCAAGTAGTCGAGCGCACAATAGCCGCCGCTGCCGAACTCGCAGGCGGTTCCCTGACCGGGCACGAAGTAGGCGAAGAAGATCTGGCCGTCGAAGAGGTTGACCGGCCCGGTGACGCTCGTTCCGTCGAGGAGCGCCATCTCGAAGCCGCGGTAAGCGGCGCCCACCGCCGGCTTCCGGTTCACGTACGGCCGGAACTGTTTCTCGATCGGATCATAGGAGTCGACGAAGGAGACCAGCACATGAACGGCGTTCTTCGACGCCGTCTGGAATGACTCGAGATCACCCGTGGCGAACGTGACGGTCGTGTCGCCGAGATCGTCGAGCGACAGGATGGGCGGGCTGGTGATCTGCTGGCCTGCGGCGGCGAAGTCGTCCGCGGTGGAGAGGGTCGGGCTCCGCGTCGCGAGCACCGGGCCGAGCGTGTTGCCCTTGGAGGGGCCGACCTCGATCCAGGCGTCGTTCATCGTGCTGTCGCTGTCCGAGAAGTTGTAACCGTCGAAGGCGATCTGCGCGGTCCACTTCTTCGGATCGGGGTCGGAGAGCGAGAGGCGCCAGAGCGTACCGTCCTGGTCCCCGATGTACGCGCGCGTCGCCACCTTGCCGACGCCCGATGGATAGACGGCGGGAGTCCCGGTCATCGGGCTGTCGAAGAAGCCCTTCGACCCGGCGGCAGGGAGCAACACATCGTCGTTCAGGATGGCTTTCCCGGAGGCGTCGCGCGGGTGATCGGAGTTTCCTCCCGCGAGCCCGCGCTCGCCGCCGAGCCGCATGATGATACGACCGCTGTAGAGCTCCACGACGGTCACGCTGCGCGCCGGGACCGCGGGGCCCCAATCACGAATCTTCGAGCGCGGCGTGTGCCCGTCGCTCGAGTCCCACGAGTCCGAGGGGTTCCTTCGCCGATTCGTGGAGCCGACCGGGAGCGTCCGCATGCCGCCGCCCGGCAGGATCGCCACCGGCACGAGGCGCTCCGGCCGCCCGGGCTCCTTCAGCCGCAACGTCGTGATGGCTGCGCCGGGCACGTAATCACCGAAGAGCCGCCGTCGGTCGGCCTTGTTCTCGCCAGCGTCGGAGAGCTGCCACAAGAACCGCGGCGCGAGCGGATCTGTCACGTCGAGCGCGTAGTAGAAGCCGCCGAGAACCGACGGCCCGCTCGAGACGACGAGGATCGTGCGAAACTTCCCTCGCGCGTCCTCCACGTCGGCCATCGTGCGCCAGGGGAGGACCTGACCGGCGGCCGCCGGGTCCGCGGAGAAGACGACGTTGGCCCACGCGAGCGGGCCGTCCGCGAGGCGGGCGTGGACGCCGAAGCTCGTGAACAGGCCGGGCAACACCGCGGGCGGGATGAACGTCCAGAGCTCGTTATTCGCCTTCGAATCGACGAGCGGGACCTTGGACGGCGCCGCCCACGGGCCGCTCGTCGCGTTGGCGCTCAGGACAAATGCGTGGAGCTGCCCGTCAACGGTCTGCGCATACAACATCGTCGGACGAGCGCCGTATTCGGTGACGAACGACGTCGTGTCGTCGGCGATCTCGGTCCGCGCGCTCGAGAAGAGCTCATCTTCTTCGATGGGCTTCGGAGGATCGATGACCACCGGGCTCGACCTGTACACGCCGCCCAGCACGTCCGGGTAACGCGTGGGCGTGTTCTTCCCGTAGGGCTTTGCCGCACCGCCGTACCATTCGATCACGCTCTGGGCGCATTTCTCGTCCCAGACGCTACCGAGGTCGTCACCGCCGTTCGTCTTCGCGTTGCACCCGGACTTCTTCGAGACGTCGAGCTCGAGCAGCCCCCGCGTCGTCAGGCCTCCCGCCCCGTCGATCGAGCTCTTCAGGGTGGCCAGGCTCGCCAATGTGTCCTTCCCGGGTCCCCCTCCCCCGCCCAATCGGACGACGTCGCCGACGCTTGCGGAGCCGCAGCCGTGCAGGCAGTCATTTGTGTTCGGATCCGGGCTCGAGGTGGACGTCTTGCGGGGTCGGATCGACCCGCCCGAGAGACCGTTCGGCGTGGCGACAGAGACGGTGAAGAACCTCCGCGGCGAGCCATTGATGAGGTTCACCGCGAAGTCGTCTCCTCGGTCGGGGTTCAGCTTCTGCGTCCCGCCGCTGCAGGTCCACCGGATTCGCTCGAGCTTGCCGCTCCACATCTGCTCGCCCGAGGGCGCGACGAGGGATGACCTTATCTCGTAGGAATCGGCGCTGGCGCTGCCATTGACGGACTTGGAAGAGGCCGTGGTGAAGGCAGGTGTGGTGCGGCTGATTGTGCCGCCTGCGATGCTTCCCACGATGTCGCTCATCACGGTCTTGAGCTCGGCCTGGCTCTTGGGGAAATACGGCTTGGCCGACGGGTCGCCGGGCTCGCTCCCTTTGATGGCCACGTCCAGGATGTTGCAGCAGGCCCGGATGGCGGAGCGCGCCGCGTTCGACATGCCCGGGGTGTCGTCCCACGTGCCGGGTTTGCAGTCGGGCCCCATTCCGTTGTAGACGGGCCCGCCGACCTTGCACTCATCGGCGAACCGCCACTCCGTCGAGTCGAGGGACGAGCGCTCGCAGATCTGCGGCGTCCCGTCGGGGGTATCGTCGAGATCCGAGGCAACGAGCTCGGCGCAGTCCTTGTCGCTCGTGTGGACCTGGTCGGCGGTCCACCTCGCCTTGTCCATTCCGACGCCGATGATGTGCGTCTTCACGCGGTTGACCGCGGGCGAGTCCGTGTAGAGCTTCTCCGCCCAGCGTCCCATCGTCGTCCCGACGATATCACCGTTGGGCTCGCCATCCGTGATGGCGAGCACGTGTTGCTGGCGGCAGCCGGCCTCGGCCCCGAACACATAGGGGTCGTTTTTGGGTCCGATCTTGATGAGCGTCGGCGCGACGTCGTATTCGTGTGGGCCGGCGACGCCGAGGGTCTGGTCGTCCTTCAGGATCAGCTCGTAAGCGTCGCGCATCATCGACGCGAGCGGCGTGGAGCCGACGAGCTCGTTGGAGACACCCAGGACCGTGAGCTGGACCATCTCGTTGTTGGCGATGACGTCGGCGGCGCCGTTGTCGTATTTGCCGAACCCCACCATTCGACCAAGCCAGGGGCGGGCCTTGGGGTTCTTGGCGCCGAGATCGAAGTTCGCCTGCGGGCACGAGTATCCGACCGGGTCGCTCCAAGGGCTCACGGTGCAGGGGCCGTGGATCCCCTGCCCCCAGGACTTGAAGATCGCGGCGTTGCTGTTGTCCAGGAAGATGGTCCCGGCGTAGCCGGTCGGGGGCATCCCCGCCAGCAGCCAGTTGTTCGAGCCGCTCTCGAACCAGTAGCTGGCCTGCGAGCTCGTGCCCCCCGTCGTCAGCGCGTTGTGATCGCGGGGATAGGTGAAGCCCGAGCCATTGGTCAGCGGGCGACCGTAGATGTCGAACTCGAGCGGATCGAAGGTCATCAGCCCGAAGCGGATCTTGTCCGCGAACGCATCGATGATGCCGTCGTTCTTCTGATCCCAGTTCCCCGCGGCGTTGTAGCTGCACCAACCAGAGGAGGCGCGAAAGCCGATCGGCTCCTTGTTCTTGCCGGCGCCGTGGTGGTACGGAAACGCGTACGGGTTCGTGGTGAGCGCGTTTGCGATGAAGCTCTGCGTGTTCTCCCCCGGCTGACATCCGTTCGAGGCGATGACGTGGGCGCCGGGGTTGGACGTCTTGCAGCTCAGGTTGTTGATCGTGCCGGTGAGGACCTCGCTGAGGATGACCCACCGGGTCTTCTCGGTGGAGCAGTTCGCGTGGCTACCGGACTGGCTCGCGTGCATCGAGCCCGAGGTGTCGACCAGGAGCAGGACGTTCGGTTGCCGGATCTTCACGTCGGCGACGGACTGGGCGAAGCCCGGGCCGGCGACGGTGAGGAGCGCGAGCGCAAACAGCGCGGCGTTCGGTGGGCGGAGGGAGGTGCGCGGGATCAACTCGATCGTGTAGCGGCACCTCCCGCGAGGGGCTTAACGGCGTGTCGAAAGTGGCGAGGTGGGGGTGCTTGGTGGCGTCCATCCCCGTGGATTCACCCCCCCACCCCCCTCGCTACGCGAGGGGGGAGGTCGGCTGGAGGGAGGCGCGAAGCCGAGCCGCCGCGCGACGGATGACCTCGTCGGCGGCGCGCACCATCCCACCCATGTTGAAGAAGCCGTGGACGAGGCTCTCGGCGCACACATGGTGGGCATCGACCCCCGCTTCCCGCAGCCGCGCGGCGTAGGCCGCGCCTTCGTCGCGCAGCGGATCGAAGCCCGCCGTGAGCACCAACGCAGGCGGCAGGCCCGCGTGGTCGTCGGCGAGGAGCGGCGAGACCCGCGGATCCCGGACGAGGTCGCGGCCGTTCAGGTAGCGCTCGAGGAACAGGTCGATTGACCGCTCGCCGAGGAGGAACCCCTCCGCAAAATGGCGGTGCGACGCGTGCCCACGCCTGAAGTCGGTGGCCGGGTAGACGAGGAGCTGGAAGGCCGGGCGGCGCTCCGCGCGTGCGAGGGCGAGACACACGAGCGCTGCGAGGTTTCCGCCAGCGCTGTCGCCCCCGACAGCGACGGCGGTCGGCGAGAGCCCGAGGCTCTCCGCGTTGTCCAGGACCCAGCGTGTAGCGGCCTCGGCGTCTTCCAGCCCCGCGGGGAACGGGTGCTCCGGTGCGAGCCGGTAGTCGACCGAGATGACGGTTACGTCAGCGAGCTCCACGAGCGCGCGACAGACGCCGTCGTGAGACGCGATCGACCCCAGCACGAAGCCTCCGCCGTGGAAAAACACGAGCCCTGCGCGCGAGCCACGTTTGCTGCGGTACACCCGCACCCGCAGCGCCGAGGTGGGCCCCGGGATCGTGCGGTCGTGTGTGTCGACCCCTCGCACGTCCGTGTAGTCGAGGAGCGGTCCGTTTCGCTCCATGCGCCGGCGCGCGTCGGGAACGGAGCCGTCGGTGAGCTCCGGCTCGCCCGCGAGCCGCATCATCCGGAGGAGCGTCGCGACCTGCGTGTCGAGCTCGTAACCCTCGGGGGAGCGCGCGCGGACGCCGGCGAGCCGGAGGAGGACGGGCTCCGGGGCGCCGAGCACGGCCTTGAGGAGCGGGCGTTCGAGGCGGGCGGGGATCGGGAGCTTCGGCAAGGTCGAAGAGGACTACCAACGCGTTGCGACCGCGAACAGCCCGACGACTACGGCGAGTCGTCGACCGGCGCCTGGATCTTGCGCTCCACGGCCATCTCCACGTCGACGACGGTGGTCTCGCCGGCCACGACCTCGATCGTCCGGCGCTCCTCCGGGGCCTTCGGGTGGCGCAGGAGCACCTCGTGTTTGCCCGGCGCGACCGGGATCGGCTTGCCGATGGGCGTGGTGTCGACGACCTCGCCGTCGATGGCGACCTCCGCCCAGGGATGCGCGAGCACGCGGACATACGCGGCGCGCGCGCCGGCGTGGAGGCCAAGCGGCTCGGGCGGACCACTCGCGCCGCCGACGACCGCCGCGACGAGGATCATCACGGCCGTGACCGCGCCGAGCTGGAGGAGCAGCGGCCGAATGTCGAGCGCGCGCCTGCCGGTGCTCTTGACGCCGTCCACGTCGAAGCCGCCGCGGAGCAGCGCGGCGCGGACCAGCTCCTCCGCGGAGGTGGAAGCATCGAGCAAGCCTGCGAGATCGTCCGCGAGCTTGCCCGCGTTGTCGTGGCGCAGCGCGGGCGGCTTCTCGAGCGCGCGTCCGAGGACGTGGTCGAGGCCGTCGACCGCGTGGGCGGGGAGCGGCGGAGGCGCGGCCGTCCGCACGCGCCTCGCCAGCGCGCTCGGCCCCTCGCCCGCAAACGGGTGCGCGCCGCTCGCGAGCTCGTGCAAGATCACCGCGATCGAGAAGACGTCGCTCTGCGGGCGGGGTGGGTCGCCAGCGATGCGCTCGGGGGCTCGGTAGCTCGCCTCGAGCCCGGGCTCGGGGATGTCCTTCTCGTCGAGCGTCGCCCCGGCCGGCGCCGCGTCGAGCAACCCGCCGAGGCGGACCGTCCCGCTGCGTGTGAAGTAGATGTCGCCCGGGGAGAGCGCGAGGTGCACCGCTCCCTCGGCGTGGATCGTGGCGACCGCGCGGCACAAGAGGACGCCGAGCGCGACGACCTCGTTTGGCTCGAGGCCCCCCGTCGACCCGAGCGCCTTGGTCAGGTCGGCGAGGCAGGGGCCGAGAGGACGCTCGAAGACGACGCCCGTGCGATCCCCGGACCGGACCACCTCGTACACCGCGAGCACGGCGAGCCCGCCGAACCGGCTCACGAGCGCTGCTCGCTCCTCGAGCCGCTTCGTGATCTCCTCGCGCACCGCGAGGCTCGGCGCCGTGGTGACGACCCACGCGCGCCGTCCGAGCTCCGTGTGCACGCCCTCGTAGACGACGAAGAGCCCCCGGTGGCGCACCGGCTCTCCGAGCCGATAAGGACCGAGCGCCTCGGGCTTCGTCGTCACGGCGATCGGTTCGCGAGCAGGGAGCGGCCGGGGAGAGACTCCGGCGCGTCTTCGCCCAGCCACCCGAGGACGGTCGGAGCGAGATCGGCCACCGTGCCGCCGGGGTGGAGCGTGGCGCCCGAGGGTCCGACGAGGACGAGGGGGACGCGGTCGTCGACGTGAGACCGGGGCTTCGGAGGCCCGTGGCTCGACGTGATCAGGAGGAGCCCGCCCCGCTCTCGCACACGGGCGGCGAGCGCGCCGAGCGGCTCGTCGATCTCCGAGAACGCGCGCCCGACGTCGGCGGGCTCGGTCGATCGGGAGGCCCGGTCGACGCCACCGAGACCGACCACGACAAAGGAGGCGCTCCCCTCCTCCACCGCCTCGAGCGCCCGCGTAAGGGCGGCTCCGTCGGTGGGTGCGTGCGCGACCTCGACGCCCTCGAGATCGCCGCCGCCGTCGAAATGCACCTCCACGTGGTCCTCTCGTCCGGGGCTGCCGATGCGCAGCTGCCGGTCACCACGCGCCGCGAAGAAGGCTCCGAGCGACCACTCCGGCGGCTCCTCCGGGAACACCACGGCGAGCTCGGGCACCGTCGAGACGCGGACGAAGCTCGCGAGGCAACGCGTGTCGAACGCGACGACGGGACGCCGGACCAGGGTCACCTGCTCGGCCACGTGGTCCGGCAGGTTCGTCCGCGTGAGCACGGCGGCGAGCTGGCGGAACGCCTCGCTCCGAAGCCCGACGAAGACGCCCACGTCCTCCCCGCGCCACCGCCACTCCGGGTTGTCGCTCGGGAGCTCGAGGCCGAAGCCGCCCTGCACACCTCGGTATTCGCCCACGATCACGGGCAAGAGGTTCGCGTCCGTGTAGCCGGCTGCATACGACGAAGCGAGCGCCTGGTTCGCGTCGTGGTAGCGATCCGCTTCGGCGTGGACGACCGCTCGATACAGCTCGAGCGTCTTGTCCCAATCGCCCTGGCTGTCGAACGCGTACGTGCGTCCCGAGATCGTCGCGATTCGCCCGGTTCGTTGGAGACGATTCTCGAGGGCCTCGACGAAGGGCCACGCGCTCTTCTCCGGGGTGTCGACGCCGTCGACGAAGGCGTGGACGACGAAGGGCAGATCGTGGAACGCGAGGACGTCCACGACCGCGTTCAGGTGGCGCACGTCGCCGTGGTTGCTCGAGTCCGAGAGCAGCGCGAAGACGTGGACCGTGCACGCATCTTTGTCGATGCCGTCGATGAAGTCGGTCACCTTGCCGCTGTTGCTCATCGCCGTGTGGACGATCTGCGCGAAGGCCGGCGCTCGACCGACGGCGTCGTCACGGACGGCCGCTTCGACCGGCTCGCTCGCGAGCTTGGGCTTGCTCCCGACTCCGGCTGCCCGGTATGCGACGTGCTCGCTCGGCGGGTGCTCGTCCTCCAGCCCGATGTGCGAGCCGGCGACGCCGATTGTCGTCCACGCGCTCTCGCGAACGATCGCCGCGAGCCGAGGGGCTCCTTCGTGGAGCTGCGGCGCTCCGTCTTCGACGGTCCAGCCGTCCACGAACACGATCACGACGGGCCCGCGCGGGCTCGGAGGCTCTCCCCCCTCGCTGTGCGAGGGGGGCCGGGGGGGTGAATCCACAGGCATCTCTTTTCGGTCCTCGTGTTTCGTGTCGGTCTCGGCTCCGAGGCTATACCCGCTCCGTCCTCGTGTGCCTGCTCGAGATCGCGCGCCGCGCCAGCTCATCAGCACGCTCGTTCAGCGGTATCCCGCTGTGCCCGGGCACGTAGACGATCCGCACCTGCCCTCGCTTGGCGAGCGCCGCGCGGATCTGTTGGATGAGCTCGGTGTTGGCCTTGGCCTTCCAGCCCTTGGTGAGGACGCCGATCGCGTACTTGCTGTCGGTGTGGATCACCACGGGACCGTCCGTGAGCTCCACCCCGCGGAGGATCGCGGTCAGCTCGGCGATGTTGTTGGTGCCGTGGCCGAGGTACTCCGAGAGCTCGGTCCGCGCCTCCCGGCCGAGGACGACCACGCCGAGCCCGGCCGGGCCAGGGTTCCCGGTGCACGCGCCGTCGGTGTAGACGACCGTCTCGCCGTCGCGTGGAGGCGTCTCCACGTGCGCGGCTGCGCTCGAAGCGCGCGAGGCCGTGCGGCTGCCGCCCGACGCGCGTGCGCCCGCCGCCGGCTTGGCGGGCGGGGCCTCGGCAGCCGGGTCACACGTCTCTTCGGGCAAGACCGCCCCGTCGACCACGGCGAGGTTCTTCACGCCTGCGTGGTAGAGGCGGCCGTCTTTCGGCTTGTAGCGGATCTCCACCCGCCCGCCGTTTTCCACCAACCTGCCGGACTCGTCGGCTTTCGCGTAGACCAGCTGCTCACGGAGCTTTGCACGGACCCAGGGCATCGCGGGTTCGCGCTACTCCGGCGCCAGTCGGGCGGAAACCGCGTTTCCACCCAAACGACGAGGTCGGCGAGTCACCTTCGGCTTTGAACCGGTGCCGCTAGCGTTGTACGGATACGGCCAGTGGAACCGTCGATTTTCCGCGAAGGCCTATTCGATGGGCGCGTCGCCGTGGTCACCGGTGGTGGCAGCGGCATCGGTCTCGAGACCGCGCGCGAGCTCGCGTCCCTCGGGGCCTCGGTGGCGATCTGCGGCCGCAAGCCCGAGAAGATCGAGGCCGCGGTCGACGCGCTGAAGAAAGAGGGCGTCGTCGCGGATCGTATCCTCGGCGGCACGTGTGACATCCGCGAGCCCGAGGCGGTCACCGCCTTCGTCTCGCAAGTGCTCGACCGCTTCGGGCAGATCGACATCCTCGTCAACAACGCGGGCGGCCAGTTCCCGAGCTCCGCCGAGGGCATGTCGCCGCGCGGCTGGGAGGCCGTCATCCGCAACAACCTGAACGGCACCTTCTACGTGACCCGCGAGGTCGCGACGCGCGCCATGATCCCGCAGAAGCGCGGCCGCATCGTGAACGTGACGGCCATGGTCGTGCGAGGGTTCCCCGGCATGAGCCACACCGGAGCCGCGCGCGCCGGCGTGGAGAACCTGACGAAGAGCCTCGCGGTCGAGTGGGCCGCGCACGGGATCCGGGTGAACGCCGTCGCGCCCGGAAACAACATCCGCTCGAGCGGCACCGCGCAATACGGGGAGGATCTGCTCGAGATCACGCGACGCGCGACGCCGATGAAGCGCCTTGGCACCCCGGTGGAGGTCTCACGCGTGATCGTGTTCCTCGCGAGCTTCGCGAACGACTTCGTCACCGGGCAGGTCTGGGGAGTCGACGGAGGCCAGCCGCTCTGGGGCGACATCTGGCCGATCCCCGAGCCTACGACCCAATCGTGACGTGACTTCCAGCGGCACGACACCCGAGATCCCGCACCGGTCGCCGCGGTTGCGCGACGCCTGGAGCAAGGCGCGCTGGCTCTTCGGGCCCGTCGGTCGCTTCTTCGCGTCCATCGGCCGGTGGTTCGCGGCTTATTTCCGCGAGCGCGTCCCCACGGTCTGGGTCGCCTTCTGGCCCCTGCTCCTGCTCGTGGCGACGGTGTACACGCGTTGCCCGACGACGAACTACATCTTCGACGAGCAAGAGGCGCTGCTCGCGAACCCTTACGTCAACCAGGTCGGCTTCCGCTACGAAGACGCGATCTATCGTGACTTCTGGGGGCTGCCGGCCAACGCGAGCATCGGCTCGTACCGACCGGTCCCGAACTACCTGTGGCGCGGCCTCGTCGAGGTCGGCGAGCGCACGCAGCGGGTGATGGACGAGAGCGGGCCCGAGTGGCTCACGAAGCTCCTCGCCGACGCCCACGCGCCCGAGCCCGTTCCGAAGCTCACGGAGGTGGCGCGGCGCTCCTGGTTCCAGCACCTCTACAACCTGTTCTTCCATGCGCTCTGCGGCGCGTGTTTCACCGCGCTCGCGTTCCGGTTGTCGCGGTCCAAGGCCATCGGCTGGGTGACCGGCCTCACCTTCACGTTCGCCGCGATCCTCACCGAGGCCGTCTCCGGCGTCGTGGGCATCGCCGACGTGCTCGGCGGGCTCGGCGCGATCTGCAGCTTGCTCGCGCTGACGATGCGGGCGCACGCCATGCCCTTCGCGGTCTTCCTCGCCGTGCTCCTCGGGTTGTTCTCGAAGGAGAGCGCGATCGTGTGTGTGCCGCTCGTGCCCGTGGCGGCGGTGCTCTTCGCGCCGCTCCTGCACCCGGAGCGCCCCGCCCGCCTCGTCCGCGGTGTGCTCGCGCTCGTCGGCTGTCTGTCGGCCTTCGTGCTCTACACGGAGCTGCGCAAGCGCTGGTTCCCCTCGCCGCTCCCGGGTGAGCTCTCCGATCCGCTCGAGCCCGGCTACAACCTCGGCAAACAGGCGGCGCACGACTTCCTGCTCTGGTTCCACCAGGCGCCGCTCCCGAAGGACCCGCTGAACAACCCGCTCGTCGACGCGCCTGTCGATCTGCGCGTGGCGGGCGCGCTCCGCGTCTACGCGCGTGGGCTCTGGCAGGTCGTCTTTCCGTGGACGCTCTCCGGCGACTACTCCTTCCCGCAGGAGCCCATCCCCGAGACCCAGTGGTTCCCCGAGAGCGTCCTCGGGTGGCTCCTCTTCGCGTGCCCGCCCGGCGCCGCGCTCGGCCTGTGGATCGTGTGCCTCCTCCGGGAGCGCAAGCAGCCGGCGACGGCCCCCCAGACCGAGCCGCCGCCTTACGTCGGCCCGCTCTGGCGCTGGCTCGCCCGCCGCACCGCGCGCCCGCTCTTGCGCGACGTGGGCCGCGCCGTCTTCGAGGCCTGCCTCATCCTCTTCGCTGCCTGGCTCACCCACAAGATGCTCGGCATCGGTCCGGGCGAGGTGAACAAAGACATCGTCGACGACGATCCGGAGCACAACATCTTCATCCCGCTCGACTGGCTGCGGGACGCGTTCGTCTATGCGGCGCTCGGCGCCGTCGCGTTCGGCGCCGCGACCGAAGGGCTGTGGAGGCCCCGCCGCCGGGGCTACCACGAGCCGCACCTTCCGATGATCGCGGTCGGCCTCGTGTGGTTGGTCGTCAGCTACTTCCCGCACTCGAACATGTACGTGCTCCTGCCGACCGTACGCGCGGAGCGGCTCTGGTATTTCCCCGTCATCGGCACGACGCTCGTCATCGGGCCCTTGCTGATCCTCGCGTACGAGCGGCTCCGCCGCGCACGCTGGCCGCTCGTCGCCAAGGTGGCGTGGACCGTCCCGGCCGCATTCCTCGGCTTCCAGACCGTGCGCGCGTACCTCCACGCGATGGACTACCGGGACGACCTCGTGTTCTGGGAGGCGACGAAAAACGCGGTCCCCAACAGCGCCAAGGCGCACCTCAACTACAGCGTCATGGCCGGCGCGAGGCAGATGTGGGAGGTGCGCCTCGGCGAGAGCCACATCGCCCGCAAGCTCGCGCCCGATTGGGCCATGGCCCACATCTACACCGGCGATACGCTCTGCCGGATGGGCCGCCCGGACGAGGCGTGGGAGCACTACAAGACGGGCTTCGAGAAGGGGCCCAACGACAAGAGCCTCATCTCGCTCGCGCTGCAGTGCCTCTGGGACCACGGCAAGCTGAAGGAGCACGAGGCGGAGCTGCGCGAGCTCGAGGCCAAACACGAGCGCTCCTGGCTCGCCTGGCTCGTCTACGACACGCTCCTGAACGGCGACAAGAACAACGGCGTCTCGCGCGAGTATCGGCCCCGGAGCTACAACGAGGCCGCGACGAAGGAGACCGAAGAGGGCGACGGCGAGGGCGAGTCGGCGTCCGCCTCGGAGTCCGCGGCCGAGACCGCTGGCTCCAGCGAGACCTCGTCGTCGGCCACGACCTCGGGCTCGACCAGGAACGAAGAATGACGGGTCGGTCCGCATCCGCCGCCCTCGTCGTCTTCGCCGGCCTGGGCTGCGGGAGCCCGACGGAAGCGACCGGCCGAACCGCGACTGCCTCGCCCGCGTCGTCATCGCCGCCGGCGGTGTCGGCGACGGGTGTCGCGACGCCGCTCCCGAGCGCGAGCGTCCCCGCGACGTCGACCCCCGCGCCGAGCGTCGCCTCCCCCACGCCGAGCGCGCCTGGCGCGCCCTCGTTGGTCCGCGACACTTGCCCGAAGGAAGACCCGAGCTTCACCCCGACGGGGCAATACAGCCACAAGCGCACGCGCCTCTTCGTGCAGTCCCAAGGGTCACCGCGGCACGCCGCCTCCGACGTGGTCGTGCGCGCAGGCGCCGCCCCGACCATCGAGGGCAAGTTCACGTACGGCAAAGGCGGCAAAGACCTGGAGGACGAGGAGATCTCGCTCTTCATCCGCGACAGGTCCTGCGCCTGGCTGAGCGTGGGCACGGGGTTCACGAACGATGACGGTTGGGTCAGCATCGCGGTCCCCGAGACGCTTGTCGTCTCGCCGGGCGTGTACGCGTTCCAGCTCGTCGTTCGGGGTGACGGCAGCCGCGCCGAGGGCAACCTCTTCGCGGTGAGCCCGAAGACCCCGGCCGTCGTCTTCGACGTCGACGCGACCCTCACGACCAGCGACCAGGAGCTGTTCGACGAGCTCGTCGAGGGCAAGGTGCCCGAAGCCCGCCCGAACGGCCGTGATGTCGCAAACGAGCTCGCCGACAGCGACCTCTTGGTCGTCTACCTGACGGGCAGGCCCTACTTCCTCGGGCCCACCACGCGGAGGTGGCTCGAGAGCAACGGCTTCCCCCGGGGCTTCGTCCGTACCACGAAGCGGCTCGAAGAGGCCCGGCCAACCCCCGGAGGCGTCGGCACCTACAAGGGCGCGGCGCTGACCGAGCTCGCGAGCGCCGGCCTCGACCTGAAGCTCGCTTACGGAAACGCCCCCACCGACGTGTGCGCCTACGCGAAGGCCGGCATCGATCCCAAGAAGACCTTCATCCTCGGCCCGCACGGCGGTGAGGCCTGTGACGGCCACGAGCCCTCTCAGGCCCTCTCCGGGTACGACGCTCACGTGGGAAGAACCGGAGACATCCTCCGGTGAGCCCGCGCGACACCGTGGTGATCGGGTCCCAGGGGCCTTGGGTCTTCGCGAACCGGTACGAGATACGCGCCCTGCTCGGCGCCGGAGGCATGGGTTTCGTCTACAAGGCCTTCGATCTGGAGCTCGAGGACCTCGTGGCGCTCAAGCTCATCCGCCGGGATCTGCTCCAGCGTCCGGGCGTCGTCGACCGGTTCCGCCAAGAAGTGAAGCTGGCGAGACGCGTCACGCACAGGAACGTCGCGCGCGTCCATGACATCGGCGAGTGGGCGAACGAGCGCTACTTCACGATGGAGCTCGTCGAGGGACACTCGCTGACGAGCGCGCTCACCGGCGGCCCGCTCTCGATCGAGGACGCGCTCCGCCTCGGTGAGGAGGTCTGTGCTGGCCTGGACGCCGCCCACTCCGCGGGGGTGGTACACCGCGACCTCAAGCCCGACAACCTCCTGCTCACGGCGGAGGGGCGGGTCGTCATCACCGATTTCGGCATCGCCCGCACCCTGCTCGCAGATCAGCTCGTCGCGACGATGAACGGCGAATGGGTAGGGACTCCGGTCTACATGTCACCCGAAGCGATCGACGGCTCCGGGACGACCGGCGCGCTCAGTGATCTGTTCTCGCTCGGCGTGATCCTCTTCGAAGCCATGACGTGTGAGCTTCCGTGGACCGGTAGGACGCCGCTCGAGGTCGGCTCGGCGCGCCTGCGGCTACCCCCCACCGATCCGCGCATCTATCGACCCGAGATCCCGGACGAGGTCGCTGGCCTGTTGCTTCGCTGTCTGGCGCGAGCGCCCGTCGACCGCCATGGCTCCGCACGAGCGCTCGCGGCCGCGCTGGCCGCCGCACGAATCCACAACGAGGAGACCTCGCGGAGCAGTCAGGTCGCCGCGGACTGGTCGGTGGAGGAGACGCCGGCCGCGCTCGCAACCCCCGGCCGCGAGGTGAAGAGTGTGGCCGTCCTGCCCGTCATGGCAGCTCCAGGCGTCGCGGCCCACCTGACCGAAGGCCTTCACGAGGCCGTGATCGCTTCGCTCTCGGCTGCTCCGGACCTCCGGGTCCGAGCGCGCGGAATGGTCCTCCGGTGCGACCCTGGCGTGGACGATCCGGTCGAGGCGGCGACCCGGCTCGACGCCCAGGTGCTCGTGTGGCTCACCATGAGCGTACAACATGACGGTCTCGTTCTTACTGGTACGGCGGAGAGCATGCCGAACCGCTTCCGGCTCTGGAGCGAGACCTTGCGATCGCACCCGAGCGCCGTCTTCGATCTGGCCGAGCGCGTCGCCAGCGGGATTCGGGCCCGCCTCGCGTCGGACGGGGAGACGCCGCAACAACCACACCCCGCCCCGGACGTCACCGACCTCTACCTGAAGGCCCGGCAGGCGTACCACACGTTCTGGTACGAGGGCACGGCGAGAGCCGTCCGACTGCTAGAGGAGGCGCTCACCGTTTCACCTGACGATCCCGTCATTCTTGCCACGCACGCGCTCGCGAGCGTGCGGCTCTCGTTCTTCACCGGGGAGGGGCTCGAAACTGCCACGCGCTCGGCGATCGCGGCGAGCGAGGCGGCGCCAGACAGCCCGTTCGTGCACGTGGCGTTGGCCTCGATTCGCCTCCAGCGCAACGAGCTCGTCGAGGCGGTCGGACACCTCCGAGCTGCCCTCCGGGAGGCCCCCTCCGAGCCCGAAGCAAACTGGCTGCTCGGTCGTATCCTCGTCGAGACGGACCTGCTCGTTCCAGCGATCCGGCGGCTGCGCTGGACGCTCGAGCTCGAGCCCGACCAGCACCTCGTGAGGCTCGATCTCGCACGAGCGTTGGCGCTCCACGGCCAATGGGACGACGTCGATCTCCTCACTGCGCAGGCGCCGGAGGGCCACGAGGCGGGCAACTGGCTCGAGCGGGCCCGCTTCGCGATCTGGAGGCATGACGTGCGCGCGGCCGCGAGCGGCTTGTGCATCGTCCCGGCCGATCCCACCGGTCCCGTGGCGCTCGCGAAGGAGCTCTTCGAGATCGTGGGCCGCGGGGAGGCGCCGTTCGGGAAGCCCGCTTATCAGGCCTTCCTGGTGGGGTCGAGGCGGACACCACGCCGGGAGGCGTTCGCAGCCCAGATCGAAGCGGAGGTCGACCTCGCGCTCGGCAGGACCGGGGAGGCGGTCGCGGCGATCGAGCGGGCCGTCAACCTCGGGCTCACCGATCTCGCCTGGCTCAACCGATGCCCGCTGCTGACCGCCCTCCGCGGCTCCACCTCGCTCGAGGAGCTGCGGAGCTCGGTGAGCAGCCGAACGAGCGACGTGCGCGACGCGGTGTACGGGAGCTGACGGCGGAGGCTACCATCCGCTCATGACGAACCAGCGCCTGCTCGGCGGGCTCCTCCTTCTCCTCGGCGTAGGCTGCGCTTCCGCCAAGCCCGCCACGAACGACGACGCGCCCCCGACGGAGAGCACGGAGGCGAAAGCCTCCGCCGAGCCCTCGAACGAGAGCGGCACCTCCGAGGCGGCGAGCGGGTCGAGCGGCACAGCGCCCGCGTCGACAGCGACGCCGGCTACCGAGCAGAAAGAGGCCGAGGCACCCAAGGACGAGAGCGCCCTCGTGCTCGAGCTCACCATCAAGGGCAAGGAGCTCGACGACGCCTCCAAGAGCGCGATGGAGAAGGAAGCACGCGAGATCATCAAGAAGAGCTCCAAGCTCGCGTTGACCGACAAGGGCATCAAGGCGCCGCGGCTCGTCATCGCGACGCTGACCGCCGAGCCGCTCGCGAGCGACAAGAAGGGCTTCACCGTGAAGCTCGGCATGACCGGCGTCACGAAGAACGGCAACTGCCCGCTCTTCGATCTCAACCAGAAGCTCTCGATGGAGGGCGGCAAGAAGGACAACGCGGCGGACGTCGGGCAGCTCCGCTCGGCGGCGCTCACGGCCCTCCTCGCGGAGCTCGAGCAGAAATCGCCGACGCTCAAGCCGAACGCGAACTGCACCCCCTACAAGTAGCCGGAACGTCACGACGCTCCGCGTCGTGACGTGTGCGTGACCAGGGGGGGTGGGGGTGATGCCCGAGGAGCGTCGTGGTAGGCCCGCGGCCGATGGCTCGCGTCCTCCGCATCATCGTCGGCGCGCTCTCGTTCGCCTACCTCATCGTCGTCCTCAACCTCGTGCAGGCGACGAGCTTCCTCCTCCTCCCGCTGTCGCGCCGCGCTGTGCGCCGGATCAACCGGTGGTGCGCGCGTTCGATCTGGGGGATGTGGGTGCTCATGGCCGAGCGCCAGAACAAGATCGAGGTGCGCGTCACCGGCGACGCCATCCTCCCTCGAGAGAACGCGCTGGTACTGGCCAACCACCAGAGCATGACAGATGTGTTGCTTCTGCTCTGCCTCGGGTGGCGCGCGCGACGGCTCGGCGACCTGAAGTGGTTCGTCAAGCGCGCGGTCCAGTACGTGCCGGGCCCCGGCGTCGGCATGTGGCTGCTCGATTGCATCTTCCTCGACAGGGACTGGCTGAAGGACCGCGGCAACATCGACAGGCTCTTCCGCAAGTACAAGGCCGAGTCGATCCCGCTGTTCCTCGTCTCGTTCCTCGAAGGCACCCGGCTCACGCCGAAGAAGCTCGCCGACGCGCAGGCGTTTGCGAAGGAGCGGGGCCAATACGTCCCCAGGCACACGTTGGTCCCTCGCACGAAGGGGTTCGTCTTCACGATGAGCGGCCTCCACGACCACCTCGACGCCGTCTACGACGTGACGATCGGCTACGACTCCACTCCGCCGCCGAGCCTGTTCGCCTGCTTCGCTGGAGACGTGCGCCGGTTGGATCTCCACGTCCGCCGCTTCGACGCCGCGTCCCTCCCGGCGGAGGAAGAGGCGCTGGCACACTGGGCGGTGGAGCGGTTCCGCGAGAAAGACGAGCTGCTCGAGGCGCGCCGGAGCACCGGGCGCTTCCCCGGCCCGACGCTCGGAGGTCGGGTCACCCTCAAGGAGTGGCTCACCGCCGAGGAGCGCCTCCCGGCCTGGGCGGACCCTCAGCCCGACGCCGAGATGCCCATGGTCCCCGTACCGGCCGCGCGTGGGAAGTGAGCGCGGCGGCGGCCTGCACGAGACGAGGGGACGGCGTATGATGCGCTCGTGCGCCGAGCACCGCCCTTCTTCTTTCTGACATCGGTCGCGTGTTGCTTCACCGCGCGGAGTGCCCGCGCGGACGACGGCACCATCGCCGAGGCGCTGTTCCGTGCCGGACGCGAGGCGATGACCCGCGGCGACTACGTCGTCGCCTGCGACAGGTTCGGCGAGAGCCAGAGGCTCGACCCCGCCCCGGGGACGCTGCTGAACCTCGGGGAGTGCAGCGAGAAGCTCGGGAGGCTGGCCTCCGCCTGGCGGGCCTACGTCGAGGCAGGCGACCGGCTCGCCGCGGGTGATCCGCGGCAGACCTTCGCGCGCAACAAGGTCGACGAGCTCGCCCCGCGTCTGCCGCGGGTGCGGGTCCTGCTCTCGCCCGAGGCAGCGGGCTGTACCGTCGCGATCGCCGGAACGAAGCTCGGCCCCTCCACCCTCGACCAGGCGCTGCCCGTCGATCCCGGCTCGTTCGACGTGGAGCTCTCGTGTGAAGGGCGCGCGCCGACCCACACCGCGGTCGCAGCGTCGGAGAGCAGGACGGTGGAGGTCTCGCTCCGGCCCGGGCCACCCCTCGAAACGCCGGCTCCGGTCGCGCCTGCTCCCCCGGCTCCGGTCGCAGGACCCTCCGGGCTCGCGATCGCAGGCTGGATCACGGGAGGCGTCGGGCTCGCGTCGCTGGGCGTGGGGGCGGTGCTCGGCGGACTCGCGATCGACCGCAAGAGCACGATGGACGCGAGCTGCACGGAGGACGACCCACCGCGCTGCACGCCCGCGGGCGTCGACGCGGCGGCGGAGGGCGAGGCCTTCGCCACCGGAAGCACGGCGACGATCGCGGTCGGCGCGGCGCTGGCCGCGGTCGGCGCGACGTTGCTCGTCGTCGACGCCACCTCCGACTCGCCCGACGAAACGACCGCTACGCTTCGGCTCGGCCCCGGCCACCTCGTGCTCCATGTCACGTTCTAGGCTCGCAACCTTCACGCTCTGTCTCGCTCTGGGCGGAGGATGCGCGCAGATCCTCGGCACCGACTTCGACGTCGTCCCGCTCGAAGGCGGCGGCGGCGGTGGTGTCGTGCCGATGGGAGGTGGCGGGCAAGGCGGCGGGTCCACGAGCACCGGCGGCGCCGGCGGATCGGGCGGACTGGGCTCGCCCGAGACGATCTGGGAGGGCGACTGGCCCTACGACGTCGTCGTCGATGACGGCTTCGTCTACTGGTCGAGCCCACGAGGCGAAGCGCCCGGGATCTACCGCGTCGACAAGTCGGGCGGGTCGGGAGAGCCCTTCACCCCCGAGCTTCCGGGAGCGAATCGGCTCCTGCTCCACGAAGGCGCGCTCTACTTCACCGCAGGAATGGAGGGCACGAGCGCGACGTGGAGGGTGGGCAAGTGCTCGCTCTCGTCGCTCGAGTGCGAGGACCTCGCCTACCCACAAGGCAAGCCGATCGGGCTCGCGGCCGACGGCGACGACATCTACTTCACCTCCGGGCCGACCTCGGTCGGGCGCGTGAACCGAAACGGGGGAACGGCCCAGCCGATCCTGACGGTTCCGTCCGTGGCTTCCTTCCTCCTCGTCGCGCACGGCTACCTCTGGGGAACGGCCCTCGACAACGGCAAGGTCTGGCGCATCCCGCTGCCCATCGCCGCCGCGACGGTCCCGCCGGAAGAAGTCGACGTGCAGCTCGCCAACGGGCTCTCCGAATACGGCAGCACGGTCGCCGTCGGTCAGCTGATGCCAAACGGCAGCATCTACCACTTCGGTAGCTTCGACACGCCGTTGAGCGTGGCCGAGGGCCAGAGCACGGTGGCCGACATGACGTCTCGCGGCGGTTACCTGTATTGGGCCAACTTCAGCGGCGGAGAGGTCATGCGTGTCGCCCTCGCGGGCGGCACACCCGTCGTCCTCGCCTCCGCCGAGGTGTCTCCGAACGGAGTCGCGGCCGATGACAGCTTCGTCTACTTCACGTCACACGCCGAGAAGGTCGCCGGCGGCGCCGTCCGCCGGGCGCCGCTCCCCTGATCCGAGCGGAGCTCAGTGTCGCCGATCGAGGTCGACCGGCGTGGGCGCGGCCGGCGCGGCCGTCGTGGCGGCGGGCGGGGAGGCCTGGGGGAGCCGCTTCTGCGCCGGGAGAGGCGGAGGTGTCACGGTCGCCGACGCACCGGTCGCGACGACCGACGCGGACGGCGCGACGTCGGGCGCAATCGCCGTGCTCACGGAGGGCTGAGCGGTGATGGTGAGCGCCGTCGTCACCACCCCGCTCGAGGGCGAGGTGCTGCTCGGCGGTGCTGGCGCTCGCGTCAGCCAGACCGCGGCGACACCGCCGAGCGCCAGCGCCGTCCCGGCGCCGATGAAGAGCGCTTTCAGCGGGAGCCCCTGGCGCGGCGACGGCGTCGACGGAACGACGACACCGGAGGCGCTGCGCGATCGACCCTGGGAGACGTCGACCTGCGCGGAGGGGAGCGTCTCGTGGCCTGGCCGGGTGGCGCCGACGCTCGGCGGCGTCATGCTGCGCGCGACGCCGGGCGCGGACGGCAACGTATCGGCGCCGGGGCGACCGCCGATCGAACCGGCGAGCGCCGACGGCAGGAGCCGGTTCACCGTGGATGACAGATCTGTCACGTCCTCGCCCGTCAGGCCGTGGTAGGCGCGCTGGACGAGCTCGGCCATCTCCTCCGCGCTCTCGAACCGGCTCAGACGATCGCGAACGAGGGCGCGATCCACGATCGCGGCCACCGACAGCGGGACCTCCGGAGCCAGCGACCGGAGGGGCGCCGGCTCCGCGGTGAGGACCCGGTTGAAGAACATCGCCGAGTCCCCGGGCTCGTGCACACACACACCGGTGAGGAGGGCCCAGAGCGTCGCGCCCATCGCCCAGATGTCGCTCCGCGCGTCCACGCGATCCCAGTCACCGGCCGCCTGCTCCGGCGGCATGAAGCCCAGGGTCCCCATCGTGGGGGAGGTCGGCCCCGTCACCCGCCGGCCCTGCGCGGCGCGGAGCCCCGCGAGGCCGAAGTCGAGCACCTTGACTCGTCCTTCTGACGTGAGAAACAGGTTCGACGGCTTCAGGTCGCGATGCACGATCCCGACCGCGTGAGCCTTGGCGAGCACGACGAGCGCCGGGTGGGCGATCGCGAGGACCTCTTCCCAGCCGAGCTTGCCTCCCTTGCGCTGCGCGCGATCTTCGATGGACTCCCCTTCGAGGAGCTCCATCACGAGGTACGGCGTCCCGCTCGAGTCGACGCCGTCGTCGAGCACCGCCACGACCCCGGGGTCGTCGACCAGGTTGGCGAGGTAACCCTCGCGATGGAAGCGCGCGACCATGTCGGGGTCGGCGACGCCTTCGTGGAGCACCTTCACGGCGACGCGCCTGCCGTTGCGGACGTGTGCCCCTCGGTACACGGCGCCCATCCCGCCCTCACCGATCCGGCGCTCGAGCCGCCACCGCTCGCCGAGCAAGAGCCCGGACAGGTCTCTGGAGGGGCCGGACACGCCGCGGAGACTACCATGTCGCCTCCGGTTTGCTCCTCGAGCGCCGGCGAGGCACAAGGCATCCGTGGCACCCGTGACGAGATCCTGCCGGCGACGTTCGCCATCGAGTCTCGTTCGAACGGTCCCCTTCGTGGCGCTCGCCTGCGCCAGCCCGCCGAACGAGGCGCCGCCGAGCGGGACCGACCCTGCCCCACGCGCCTCCGGGAACACGGCGCAGCGCGCCGGCGCGGTCGCCTCCGAGGCCGCCGCGTCCGCACCGACGCCGTCGGCGTCGGCGAGCAGACCTCCCGAGCCGGACTGCCCGGCCGACATGGCGAAGATCCCGGAGGCCAGCTTCGTGGTCGCCGCCGACTCGCCACGGGCGCGCGACCAGGCGCCGACCCGAGTCGAGGCCTATTGCCTCGATCGAACGGAGGTCACCACCGAGTCCTACGCGGCCTATCTGACGAGCGGGCGCTGCCCGGAGCCCCTCCGCGGAGGCTCGTGCACCTACGAGCGCGCGGGCACGGCGAAGCAGCCGATCAACTGCGTGGGGTTTCGGGCTGCGCAGGCCTATTGTGAGGGCCGCGGAAAGCGCCTCCCGACCGAAGCCGAATGGGAGAGCGCAGCGGGCCGTGGCGTCCGCGCGTATCCGTGGGGCGACGTTCCGCCCGGCAAAGGTGTGTGCTGGGACGGCGCCGAGAACGCGCTCGGTTACGGCAAACGGCACGACAGCTGCGCCGTCGGGACCTTCGCGGACGACGTGACCCCCGAAGGCGTGATGGACCTCGGCGGCAACGTCACCGAGTGGACGGTCCCCGAGGGCAGCCCGGAGCAGCGCGACATCGATCAGAGGGCGGTCCGGCGCGGCGGCACCTGGGGAACGAAGTCGGGTCCCTATCTCTTGCGGACCACGTCGCGCCGCGTCGGGGACTACCGACCGTACGAGTCCGGCATCTTCACCGGCTTTCGCTGCGCCATGGACCTCCCGCGCCGCACGCCGTAAAGAGCGAGACATGACCGCGCTCGTCGAGTGTGTGCCGAACTTCAGCGAAGGCCGCGACCCCGAGGTGATCCGCGCGATCACGGCGGCGATCGAGGAGGTCGCCGACGTGATGCTGCTCGACGTCGATCCGGGCAAGGCGACGAACCGAACCGTCATCACGTTCGTGGGCCCGCCCGAGCCGGTGCTCGAGGCCGCGGTGCGCGCCGCGAAGAAGGGCGCGGAGCTCATCGACATGCGCAAACACAAGGGCGAGCACCCGCGGTTCGGCGCGCTCGACGTCTGCCCGCTCGTGCCCGTGAGCGGCATCACGATGGACGAGACGGTCGTCCTCGCCCGTCGCCTCGCCGAGCGGCTCGCGAACGAGGTCGGCCTGAGCATCTACTGCTACGAGAAGGCCGCGCTGCACCCGTCACGGCAGAACCTCGCGGACGTGCGCGAAGGTGAATACGAAGGCCTCGCGGCGCGGCTCGCCAAGCCCGAGCACAAACCCGACTTCGGCCCCGCGACCTTCAACGAGAAGAGCGGCGCGACGGCGGTCGGCGCGCGCGACTTCCTCGTCGCGTACAACGTGAACCTGAACACGACCTCCACGCGCCGCGCGAACGCCATCGCCTTCGACGTGCGCGAGAAGGGCCGCGAGAAGCTCGACCCCGAGACCATGAAGCCCGTGAAGGACGCGTCGGGGCAACCCGTCTGGGAGCCCGGCTCGCTCCAGAAGGTGAAAGGGATCGGCTGGTTCATCGAGGAGTACGGCGTCGCGCAGGTGTCGCTCAACCTCACCGACATCTCCGTCACGCCCATGCACGTCGCCTTCGACGAGTGCTGCAAGATGGCCGACGCACGCGGGGTCCGTGTCACCGGCTCGGAGCTCGTGGGCCTCGTGCCGATGCGCGCGATGCTCGACGCCGGACGTTACTTCTTGAAGAAGCAGAAGCGCTCGACCGGCGTCTCCGACGACGAGCTCATCAAGATCGCGGTCAAGTCGCTGGGCCTCGACGACCTCTACCCGTTCGTCAAAGAGGACAAGATCGTCGAGCTCGCGATCGAGAAGAAGCGGGGCGGCGCGAAGAAGCGCCTCATCGACCGCACGCTCCGCGCCTTCGTCGAGGAGACCGCGAGCGAGTCGCCCGCGCCGGGCGGCGGGTCCATCGCCGCCACCGTCGGGGCCTTCGGCGCCGCGCTCGCCACCATGGTCGCGAACCTGTCTTCCCACAAACGCGGCTGGGACAAACGCTGGGAGGAGTTCAGCGATCACGCCGACCGCGCCAAGGAGAGCTACGCCGAGCTCCTCCGCCTCGTGGATCTCGACACCGACGCCTTCAACCGCGTGATGGATGCGTTCGGCATGCCGCGCGGAACCGACGCCGAGAAGGCCGCACGCAAGCGCGCCATCCAGGACGGGACGTTCGAGGCCGCGAAGGTCCCCCTGCAGGTCATGCGCGTCGCGCTCGCCTCCATGGAGACGATCGGCAAGATGGCCGAGATCGGCAACCCCGCGTCGGTGAGCGACGCCGGCGTCGGCGCGCTCTGCGCGCGCACGGCGGTGCTCGGCGCGCACCTCAACGTGAAGATCAACTGCTCGAGCCTCGAAGACAAGGAGCGCGCGCGGCCGTTGCTCGAAGAAGCCCAGCGCATCGAGGAGGAGGCGGTCGCCCTCGAGCGCGCCATCCTCGAGACGGTGGCCAAGAAGATCTGAGCGGGCCGAGCGCTACTCGGCCAGCTCGCAGAACTTCATCCAGGGCGGGAGGCCGCCCTGCTCGTCCTCGGGCGGGCGCTTGCACCTGGCGCATTTGCGATCGGGGCAGAAGGCGGTCTCGAGCGCGCGGCAGTCCGCGTCCTTGTCGCAGACGGTCCGCGTGTTCGCGAGGTCACACTGGTTCGCGCAGTAGGTCACGCTGGGACCGAGCGCGCCGGTGCAGCAGTGCAGCGTGCCGCAGTCCCTGCCTTGCGTGCACTCGTAGACGCCGGTCACGTCGGGCGCCTCGCCTGACTCGCGCTTGCCGTTCGCCGCCTGCGCCTCCTCGGCGGTCGCGCACGTCGGCTCCTTGCCCCAGACGCAGTAGGGCTCGTCCTTCGGGCAGGCCCCTGCCCCGCAGCGAGCGCGCGACTCGAAGCTGCAGTGACCGCCGCGACAGGTCTGCCCCGCCGGACACCTCGCGCCTCCCGGCGCGCAGAGCTCGCTCGCGCAGTCGTAGGTTCGCTTGGAGCAGGATGCCCAGGTCGAAGCGGACGCGAAGCTCATGCAACAGGTCTCGCCTTGCGGGCAGTCGGTACCGTCGTCGCAGCGGTAGCCGCCGTCCTGCAACGGATCGGAGCTCGGTACGCAGATCCAGCCCCCGGCCGCGAAGTTCGCGATGCACGCTTCCTTGCCCGCGTCACACCGCTTCGACCCGCAGGCGATGGTCCCCCTCGTCGAGCCCGGCGGCGAGCCGTCCCGCGGCGGCAGGGAACGTGGCTCCGGCGGAGGCTCGGGGATATCCGCGGCGGACGCGGAGGCGACGGCCGACACGCTCGGCACGGGCGGCGCGTTCGTCGCGGAGACCGTCGCGATCGGGCGCGTGGGCGAGACGGGCTCGGGCTCTGCGCAGGCGTACGCGTACGTCGCCCCGAGGACGATCGCGAGGAGAGCGGCGAGGCGGCGTGATCTCGGCATTCGATCGAGCATGGAACGACGTGGCCGGCGGGCTACTTCCCCCAGTCGACCACCGGGCGCCCCGGAGGGGTGACGTTCGGCATGGCGTGGAACCACTCACGCGCGACGTCGGTCAGCGGCTGGCAGAGGCGTTCGCCGAGATCGACGCGCTCATCCGGATCCGCGAGGACGTCGAAGCAATGGTAGGTGGCGTCCCATTCGCGCGCCTCGATCTTGCGCGGCCCCTGCATCACGCCCCAGTTCCGGAAGGAGCACTCCCAGACCCACGTGCAGTTCGTCATGGGGACCGGGCTCACCGTCCGCTCCGGTCGCGTGATGGGGTGGCCGATCATCCGAGCGCGGAACGGCGCGAGCTTCGGGTCGTCCCACACACCGAGCAGATCGAGGAAGGTGGGCGCGAGATCCAGGTGCCAAACGAACTGCTCCTTCGCCGCCTCGATCGTCTTCTCCTCCTCCTCGGAGAGTGTGCCCGGCGGCGCGTCGATCCAGGATTGGACGCGCACCTCCTCGTCGTAGAGCGCGCTCGTGTGCCCCATCTGCCAGTGCTCACGGAACGACTCGCCGTGATCCGAGGTGTAGACGACCACGGTGCGTTTGCCGCTCTCCGTCGAGCGGATGTACCGGAGGAGCTCCGCCACCGCGAAGTCCGACCGGTAGACGACGTTCATGTAGTAGTTGAAGAAGTGCTGGTTCTTCTCGGGGGCCTTCGCCATCTCGCTCGGTCGAAACGGCGCGAGGCCCTCCTCGTAGACGTACGGGTAGTGCACGTTCGAGTAATGAACCACCGCGAAGAACGGCTCCTTCATCTCGGGCCAGTCCTTCTTCACCCACTCGGTGACGAGCTCGTCATTTGCGCCGGCGTCCAGGTCCGCCGCCGAGTCGAGGTGAGTCGCGACGCAACCATGAGAGATGGGCAGGTCCTGGATGTATTGGCGCGCGTTGCCGAACATCAGGTTCTGGCTCGTCCAGTACGCGGTGTCGTAGCCGGCCGCGTTCGCGTAGTCCCACAGGAGGGGGACGGAGTGGAGCAGCTCGCGGCTCGCGTAGGGCACCACGCCCGACCAGATGTTCGAGATCGAGATCGCCGTCGTCGACGCGTTCGATCGCATCTGGAGGAGCGGCATCCGATTCGGGATGACCGCGTTGGACCAGGGCGTCGCGAGATCGCAGCGCGGGTCGGGATCGATGCAGGAGATGTCGCCGCGCTGGCTCTCCTGCAGCACGAGGAGCACGTTGCGCGGCCGCGACGGAGCCGCGGTGAGCTTCGGCACGTCCTCCGGCTTGCGGCGCTGGACGCGCAGGTCGGGTGAGTCGTTCGTGATATCGAGCAGCTCCTTCGTGAGCGCGGTGATCCCGTGGACGTACAGCGCGTCCGGAGGCGACGCCTGGATCCCGCGGTAGCTCGTGGGGACGAACGTGGACGCGTAGACGACCGCCGGGGCGAGAACGACCGAGACGCGCCAGGGCCATCGGCGCGGGCGAACGCGGAGCTTCGCGGTGCGGACGATGATGACGCCGACGACGACCGCGGCGAGGAAGTGGAAGACGACGAGCGGCCTGCCGAGCGGCAGCGTGCCCACGATCGACTGGACGAAGTTCTTCGAGTGGAGCTGCCCGTCGATGCAGAGGTAGGTGTTCCACACGGCGTGGAACGCGCCCTCCGAGCCCATGACGACGACGAAGGCGGTAAGAAACAGCCCTGTCATGATCCTGGCGACGAGCCCCCCGCGCCGGGACGCGGCGTAGAGGAGGACGCCCCAGAAGACGAGGCTCTGCGCGACGCCCCCCAGGTACGAGGCGACGTATTTCCCGGGGAAGGCCAGGATCGCCCCGCCGCGCCGGACGATCTCGCCGTAGAGCATCCAGAGCGTGGGGAGCGCGAGCACGAGGAGGACCCAGAGCGCCCGACGGCGCCGGATGCGACCACGCAACTTTCGATGATGCTTCCGGCGCCGAGCCGGATGCACCACACCGCCGCCTTCGCTCACTTGGCTCCGGGCATCCCGCCGAACGTCTCTTCCGCGACGCTGCGCAGATCCGCGCAGGCGTCACCGCCGAGATCGGTCTTCTCGAAGGGGTCTTTGGCGACGTCGTAACAGAGCCAGCTCGCGTCCCATTCGCGGGCGATGAGCTTGCGCGTCCCCTGGGCGACGCCCCAGTTCTGGAAGGCGCAACCCCAGACCCCGCTGCAGTTCGTCAGGCGGTGGATGGGGCGCGGTCCCGGCGCGCGGAGCCAGCTCTCGCCCACCATCTGCTCTGCCCAGCCGGCCACCTCGGGCGCGCCCCAGAGCCCCATCAGATCGAGGAGGGTGGGCGTGACGTCGGTGTGGAAGACGGGCAGCTCCTTGCGGGCCTCGAGGTTCGCTCGCTCGGTCGGCGTGAGCGCAGACGCGGGCGCGTCGATCCAGCCGGGCACGTGCACCTCTTCCTCGAACAGCGACGCGGTGTGGCCGAGCTGACCGTGCTCGCGGAACTGCTCGCCGTGGTCGGCCGTGAAGAGGACCACGGTCCGAGCGCCGAAGTCCGTCTGGCGCAAGGACTCCATGAAGCGCGCGATCGCCTTGTCCTGGAGATGAACGGCGTTCTTGTAGTAGTTCCGATAGGCCTCGTTGTCGCTCTCGTCCTTCGAGCTCGACGCCGGCTGGAAGGGGGCGTCGTCCGGGTCGACCTTGTAGGGCAGGTGGGTGTTGCCGACGTGCACGACCGCGAAAAATGGCTCCTTCAGCTTCGGCATCTCGGCGAGCGCGCGATCGACGAGGAGCGAGTCGTCCCCGCCCACGTCGATGTCCGCGCCCGGCTCGATGTCGGTCGCGCCGCACTGGAAGCGCGTCGGCAGGTCCTGCACCCAGAGCCGCGAGTTCGCGAACATCATGTGGTGGCTCGTCCAATACGCCGTCTCCAGCCCCGCGGCGGCCGCGTAGTCGAAGAGCACCGGCGCCGCGTGAAGGTCCTCGCGCGAGCGGGTTGGCTCGAGCCCCGACCAGAGGACGGCGAGCTGGATGGCCGTCGTCGACGAGTTCGAGCGGAGCTGGAGCAGCGGCATCCGGTCGGGGACGGCCGCGTTCGTGCGCGGCGAGATCGCGCAATCCGGCGTGGGCGCCGAGCAGTGCGCGTCGAACCGGAGGCTCTCGGACAAGAGGAGCACGACGTTGCGCTGCAGCGGCGGGCGCGCCGTGAGCGCCGGCAGCTTGGGGGGCGTGCGCCGCCCCGGCCTGATCTGCGCGGTCGTACGGACGCCCGTGAGCTCCTTCACAAGCCCGCCGATCGCGTGGAAGTAGATCACGTCCGGCGTCGAGGCCTGCACGCGCCGGTACGAGCAGGGGATGAGGAAGACGCCGACCACAAGGGCCGGCGCGAGGATGCGCGCGAGCCTCAGGCTCCGCCTCCGCGGCCGGAGCAGCCTGCGCGCGAGCATGACCAGCCCGACCGACGCCACGAACGCAGGACCGACCGTCTTCAGGAAGTTCGGGCCGTCCGCCTCGAGCTGCCCCAGCAGGCTGCCGGTGAACGACGTGCCGAACAGCGTCGCGTCGAGGTTCAGGTAGCAGGCGTACGAGCTGAAGAAATAGAGCTGCCCGCCAATCGAGAAGGTGAAGAGAGCGACGAAGAGCGCCGAGGCGATCCAGCGAACGAGCCCGCGACGCGCGGAGCCGGCCCAGAGGAGCACCATCCACAGGCAGGCGCTCTCGATGACCGCGGCCGCATAGCTGGCCATGTACTTGGGGGGGAACGCGGCCAGCTGCGCCCCTCGCGTGAGGAAGTCTGCGCCGACGATGATGAAGACAGGCGAGAGCGCCGCGACCCACCCGAACCGCCGCTTCAGGACCGCCAGCCGCCGCAGCCGCAGCGACGCCCCCACGACCGGGACCGGCCTCGTCACCGGCAACGGCGCGGGCAGAGGGGTCGAGTCACGGTGAGGCAAATTGTCCATGGCGGAACGGCGAAGCTTTGTCCTAGTTCGTCCCGGAGGCCATTTCATCAAGAGCTTGGGGGGGTCTCAACAATTTGCCCCCGGTTCTTGGGCGGCTTCTGGCACGGGTGGGACACACGCCGGACGGCTGGTAGAGTGACCGGCCGATGAAGAGCGCCGGGCAGCTGAGCGCCGAGCTGGAGGCCGCCCTGGTACGGGAGATCCAGGCCGAGTTTGCCCGCCTGAACGCCTCGTATTTCAAACGCGCCCTGCGCCCGCCGGTGTTCCTGCTCTCGGACGCGACGACGCGCCTCGGCCGCTTCGAGCTCGCGACCCGCACGCTCGAGATCCAGCGTTCACTCGCGGTAGACCAGCCGTGGAGCACGCTGGTCGAGGTCCTCAAGCACGAGATGGCCCACCAGTACGTCCTCGAGCACCTCGGCGTTCAGGACGAGCCGCCCCACGGACCGACGTTCCGCGAGGTCTGCGAGCGCCTCGGCGTCGACGCGGCGGCGGCGGGCATGCCCACCTCCGGGCCGGCGCGAACCGACGACGAGGAGCGGGTGCTCGGTCGCATCGCCAAGCTGCTCGCGCTCGCCGAGAGCCCCAGCCAACACGAAGCCGAGGCGGCGATGAACGCGGCGCAACGCCTCATGCTCAAGTACAACCTCGACGCGGCCGCGGCGCGCGCGAAGCAGGCCGGCCCCGGCTACGCCTTTCGAACGCTCGGCAGGCCGTCGGGCCGGATCACGGAGGCCGAACGCACGCTCGCCGCCATCCTCGGGGATCACTTCTTCGTCGCGGTGATCTGGGTCCCCGCTTATCGACCTCACGACGGCAAGCGCGGCAGCGTGCTGGAGATCTCGGGGACGACCGCCAACCTCGACATGGCCGCCTACGTGCATTCCTTTCTCGGCCACGCCGCCGAGCAGCTCTGGGTGGCACACAAGCGCGCGCATGGTCTCCGCGGCGATCGCGACCGCCGCACGTTCCTCGCGGGCGTCATGGCCGGCTTCCACGCCAAGCTGGAGACCGAGAAGAAGGCCCAGGCGAAGGAGGGCCTCGTCTGGATCGGCGACCCGGACCTGAAGCAGTACTACCGCCGGCGCCATCCTCACGTGGTCACGGTGCGTTACGGCGGATCCGCCCGCAACGACGCCCACGCCCACGGTCGCGAAGCCGGAAAGAAGCTCATCCTGCATCGCCCGGTCGGGAGCGGCCCGAGCGGCGGTCCGCCCCGCCTGCTCGGGCGCTGACCGCGGTTTGGTAAGATGAGGCGAATGGACCGGGTGGTGAGCGACCACGAGCGGAGGCCTTCGAGCGGCGCCGCGCCGAGCGCCTCGCCCGGGCGAGGTAGCCGCGATCAGGTGCCTCCGACGTTCCTGACGACGCTGCCGTTCCTCTTCGCCTTCGGACTGGCGTGCTCGCCGGCGCCTCCCGGAGCCCCGGTTCGCCTGCCCAGCCCCGCGGCTGCCACGGCCCGCAGCGTCGCCCGCGACGAGCGGTGGGGGCTCGAGGTCTCCTGGCGTCCGCTCCCGAGCGCGATCGACCCGGCCTCGGTCGCGCCCCCGCTCTATCTCCGGCGCGAGGAGGCCGGCGAGCCTCCCATCTTCGCGCTGTTCCCCGCCGTCGACCTGGCCGCCACGAGGAGCCCTGGCGAGCCCGTCCGGTCGAGCGACGCGTGCCTCGGGGTTGCAGACGAGCCCCACTCGCTCGCGTCGCGAATCGACGTCAGCCCTCAGCTCGTTCTGGCTCGCGCGCCCGAACCGCTCGTGCGCGTGGTGCGCGTGGAGCGCCATGTGCACCGCGGTGAGCACGACCTCCTCGAGCTCTCGTTCGTCGCGCTCGATCGCGGGTCCGGAGGTCTGCTCGGGCTCGCCTCGACGAATGTCGAGCTCCAGAAGGAAGGCACGAGCGGTGCGTTGCACCTCGACCAGCTCGCGACACGGCGAGGCCACCTCGTCGTCCTCCGGAGAGACCGCGATCAACCTCCGGTCGTTCCGCCGCCCGAGCTCGAGCTACACGTCGATGGGGAGGTGCGCCAGCGCGCGCGGTCAGGCTGCGCCCTCCTCACGGAGCTCGAGGTGTCCGACGAGCGCGTCGTCGTCCTCACGACCGACGCGATGGAGCTGCGGCCTGCTGGGTCCCCTCGCCCGGTCCGGTTCCCCGAGCCGTATTACGGGCTCCGTTCGCTGGTCGCCGCGGACGGCCCCGAGGCCGTCACCGTCGTCTTCCAGCGCCACGCCACCGAGCTCGTGGTTCGAACCGACCGCGTCGACTTCGGCCGGCGGACCGCCGTCGGGGAACCGTTCTCCGTCTCCTTTCCGCCGTGACCACGACGAGGCCGCGTCCCCGGGCACGCTCGACTCGGCCCCTCCCCCTCCTCGGCGGCTGAGCTCGAGTCGCGCGTCCACAAGTCGATGCTCGCCGACCGAGAGAAGGCGCGCGAGGCGAAGCGCCTGCCTCCGACGTTCCTGACGACACTGTCGTCCCCACCGCCTCCGCCGTGACGACCATGCTCGAATCGAGCCTCATCCGACCTCACCGCAGTCCAGCATCGCGATAGCGGTGAATCCTCCGTCGGGCTGGAGCTCCGCGGCGTCGTAGGTCCAATAGCCCTCGAGCTCCTGACCGAACACGACCTCCGGAAGACCATCGGTGTCGAGGTCGAAGACCCCCAAGACGCGGGCCGGTGCGACGAAGCCGCCCGGGTACAACGCTGTCCCGGTGCCGTCTCCGAAGCGAGCCCACACTCCTGTTCCATCCGAAACGATGCTGTCGACCGTGTCGTCACCGTCGAGGCCCATGGGCGCTGTGCAGTCACCCCAGCATCGGACCGCGCGTCCTGCGAACGGGTGGGCTGGGTCTCGCTCCCAGACGACGGCCTCCATCCGAGAGGCATCCGAGCCACCGCTCGACGACAAGGTCGGCAGCAACGTGCTCTCTGCCAGGGTAGGGCCGGCGCACACCTCGCCACGCTCGCGGCGTGTCGCGTTGTCGGTGCCTGCCGCCCGCGCAATCCGAACTTGCTTGGACGCTCCTCGAAGGCACGGCGCACCACGCAGGAACCGCCGCCCCAGCTCCTCGTAGCAATAGAGAGGCACCAACGCGCGCCCGCGCCGAAAGAGGACCGAACGGGCCACGATAACGCCTCGGCTGGCCACCTCGTCAGGAACGAGATCGTTCCAGGACGGGACCGAGCGGGGACCGCCAGGACCTAGCGGCGCCTGAGCCGACGCCCCCGTGCTCGCCGAAACCACCGGCCAAGGCGGGGCCACCCCGTCCACGTGCGCCGCAGTGCCCAGGGGCGTCGCATTCCGGGCGCCAAGCGTCCCCTTCTCGCCGCGTGGTCGAGCCACGAGACACCCGACCTCGAGCAGACCCGCCATGAGAACCAGAGCCACGTGTCCCCACGTGAGCTTCACGAACGTCGCTCCGACGGAAGTGGACCCCCTGAGCAATAGCAAAGAAATGCCGGCCGGCAGGGTCGCGACCGCCGCATCGACGCGAAGCCGGCGAAGCTAATTCTGCGTGGGCTCGGCGGCAGATCGGGTCTCAGTCGCATGTGTGGGAGCTCACCGCGTACTGGTAGCCATAGCGATCCAACGTTTCTGCTGCGAGAGCGTAGGTCGTGCCGTCGACCGACCGATGACGAACACTCCACCAGCTGTGCCGTGCGGGCGGCACGAACTGTGCGACCAGGTCCGGAGGAACCTCAGGCTGACTGAGGTCACCCTGACCGGCCGTGGGGTCATCGTGAAGCCAGCGGTAAAGCACCGGGAGGATCTCGTTGTCAGCAGGCTCGGAGTACCACATCTGCCACAAGGTGATAACGGAGCCGATCTGGCCGTCATCGAACAAGAGCCAGCCCGGATGGGTAGGGCTGCCTTCAAGCCGCGGGCGCGCTAACCCAGGAACGAGCCACGCCACCGGCGATCCAATTGGGAGCGTCCACGTGCGCAACGCGAACGAGCAAGTTTGCCCGCCGTCGTCGTCGAGCAGGGGCAGAAAGCCTTTCAGAACTCCGAATGGAGGCACGGAGCACCGCAAACCCTCATCAAAGCACTCAATAGGAACGCTGCTCGGTAGGTGCGTGAACCCGGGAGGGCCATCCGAACCAAGCTGCGGCTCTTCTTCGACCACCTCGAATCTCACGTCATCCAGTGCATCAGAGAAGACGGCGACCTCGTACTCGACCGAAGACCCGGCGCGAAAGGGGATGTCCGCAACGATCGAGAACTTGGTAATGCGCCCGTACGGTCCCTCTGGGGATATGCGTAGCACGATGAGGTCGAGGGTGTCGGCATCGGGGCATCCGTCGATGTTGAGCGTGAACGGGCGCGGACTTGAATCGTGGAACAGGCCAATCTCGCTCCCAGCCTCCCCTTCGCCGCAAGCTGCGTAGACTTTGTAGCTCGCGCCATCGGCCGGCAGGCTGAGCTGCGCCGTCATGGGCGGCCCGACTCCCCAGCCGCGCCTGATGTCGATGGCACGCAACACATCGACGACGCGAAAGGATTCCCAAGCCGGAACGCCGCCGAATTCGTCGAGGATGGAAACCGTCCCACCCGTGCTCGTGGCGACAATCACGGGCTCCGTCCCGGTCAGCTCGCGGTCGATGAGCTTCCCAGCGGCGTCGTGCGAGAGAACGACGAGGCCCGGTCGTGACTCGTCGCGCCTGGTCCGGACGCGAACGGTCAGCTGCTGCAGTCCAGGGAGGCCGCTCCCCGTGGAAGCGCTGGTTGCGTCAGCAGCGCCGCCGACGGCGGTCGCCCCCGAACCGCCATCCCCAACTGAGGAGGGCTGCAACAGAACGGTGCTATCGCAGCCCGTACTGAGCGCCACAAGCGCGAAGCCTAGGATGCTCCGCTCCGCGTGCCCGATGATCTCGGCCCGTCCTCCGGTGGCGCGCAGGCTCAGGCCGCGCAGCTGCTTCCTCGCCAGCGTCGCGCGCGAGCCGAGCTTCGACGACCGGCGCGTGCCGCCATCCGTAGTGAGGTCAACGCCATGCATGCTGACGATCGAGGAGAGGATTGTGCGGCGCAAAGCAAGAAGCGCGCCGCGAACCTGAGCCACTGAACCACTGAACCACTGAGCCACTGAGCCGCTGAGCCACCGCGTCAAGGCGCGTCTACGAGCTTGCGCGCGAGCGCGTGATCCCACCGATCACCCTGCGACACGAGCGGACACCTCCCGTGATCACCGCGGTCACGTCCCGAGCTACGGTGGAACAGGGAGCGAAGCAAGTCACGCCCACCGTCCGCCCGTGTCGTCGAGCGCTGACGGCGAGCTCGGAGTCGGCGAGAGCGACGCGTATCCTGGCCAGCCGCAATGGCGCCACCAGCCCCCGAGGACGCTGGCCGCAGTCCGCTTCCCACCTCCCGCCGCGGCACGCCGCTTGCCCCACGCATCACAATGGACACCTGTGGATACAACGCGTGTGGACGCATTCGAACCTTCGAGCTCAACCGCAATCCAGGTCCGGAGCTGCGCGCATGGGATGGCAGTCGTCCGGACCGAGACCGCAGGCCTCCTGGGTACGAGGAGGCTCGGGCGTCCTGGAAGCCTTTGGGAGACTTCCTCGACGAGTTCGTCACCCAAGCAGGGCTTGAGCCGGGCAGAGCCCCTGAGCTCCTCACTCATGGATTCGCAAACGCCGAGGGCTACAACGCGCATCAGGTGCAGATCGGTCCCCTGGTTTTCGGAAGTATCGAGAACCTCGCCACCGGCAGAGCCTGGAACACGCTCGGCCTCACGGCGGGAGTTGGCGCGGGATGGACGAGCATGCACTGCCGGGCGATCCCGAAACTCGGAAACACGGCGGACGATGTGGTCAATGGGATGGGCTTCGACGTCGGAACCCCAGGGGCCGATCCTGTCCCAGGCGGAAACCTCCTCTCCGGTGTGGCCTCCGTCACGACGAACTCGTCAGGCGTGATCATTTGCGTCGGAGCCAACACCAGCGCGGGAATAGGATACCCAACAGGCATCTCCTACGCCTTCCCAAGGCCGCCCGGGGAGCTGGACCTCGTCGAGGCGCTCGGGGGTGGCCACAACTACCTCATCCCGTAGCCCGGCCGCCGCAATGGTGCGGGTGGCAACCTGAGCCGAACGCAAGCTACTCGCGCCAAGACGCTTCTCCTCGATGGCGATCGACTGGCCGCCCGGATGCCGGTAGCATGCGGTTACCTCAGTGCGATTCATCTGCCCCGTCATCGCCCCACTGTTGCTGGCCTGCGCGTCCTCGGCGGTTGGCCCCGCGTCCGCCGAGACAGATGGCGCCACGACCAGAGGGGCGTCGTTCGCCGAGGCGAGCCCCGAACGCTTCCTCTCTCCGCTCCAGCTGGGTCACTACACGACCGCCGACGGCGCTATCGGGCTCGTCTTCGATCGGAGCTCGACGCCGCCGCGCGTGAAGTTCGATGACTCCAACGCCATCGTCGAGTTGACCCCCGAGGACGACCGGCCTGCCACGGGATATCAAGGCATCACCTTCAAGACGCCCAGTGGGCAGACTCTGCTGTACGTGACCAAGACGGGAGCCCTCACGCTCTGGCCAAAAGGAGACGACCGCCCTCTGGTACGCGACGGCGACGCAGCGCCGCTACCGCTACCGACCATCTCCGGCAAGTTTGCCGAGCCGACAACCGAGGAGGAGCGACACTGGGCTGGCCTCAAAGGCTTCACCGTCACGAGCAGGTTCCCGGACGTCTCCTTGGCAGACTCCACCCGGCTCGATGTCGTCGAACGCATTCTCCTCGAAGCCCCGGACGACCTGTTCTTCACCGTCGCCGACGCCGAGGTCGAGGCTTACCATGTCCCGGTCCTCGAGGACTACCTGGGCACCAAGGGCATGTCGATAGCCGAAGGCATGCCATTCACTGGTGCTGGAACGGGCCTGGCACGACATGGACTGATCATCGTCGCCAACACGAGCCTCGCCGGGTCAGGGGGTTTGGACACGAGCCGCCTCGAAGGATACCCGCCGCAACTGAAGGCCGGCACGCCAGGGGTCATCTGGAGCATCGACGCCACGAATCATGCGATCTTCCTCAGCGTCGACGGCGGACGCTACTCCGTGAGCCTTCGAAAGCGACCGTGGGACAGCGCCTACGCCCCGCCGCTCCTGCACGATCTGCCGCCCGTCGACCTCTGGCCGCCTGCACCCCAGCATCCCGCCGTTGGCCGCTCCGCCGCACAGGCGCTCGCTCCCCTCGGCGGCGTCGACAAGGAGGCCCTGCGCGCGCTCTCGAAGCTCGACGACGACTGGACTCGTTGCGCAGGCGCCTTCATCCGGTCAGCACGCTTTCGAGAAATCGACCCTCGCAACAAGTCGCGGCTTGCCGTCGAAGCCGAACGAGCGGCGGCCGAGCGGAGCTGGCAGCTCCGTATCGGGGAGGCCTGCTCTTCCGTCATCACCGCCTACGAGAAGGCCTTCACCGCGCTGCTCGACGATCGAGCGCAGCGGCTCCGCGCCCTGTATCAGCGGGTCCGCGACGCACGCGCCAAGCGACGGGCCAGGTAGCTGCTGCTACCTCAGAACCCCGGCCAACCGGGTGGCACTGGAAACGGTGGTCCAGCCCAACCCGGGGGGATATGGATTGGGATCACGTAGCCGTTGCCGGCCGGGAACACCACAGCGAGCTGGTCGAAAGGGATACCCGTGGGCAGTGTCGAGTGAGGGATCCCGATTACACCAGGCTGGCCGGCAAGCCCGGCTCGTGGAACGCCGCCGAGAGCCCCGAGGCGATCCGTCGAAATGGCCAGATTGGGCTGATCATAGTAGAAGGTGTCACCTTGCTTGAACCAAATGTTCGACGCGTTCTCGCCGGGAGCCCGGCCCAGCGCTTCGCCCGACAATAGACCGTTGTCGGCGATGCCGTCGAGATTCGAGTCCGAGTACCCGTGGTAGGCGAGCCCCTCCTCGTTTCCGGGCGGCAGCTCTTGCACATCGTCCCAGCTCTCGTCCGCCCATTCTCGAGCCTTTCGTGTGCGCTCCTTGATCGCTGCCTTGATGGCCGCACCGTCGCGCATCACGAATGCGCCCTCATCACCGTCGCCACTTTTCCCTTTCGCCCGCCGACCTGACTTCAGCATCTTGCCGGAACCGCCAGGCACCCCCGCCGAGACTGCCGCATCGCAGAGCCCTTCTGCCGTCGGATTGATCAGCGCCTTGCCTGCCTCCACGCCCGCTGCGACGGGGTGCTCGAACATGAACTGCAACGCGTCAGCGCCTTGTGTCATGTGTCCGCTTCCGCGGTGCAGCACGTCGTACCCGACGAACGGCTCCGAGACGCTTCCGGTCAGCGCGTGCTCGCCGACCCAGTAGAGGGCCTGAGCGAAGGAGAGCGCGGTGTCGACCATACGCCCGACCGCGTTGGACCCACCCACCCCACAGCGCTCGGCCTGGCCCGCAAACCTCTCTGCTTGTCGCTGGCGCTCGGCCTCCGCCGCCTTGTAGCTGTCGCTGGCGTTCTGACCGATTCCACTCCCTTGCACCATCGTGCAGATCCGCCCCTGACAGTTGTAGGCCGCCATCATAGCTCCTATGGATAGTCACCCCACGACGAGCACCGCGTGACTGGCGGCCCGCCCGGAGGCTCGCGCAGCTCCGCCAACGCTCATTCCGATCTCGGACCGCCAGTCCTCTCGTGACGACTCCGGGTCGAGCTCACCGACCGTCTCCAGCTCGATCCGATACCGGCCAGGCCCCGCCGCGAATCGAACGCGCTCCTGCCGCGAGCGAAGCAGCCGTTCGGCGATGACCGGACCGCTCACGCGCCTCACGCGCACCCGAGCCATGCTCTCCGACGAGTTCGCGATTGCGAGATCGACGAAGCCGTCGCTGTCGCCGCTGCACTTCAGCCAGAGGCCCAGGACCTGGACCTCCAAGCTCGGCCCCTGCGCTCCCACCACCTCTTCCTCGAACATGGCTCGCATGATGAGCACCTCCTCGAAGCGCTGCTTCGCAAGGTCTGTACCTCCCGATCGGCCCTACCTGTTTCCGGAGCAGTCGCCGCGAAAGGGGCTCGGCGCTGTGATCGGCTCGATCGTTACCGTCGCCGCGCCCGTGCCGGCGCTGGGTGGGGACCAACGAGACCAGCGCAGCGCCTGATCGAGCGGATCACCCCCATATCCGTCGACTCCGAAGCCGATCAGGCCGACTCGTCATTCGACCGCGAGCTCGACTCGGTCGAATTGCACGAGCCGACTGACCCTGTCCAGCGTTGCGCGAGCTCGAATACCCGCCAGAGGATCGTGAAGGAGCGTCATGGATTCACATGTTTCGCTCGTGATCTCGAGCTCAGTGGCGGAGATCTCCCCCACCGGGACAAGCGATCCATCGATTGGGTTCCTGACTTTGAGCCCCAGGAACGTCTCCTCGAAGCGCGCTGCGACGAGCGTTCGAGCGTCTTCCCGTGAGACGAGGGGACCGCTTGGGCACGGGCTTCCAGCAGTCGAACCACCCGTCCGAGCGGCTGCCCCGGGGGCTCGGAAGGCCGAAGCGCGCTCCGCGCTCGCGCCTCCGGCGTTCGGTTTGGCACATGCGCACAGGAAGAGGAACAAGAAGACGCGCGAGTGCTGCCCGGCCGCTGGCGCGGGAGCCCTGACAACTTCACCACTTCGCGCTGCACGGCTGGATGCGTTCATGGACGGCTTCCTTCGCACTTGCCATGCCCGTACATGCCTCCAAAGCCCTCGAGCAAGGCCGACGGCCAGGGCTCACCGCTGGGCACGCACCATGCTAGACGTGCGCCATGCACTCACTGCTGAGGTCGTGGGGTCTGCCCGCCGCCCTGCTCGCGACGGTCCTGCTGCGTTCGGGCACATCGTTCGCCTGCAAGTGCGGCCCGCGCTCCGCTCTCGCAGAGGAGCTCTCCAACAGCTCGACCGTCTTCCTAGGCAGCGTGGAGTCCATCCGGCCGGGCCGCGACGACGGCGCCGATGGCCCGACGGTTACGGTCTCGATGGTCGTGAGCCGGAGCTTCAAGGGCAACGACGGAGCGCGGTTGGTCGTCACAACGCCGGCTCACGCGTCCGGCTGCGGCTTTCCCTTCTCGGTCAACGAGACCTATCTCGTATTCGCGAGCCAGAACGAACAGCACGAGCTCGTGGTGAGCCGCTGCAGTCGCACGGCGGTCGAAGACGAAGCAGCGGCGGACATAGGGGGGCTCGAAGCAACAGCGCCAGTCCCGAAAGGCGCCAAGGAAGCCGCCCCTTCCGCCTCCGCAAAGGCGGAGAAGGAAGCCGAGCCGCCGCCAGGCACGACCGAGCCCGTCCGCTCGGGCTGCGCTGGGTGCGCCATCGGAAGCGATCGCACCGTGTCGAGCGCCGTCGCGTTTGGGCTTCTCTGCGCAGCGGCCATCGGCAGACGGCGCAAGCGTCCGGGCGCTTCTGCTTCGGCGCACACGTGATCGGCTCGATCGCGAGACCACTCGCGGGCAGGTGCGCCAACAGCACCAGCACGATTCCCGACACCACTGCCTGGGGACGGCGACGACACGCAGCCGACCGCAAGACTCATGACGCCGACAAGTGCCGACGCGAAGCTGCCCACTTTCTGTGTGGCCGAGCTCGTGCCCCCTCCTCGGTGCGATCGAAGTCGACGCTAGGCGACACGGCGCGTCTCCGCCGCATCGTCCGGCAACCTCGTCGCAGTCAACGCCACGCACTGCACGCCCATGTCGATTGGGAAGAGCCCGCGCCAGACCAGAAACGCCCGATGCTCCGCCGGGTCAGGTGATTCCACATCCAGCTCGAACGAGTCCAGGCGCATCTTCAGGGCGCGCAGCCCTCCCGCCGGCAGCTCGAGCAGTCCACATACCACCACGCCCGGAAGCGCTGTACGGATGTCCCCACCGCCAGGACGGCAGTGACTGAGCACAACCGCTTCGTTTCCAAGAAGATACCCCGGATAGCGCAAGTCGGGGTGAGCGGCATTGAAGCGCGAATAGGGCTCGCGGCCAAGCCGTCCTCGCGGCCACCGCCCCCCGTCCGCGCCGTTCTCCAGCATGGCGCTGCGCGGCGCGAAGTACCAGGGCACGGCAGCGAAACCGCGCGGGATGTAGCGCGCGCCGGCGAGGTGATCGGGCTCATTGAGGGCAACGACCTGGGGCGCCGCGATCGGTCGGCTGGTCGGAATGCCATCCGGGAGGTAGCCGGTTCCGATCGGGTTTCGTGGCTCGAGCACGGTGCGTCCCCCGAGGACCCACGCGCCGCCGAAGGCGAGCTCGTTCCGAATAGGGACCGACACAACCGGGGCCGGCCGCTCTCGCTTCCAGCCGCCGCCCGCCGTATGCAACCATCGATGAGGTCCGCGAATCACGACCTGACGATGAAGCCGCCCCACCCGAAGGTCCACCGACCACTCCACGGCCGGGCAACCAAACGGGGCGTGGGCCACTGCATTCACGATGACATCGGACCGCGGACGATACACGACCGCCGCGTTCGGGTGGCGCAGCCCGCTCGCGTGCTCAGCCCCTTGGTAGACGTCCTGACACCAGACCGGGACCTGGTCCGCTGCCGCACGCATCGGCTCGCCAGTCTGCACGGCAAACGTGCCCTGGACCGCCATCACGACGACAGGCCTCCCGTGATCGGTTGTCGCATGAAAGGCGTAGGCGGCGAACGGCGACTCATTCATCACGCGCATCGGAGCCTCCTCCTGTCTGTACGCCACGCTCAGTTGAGGTTGATGATCTCACCGGTCACGTCCACGCCCTTCGCACCGGCGATGTTGACCTTGGTTCCGTTGATCAGGATGTCTCCGGTCGCCAGGAGGACGATGCTCGCGGCGCCACACTGAAGCGTGATGGACTGTCCCGCGGTCACTGTCTTCATGAGCCCGACCTGCTCGGTGGAGATGGCCCCGACGGACTCGCTCTTGATGCCCGCGACCTGAACCGAGAACGACGCACCGACGGTGAAGCTCTTGCTTATGCCCACCTGCTCGCTCGAGGTCATGGCGACTGCCAAGGAGTGGCTCTTGCCGACCTGAGTAGACTGGCTCTTGGCGACCTGACTCGACTGGTTTCCCCCGACAGAGACCGACTGATTCTTACCAACCGAGATCGTTTCGTTTTCTCCAATCTGCGTAGCCTGGTTCTTCGCCACCATTTCCACCCGATCATTGCCGATACTGATCGCCTCGTTGTTGCCGACCGCCCGTACGCGGTCGTTTCCGACGGCCTCCGTCGAGTCGTGCCCCACGAGCGCGACCCGGTCATTGGCGACACCGAGCCGGTCGTCATGCGCCACCACGCGGGTTCGGTCGTGCCCGATCGCGACGATCTCGTCGTTCGCCACCTGCTCTTTGCGATCGTGACCAATCGCGATCGTCTCGTCGTTCGCCACTTGCTCTTTGCGATCGTGGTTGATTGCGATGGTCTCGTCGTTCGTCACCACTTCGGTACGGTCGTGGTCGACGAGCGTGGTCTCGTCATGAAGGACCACCTTGTGGCGATCGTTCTGCACGGTCAGCTTCTGATCGTGCTTGACCAGCGTCATCATGTCGCGCTCGGCCTGCATCGACAGCAGCTCCGCTCCCTTCTTGTCCTCGAACATCATCTCGTTGAAGCCCCCACCACCTGGCGAGGAGTTACTGCGCCATCCGCTTCGCGTCTTGTTGTCCGGAAGCGAGTAGGGCGTCGGCTGAAGCGTGGTGTACACGCGCCCGACCACCACCGGCCTATCGGGGTCTCCACCGAGGAAGTCGACGATCACCTCCTGCCCTACCCGGGGGAGGTTGCTTCCTCCGAAGCCTGCGCCGCCCCACGGCTGGCTGACGGGGATCCAACAGGAGCTGCCTTCGTTCATGCGACTCTCGCGATCCCAGTGAAAGTGGACGCGAACCCGACCAAACTCATCCGTGTGGATCTCTTCGCCAGCGGGCCCAACGACCGTCGCGCTCTCGATACCGTTGACTTTCGGCTTCGGCGTCGCGAGCGGCGGAGCATAAGCAGCAGCCGCACTGACCGCCTCGCAGTGGAGGCGACTTTCGGTGTCATGGGCCCCCGAGAAGCAGGCGCCGACTACCAGGACTGGCGTCGACAACAGCTCGTGAGGGTGACCGAGAATCGGAACGACGCTTCCGACACGAAGGTCGAATGAGGTCGTGTCGAAGCTCACGTATCGCGCGGTGGCGCGCTTCGCGTCGAGTCGCTTCCGCGTGACCTTACGCCCCTCGTTCGGGTCCGCGCGGGTCGCGCCTTTGTCGTCCGCGATCGGGCTGGCGCCGTCCTCGGCCGATCCGAACAGGAACGCGCCGGGGACGTAGTGGTAGCGCTCCAGCAGCGCTTCTACGGGTGAAGGCGCGCGCTCCGAAGCGAAGAGAGGATAGCCCGGAGCGCGGCGATAGTCGATGTCGCGCAGGGTGTACTTCCCAGGCCGTACGCGCTGCCCGAGGGCGACGTTGGTCACGTACTCGCCGAGCGGCGCGCCGACGATTGCATCATTGAAGCGAACTTCGCCTCCTGGGTCAGCCGACTGGGGAGCGTCGGTCAAGACCATGACGCTCTCGGCGTCGAAGTAGAAGCTGATTCCGGCGTCCTCGAGGAGACGACAGAGAAACGCGAAGTCGGACTCGCCATACTGCACGCGATACTTGCGCTTCTTGTAGCTTCCCCTATCGAAGCTGATCTCGTGCTCGATGCCCCACTCGCCCAGGAGCACGAGGACGATGTCAGGGTCGGACTTGTGCTGAAAGATCCGGTAGTTTCTGCGTTGGGTTGCGAGCCATAGACTCGGCACCAGACTCACGTGGTAGGTCGCCAACCCATCCGATGCGACCTCGACCTGCTCGATGTTGCGACAGATTCCGCGGAAAGTCCGGGAGCGGTCCTTGCCGATCTCGACGGAGAGAGCGGCAGGCTGGCCGATGATCTCCTCGAACACCAGGTTGTGGTTGCGGGACCTAGCGGTGAAGTCGATCTCCGAGAGAGCCGACATTCGCTCTCGGAACACGAAGTCGCGGACGTCGAGGGCGTCGCCGGTGGCGATCTCCGCTTGAAGCCGTGGGGACTGGGTCAGGTGCTTCGCAACGGACAGGCTGTTTGCGCTCATGGTTGTCTCCTCGCGGCGCTTGGCGGAACGCCGGCCCGCAGAACGCGGCTTGGTGCAGGCGTCATGCCATGCGAGATCGGGCCGGTTGATCCCGGCCGCGACGATCCGGCGGATCGTGGGCGGGCTGTCCGGGCCGAGCAGGGCTCGCGGCGTGATCGGCACGATCATCCCCAAGGTCGAACACTGGCGCCGCGAGAGGCCTCGCTGGCATGGCACATCAGGTGCAGTCGGGGCAGGTCCGGAGGACAACCCCCTCCAGAAGCGAGGTCTCATGATTCCGGTTCTCTCGATCTCTCCCTTTCGTGTTGGTGTCGTTCGGTGGCGGGATGAAGTCGGACCGAAGGCGACCGTCGTCGTGAAGGGAACCTTCACCTTTGACGAAGGGAGGCGAGCGAGCATCGCCATGAGGCAGGCGGAGCTCCGCGACGACGTGGTGCATCCGGAGGGCGCGGAGGGCGAGCTCGCCGCGGCAAGCGACTTCGTTCCCTACAAGGACCGACCAGAGTTCTTCATTCACGGATATGCCTGCACGACGACCGCGGCGAGCGAAGTGGACGTCGTGGTCGAGGTCGGCTCGCAGCGTCGAGCGGTGACCGCGACGCTCGGGGTCGGCGAGATGGCCGTCCCGCTCGTTCGACGCAGACTTCGGGATGGGGCGGCATCGACCTCTGTCGGCCCGCGCGCCGACTATGCGACTCCCTCCGAGCTCGACGCGGCCGAGCTGCGACGCCCGTCTCGGTTCAATGCGGCACCGGCCGAGCAGCAGCTCGACACATTGAGGGAAGACACGGCGGTTCGTACCTGGGGCATGAGGCGCGATGGGGGCGTCTCGTCGAGCCGCCTTCCCGGGCTCCGTCCGACGCTCTTTCTCGCACGACCAGAGACGGAGGCGGTGCCGACCGAGGTCGCTCTCACGTGCGACACCCTGGTCATCGATACTGCAGGCCATTCCTGCTCGCTCGTGTGGCGCGGCCAGGTCGCCGCCTCGGAGCTCGACGGAGCGACGCTCGTCTCGGCGGTGAGCCTCGCGCAAGGCGCAGTCGCATGGGACGACGTCGAGTGGCAGCTTCGTCATGCCGCGCGCGAGGTGGCATCGGAACGAACGCTGACTCTGCGTGCAGCCGAAGAACCGCAGCGGGAAGTCCTATCAGAACGGACCCAAGGAGCCCTCGGCTCGGATGCCACCTCGTCGTTCGACACGACCGCCACCATGAGCGCCCCTTCGCTCTCGGCACCGGTGCTCCCGTTTCGGGAGCCGCGTCGCGCCGACCGAGACAGCCTGGAGGCCGAGCGGCTAGCGCCGCGGACACCGCTGGCGCGACAAGAAACCGTCGAGCTGCCAGCACCACTTGCAACTGCGACCGTGCCCGCAGTGCGTCCAGCTTGACGGAGACCCGAGACGGGGAGACGAACCATGACGGACTTCGCGTTCGACGACTTCGAGCGACAGGCTGGGCGAGCGGGCTTTCCGGTGGAGCGGAGCTCCGTCTACCGCCTCGATGGGCGGCCCCCGCGCGCGGTGTGGGAGGCGGGGGGCTTCCTGCCGAACCCGGCGAAGCCTCCGCTCAGCATGGCGGAGCACGTCGCCCCCGGCTCGACCGGTGGCTCGTGCTTCGTCTCGACATGCTTGCGGGCTGGCAATCCCTACAATCTGAGAAACTCTGACTTCATCACCGACCACGTCCTGAGGGCCCCCACCGAGGCGCAAGCGAGCGCCTGGATTCGCGGAGCAGCGACACGAGGCGTGAGCGTCCTCTACCAGGTCTTCGAGTACGAGATCGAAGGGGTCGTCGCAGCCCGCGTACTCATTGGGGGTGTCCCTGGCGAGGAGGAGGCGCTCATCGCGCGCGCGCCGCGCGAGAGTATTACCCGAGTACGCCCCGTGTTCGTCCGGCAAGCTGCGATCCGCTCGGAAGACGGCGAGACCGGAACCTGGACGCGCCTCAAGGCCGCAACGGTGCGGATCGGGTCCTGGCGACCGTTCGCCGGAACCGCGCTTCGTTCCATCGGCGCCGGCTTCTCGCTCGGCCTCACACCGATAGGCGTCCTTGCAGACGCGAAGGACGCCCGCGATCCACGGAAGGTCGGGGAGGTCGCGGACGCGGTGCTCCGCGGCGAGGTGATTCTCGAGTCGCTCCTGCTCAGCCCGCTCTACAAGCCCGTCAAAATCGAGGTCGAGAGGAAGCTCTACGGGTACAGCTACACCGAGCTACTGGAACCGATCTAACCTCGCCCTCCAGATGCTGATACCATCTCGGCGGTGAATGCGACGACCATCGCCGGTCGATTCCGTCTCGACGAGGCGCTCTCGGATCGCCCGACCGGAAAGGTCTGGCGGGGCTGGGATCTCCGCGAGGACCGTCCGGTTGCAGTCAAGACACTGTACTCCGCTCCCTCGGTCGAGGAGCGAGTGCGCTTCTTGCGCGAAGGGGCCGCGCTCAAGAAGCTCGATCACCCCAACATCGCTTGCCACGTCGAGAGCGGCGTCGATGAGCATCACGGACGTTTCATCGTCACGGAATGGGTCGAGGGCGAGGATCTCGAGACCTACCTGCGGCCTGGCCCAACCGACCTCCTGACCGGCCTCGACATCGCACTCAAGCTCGCAGCTGGTCTCTCCCATGTCCACGCTCGCGGCCTTCTCCATCGTGACCTGAAACCCGCCAACATCCGCTTCGAGAGCCAGAGCCGCTGTATCAAGCTGATCGACTTCGGCCTCGCGCGGTCGTTCGGCGTCGGCGCCGAGACTACCGTGACCGAGCCCGGCCAGTTCCTCGGAACCCCCCGCTATGTCTCGCCCGAGCAAGCACGCGGGGAGCCTCACATCGATCCGCGAAGCGACGTCTTCTCGCTGGGGGGCATCCTCTATCGCTGCTTCACGGGTCGCCCCGCATTCGACGCGTCAAACCTGCGCGGGCTGCTGCAGGCGATTCTCTCTGAACCCCACATCCCTCTGGCGCAGGCGGTACCCGACCTGCCGCCGAGGCTCACGGACCTGGTTGATTCGATGCTGGCGAAGGAACCGGTTGCCCGACCCGCGCACGGACAAGCGGTGCTGGAAGCGCTGGAGGAGCTTGGCGCTTCCTTCCGTCTACGTTCAGCCGAGCCCTCCGAGATCGACTGGGGCCGCCCCCACATCCATCGATGGCAGGTGCGGGGCCAGATCGACGGCCGCGCGGCACCATCGATGAGCGAGCCTGCGCTCTCGAAGATCGCCCACCCGTTCGGAGTGCGGGTGGTGGCCTCCGGCGCGAGAACCTGGTCGATCGAGCACGATCCCGGATGCGAGGTGGTGGAGGCCGCTCAGAGGGTCGCACGTTGCACGCTGGCAGTGGCCGAGGCCTGGCCCCAGGCCCGAGGGATCATCGCGACGTCCGAACCAATGGCGACGCCCGTCAGCGCAGCGGTCCGAGGCGGCGCCATCGACGGGATCGAGCTCGACGAGGACATCGCGCGCATCCTCTTCGCGACCTTCGACATCGAGCCCCGAGGGCAGCGCAGAGTCCTCCTCGGTGCTCGTCTGGGCGTTCGGCTGCATTCACGTGGGGGGGGCGGCGGCTTCGCGGGACGAGACAGAGAGCTCGCGACACTCGTCGCCACCTTCCAAGCCTGCGTCGCAGAAGGGCGTGCTCGAACCTTCGTCGTCGAGGGGGGCGCCGGGCTCGGGAAGACTCGGCTGCGGTTCGAGCTCCTTCGTCACCCGTCCGTCCGCGAATTGGACCCCTTCGTCTTGCTCTGTACCGGGGAGCCCGGCGGACGCCTCGCTGCGCTGCGCGCGCTCGCCCGAGGGCTCCGCGCCGCGCTCGGTCTGAGCCCCCGCTTCTCCCGAGCGCGCCTGAGAGCCGCACTTCGCAGCCTGGTCGGGGACGACGCGACCCTCCAATCCGGCGCAGTCATCGAGTCGGTCTATCAGGCGCTCTCGGTGGGGGGGGCGCACGCCACCACACTCGTCGACACCACGCTCTCGTGGGATGACTATCGACGCGGCATCCTAGAGCTGGCTCGCAGAGTGCTCGCGCAACAACCGCTACTCGTCGTGATCGACGACGCACCGAACGTCGATGCACCATCGCTTGGTCTCGTCGACCACCTGATGCGGACATTCTCGTCAGCGCCGCTCTTCGTCGTGTCGCTCGCGAGACCCCACGGCGACATCCCCGCCCTGGCGTCCCTGACGGACGGCGCCTCGGGGCGAATCGACCTCGCGCCTCTGGATGTCGAGGCGGCACGCGCCCTGATCCAACCGGGCCTCGGGGAGGATGCTCCTCCTGCAGAGGTCGAGCGACTCGTACTCCTCTCCGGCGGGAATCCACGGGTGGCGGAGGAGCTCGTGGAGGCAGCGCAGCTGGGCGGTGGCGAGAACCCAGGGCCCGTGCTCGAGCAGTGGTTCGAATCCTGCTTGCTGAGCCTGCGAAAGCACGAGCGAGCGATCCTGCGTGCCGCCGCGGTCTTCGGGGAGCGTTTCCCCAAGAGCGGTGTCCGTCGGATTCTCGCCGACCGCATCTCCCGTGCGGAGCTCGACGGTGGTCTCGAACGGCTCGCCGCGCTGGCCCTCGTTCGTCCTGCGACCGAAGACGACGACGACGGGTGGTGGCGATTCGCTCATCCCGTGCTGGTCAAGGTCATCCACGCTGGGCTCGATCCCTTCGAGCTCCGCGCTGGGCATCGAGTCGCTGGCGAGCACCTCGCGCTCGACGCTCGCGACGAGCCCGCGATCGTCGCCGAGCACTTCCTCACTGGGCAGGAGCCTCGGGCTGCGGCGATCTGGTGCCATCGCGCCGCGCGTCACGCGCTCCGGGCCGAGGACCTGAACGGCGCGCTGGATCTCGCTGCCAGGGGCCTCGCCATCGCCCACGGGGACGACGCGACCGGCGAGCTCCTCCTCATTCAGGCGGAAGCCAAGCTCTGGCTGGGCGACCCATCGGGAGCAACCACCGACGCACGCACGGCGATGCAGTCGCTCGCACGAGGTACCCCGCCGTGGGCTCAGGCGGCGGGCATTCTCTCCTCGGCTGCGCTCCGTTCGGGAGAGCACTCGGTGCATCGGGGGCTCGCCGCGGAAGCAGAGGATCTGCTCAAGGACCACTTCGTGTCCACCTCCACGCTCCTCTCCGTCATTCGCCTCGCCTCAGACGCGTGTCAAAACGGCGAAACGCAGGCGATCGACGGGCTCTTCCGGAGGATCCAAGCCGTCGCCCATGGCTGCTTCGACGCCAAAACGGTACAGGCCCCGCTTCTCACGCTTCGCGGCGCGCTCGAGAGGAGCCGCGGCGAGTTCGACGCAGCCGTCTCCGACCTCGCGTCCGCGGCGAGCCGGTATGCGGAGGACGGACGCCACCGGGCCGCCGCAGCAGCACGCATCCAGCTCGCGGATCTGTTGCTGCACGCCGGACACGACCACGGCGCCCGGGAGGTGCTCGAGGACGTCATCCGTGAGGCGAGGATCTTCGGCTGGCGCTCCGTGTTGCCTGAGGCGCTCGCCCAATACGCCTGGGCTCGCCTTGCGAGCGGGGACAGCGCTGCTCTGCATGAGCTCATGCTGGCTACGCAGGCAGCCGAGGAGCAACACGACCGTAGCATCGAGGTGAGAGCCCGCGTCTATCTCGCGCGCGCCCTCAGCAGCCTCGGACGACTCCACGAGGCCGAGATCGAGGCGAAGCGTGCAGTGGAGCGCGCATCTCGCACGCCGCCCACGCTTGCTGCAGCGATGGCGGAGCTGGCTGCGTGTCACGTCGAGCTCGGCCGGCTCTCCACAGGCCTGCGCTTCGTTCAGGCGGCTCTGGCAATCATCCAGTCGAACCACCTGCACGAGCTCGAAGAGCGAGCGAGGCTCACGGAAGCCCGAGCTTTGTTCGACCTCGGCCGAGTCGACGAGGCTGCTGCCGCGGCGCGCAGAGGCGTGGCGCTCGTTCAGCACTTCGCAGACCAGATCAAAGAAGACCGAGTCCGCGCCGCCTACCTGGCGACCCCGTTTCGAACTCGGCTCCGCATGCTCGCGAAGGAGCTCGACGTCGCCTGACCGGACATCGTGCGATCCGCGCGATCACCTTTGCCCCCGGGCCGCGAGCAGCACCGATCGGCCTGATCGCCCCTCGCGACGGGTTGGCGCCAATTCGAGTGCGCCCGGTCTCGAGCGAAGAGTCGCCGCTTTCTGGGGCAAGGGGATTGACCAATCGCCGCGCGTGTCGTGTGCCGTTGCAGCGAGACCCAAACTGGCTCGCAGCTTGCACCGAGCGCCAATTCGGGAGTTGGCGAGAGGAGGCAAGCAGTGGCCGACGACACCTGCGGAAACTACAACACATGTGGGCGCGTTTTCACCATGGAGGTAAAGACGTCCGCCGAGCCTCGACTTCAGCTCGGTCAGGCGGAACTGAAGCCGGACGATCTACTGCCCAAGAAGCTGAAGGACTTGCTCCCCGATTCCGCATTGGACTGGCTAGACAAGTATGGCAAGTACGGATTCGAGACGAAGATCACGCAGAGCCTTCTGGAGTCGGGGCAGCTGTACTTGGACTTCGGCATGAACTTTGCGCCCTCGGCCAAGGTAACAGCGGGCGTCGGATGGTTGGATGGGTGGCATAACTACAGCAGCTTTGGGGTGAAGACGAATTCAGTCGCACTGGACCTTCCCTGGGGCATGCAAGCAAAGGGAAATCTCTTTGCCAATTTCTACCAGAAGACGGGACACGTGGTCGACGGCAGCAGGCGCGACGGAAAACCCAACACCGATGGAACCTACGACTGCGCAATCGGCCTCTCGCTGGGGATGGGCGTCACGATAGTCCAGAAGGATTCAGCCAGCAAACTAGGGCCAGACCTACCAATGAAGGTCAAACAGATTGAATTCTCGGGAGACTGGTGCAACATCGACCCCAATGCGATCAACGACGCCTTCTGTGACGACTATGCCACTTGCCCGCGATACTGGAAGTGAGTCGGGAGAGCGATTCAATCGCAGGGACTCCCGCCCTGGTCTTGGGCTCGTTCTCTATCTGAGCCGGGCTCTCTTCTGACAGCGCTCGTGCTTCGACATTGCTCACCGCGAGACGACAGGCCGCGCGCGCCGGTCGCGAAGCCGATCTAGCATCGCCTGGCGTCGCGCGCTGATCCTCTCGAGAGCCTTGAGCATCGCGTTCTCGTACTCGACCACGTGTTTGCGGCACGCTTCGACCACTCTGGGTCGTAGCGACCACTTCCGCTCATCGAACCGTCGTCGGTCCGTCACGGAGGCCGAGGAGTACAGCGCCAGCTGATCGAGCAAACCTGGGATCGCTGCCCAGCGACTGCGTGTGCACTCCAACCACCGCTCCTCCGCCGCATCGATCGACGCAAGGTGCTGCTGTTCCAGCTCGCCGATCTTGGTCCGATGGCGGATAGCGCTCTCGCTCAGGTGGAGGTGCTCGACGTGCGCTGGCCAGGTCGCCCGATCGAGCGTCGCGGCGCGGAAGAGCGCGTCGCGTAAACGGCCGCCCGGCTCGACCTGCCGGATCGGCACACCATAGCGGCCGCCGTCAGCTGTCAGGAAGACCACAGAATGCGTCTGGACCGCCCAGACCACGCCCGGGGCGGTGGGGAGCCGCGACTCCGGATAGCCGTCCAGCCTCGTCAGGGTGATGTCCGTGTACCCCTTGGGGTTGGTGTGCGCGCGTGAGACCACACCAAAGCGCCCAAGACCTTCCGCAGAATGAGCCCAAGGAACGCCGAGGCCGGTGAATGGGCTGAGCGAACGCCATTGCGGGTCATCCGAGCCCCCTGACGGCGGCTCGCTCGGGAGGTACTCCACCTCCAGATCGCCGTCCGCCGGACTGACCAACAGCTCCTCCGGAGCCTCCCCGAACACGCGCTCGATGACGTCGAGCCTGAACGAGTCCTCCATGGTCACGCCTGCAAAGCGGGTCACCACGGCCTGCTTTGTCAGCTCCGCGCGCAGCTGCGCCGACTCATCCACCCTGGCGCGAGGCACGCCGGTCACGGTGGCTGTCGGAAGCGGCTCTGCGTCACCATCGCGGACGACAGGCACGAGGTCCGCACCACGGGACAGCTCGATCTGGCCCTCCTTCGACACGCGCACGAGCGACTTGCCTGAGGGGGTCAGATACGAGACTCCCAGGTATTGCGCTCCGGGGGTGCGAAGCTCCTCCATCGTGAGCTGGAAGACCGCCGCTTCTCCATCGAACCGGATGCGAGCGGGCTCGCGCGTCCGGTCCAGAACGAAACCCGTCACGCCATCCGCGGTCATGTAGTGGCCCAACTTGAGCGGCGACGCCGGAAGCCTGCTCGATCGGGCCGTGGGGCACGGCGGGGGGGACGCAGCGAGCGGCGGCGGAGCTTCGCCGCACCCGAGCGGGATCGCGAGGAGCGCACTGATGATGGTGTTCGACCTCACTCTGCAGAGATGGTGGCAGGTATCGACCGCTGCTAGCAACGTCCGTGTGTTGAGCCTCGCGGCGCTGGCTTTGAAAGGCCCGGCCGATATGCCTGAAACGTTCAGCTCAGTCCGGAACCGTGAGCAGGTGCAGCCCACACTTCCCGATGCCGAGGTGCTGGTCCAACGTCAGCCGCCAGACCAGATCCACGACGCCGCGGTCGAGATCGACGGTGACGGTGTCGAGCGGAGCCAGGACTCGTCCCATTCGCGTCGCAGTCTCGAGCTGCGCACCGATCGCCAGACCAGGCAGCTGGGTCGCGAGCTGCCCGAACCCTGGGGCGACGGAGCTGAGCGCCAGCCACTCGTTGCCGCGGAGGTAGCGCGTCGTCTGGAGCTCCTTCGGAGCACATTGAAAGAAGCGCGGATCGAAGTCGGCAGGGTAGTCGATCACTCCCTCGTGAGCTCTTGCCCGCCAGCTTGCGTCATACGTCCCTCCCAGGACGGATCGACTCGACCAGTGGCGAGCGATTGGCCCAAAGCCCACAGGCACGATGGGGCGATTCAGCCTCGAAGGGCGCTCGGTCGGGCGCATCCACTGGGGAGCCGGAATCGGCTCACGCCTGTCCGGCTCGCTGAGCGTCTCCCCGGTTCCCGAGGGGTTGGCACGAAACGCCGGCCGGCGCCGGCAATCCGGGGCGTCGAAGCTTCCGTTGCGAGGACCGCCGTACGCGATCTCGTATCGGATCGGAACGCTATTCACCGCTACCGAGTCCGACAAGACCCAGCCACCGAGGTGCGAGTACCGGAACTCGCGCGGCCCTGTGACCGTTAGGACGGAACGCGCGAGCGACTGTCCGCCTCCGTGCACGAGGACTCCCGCCTCCCATTCCTGACACGGCTCCCCGCGCGGCGCGTGGACGCACCCGCTGAGGAGAACGTCCGTCGTGGTCTTGACCAGCAGGAGGTCACCCGCGTACCGGAGGCTGGACCGCTCGGGGTCGTCCGAGACCCAAGCTTCGTCGCAGAGCCGAAACGGCGTGATCGACTCGGCCTCCTGCAACCGACCGGGAGCGAGCTGAAACGAGCCCTTGATGGCGACCACGTCGAAGAAGCGCCTGCCCGGCCCCATCTTGTCGAACTGGAACACCCGGAACGGGGTCTGGTTGTCGAGTGACTCGAGCCGGGGTCGAGGAATCGACGTGGGCCGCTCGGCGTGCGCGGAGTCACCCCGCGAGGCAAGGCTAGCGTTCATGATGGTTCCCCCAGGCACCGGACGTGCCAAACCGTCGCGCACTGGACGGTCGCGGGCGGAATGTTGTGGTCCCGTATTCCATCGCCAAGAGGCAGAGCGTCGGGCCCGAGCCGCCGCAAGCGCCGCATGATCCGGTCGATCACGCATCCTCGCCCGTCGCCGCCCGCGGGCGCAGCCGGCACGCCTGCGCGCGAGTCTGGACGATCCAACCGATCATGCGCGGCGGACGCGCGCTGGCCGCGAGCGGTGACAACGTGTCTGCGAGCGGGTAGAACTGGCCGCGGTGGGCAGCGGGTCGAAGCGCATCGGTC